>CEPE01124666.1_pt1 | contig 17367 bp, 7 predicted proteins | sample 530531 | NCBI WGS metagenome assembly CEPE01 (sample SAMEA2620273, study PRJEB7988) | marine metagenome | biome: marine biome (ENVO:00000447); feature: deep chlorophyll maximum layer (ENVO:xxxxxxxx); material: "saline water (ENVO:00002010), including plankton (ENVO:xxxxxxxx)" | depth 80 m
CCAGCGCAAAGCGCTGTTTTGCACATCCAATACTCTCAAGCAGAGTTCGTATCTAAGGAATTTGTGCAGGAAAACATTGATGGTTTGACTGATGTGGGTCGTGAAAGGTCACGTTTGGACGTTGAGAAGTTCAGAGCTATGGCTCTTTCTAAGCTTTTGCAAGGCCTTGAGATGGGTGCTATCCCTGAAGAAGCCCTTATTGAAATGGCTCGTGCTCGTGAAAAGGGTGAAGAGTTGTTTGATTTGTATGACAAGTACGTTGTTCAGCCTAAGAAAGAAATGGAAGAACAGATGATGGACACTGGTTTGGGTGGCCCACCTATGATGCCGGGTCAGCCACCTATGGGTCCAGAAGGTGGACCTATGGGTCCTGAAGGTCCTGCCGGAGCTATGCCACCGCCTCCACCACCATCAGCCCCCGGAGGGGCAGATCTGCTGGCACGCCTTGGTATTCCAGCAGGTCCCGGTGGTGAACTTGGAACGCAGGTACAAGGATGACAGATATAACAGATGGTTTTTGGGATGACGTTGCTAATCTTGGTGAGCGTCCTGAATTAGATGAAGTTATTGTGCCTCAATGTGATTTGGAAAACCCAGAGGTGTGTGAGTCGTGTCAGTAAGCGAAGAAATAGAGAAAACTCCGACAAGCAATACTGCAGTTAATGAACCTGAATCTGGTACATACGGTGAAAAAGCAGATTTGAATAGGCTAAAACAAAGTCTTCCTCCTATGGAAGGGCAAGGGCAGCAACCTCAAGGTCCTGCACCTATGCCAGATAGAGGAGGGGCTACTCCTCCTAGGCCAACTGGCCGTCCTGTTAAAGGTCCTTCTGACCTTCCTTCAGGAATCATGCAACCTGCTGGTGGTAATCCTGCCAAGCCTTTATCTGCTGCGCCCGAAATGCCTGCAAGGCAAACGACAGCAGATCAACAAAGGCTGGCTGTCTTAGACGCTTTATCTACTCATCCTGACGTTTCTCAAGAAACTCGTGAATGGGCAGAACAAGTAAAGGAATATCTAATCAGTGGTAGAAGATGATCTAGAGCTTTATCAAAAAGAACAAGAAAAAGAACAAGAACAAACTGAATTTGCTTTAAACACTTCAGAATTTAAAGCTCCTCCTAAGAATAATCCAAGTTTGTGGAGCACCATTAAAGATGACCCCGGTGCAGTGTTGAGAGCTTTTACACCGGGTTATATGTCTGGTCAAAGCGCTAGCGCTGAACAAGGAACAGATCCTTTTTCTGTAAGCGAACTTTTTAGTTCGTTAGGGCCTGCAGCTTATGAAACTGGATATTACATGCCTGTTTTGGGAACTATTATGGGCGCTCAAGATTCGTACAATATGCTTACTGCTGGTGGGGATGTTCTTGCTCAGACTTTAGGAGCATTAGGTTTTCTGGGTTTTGCTGAAACTGCAGCAATTTTAGGCGCAGGTACAAGTATCGCTGCTGCTGGACGATTTAATAGTAGAAGAGTCTCTGCAAATTTAGATAACGTTTCTTCTCACGGACCTCATAAACAAACTTGGGAAGATGCGACTACTTACCAAACAGGATTGCAAGAACTACTTGACGGCATGCCATTGGTGATTAGTAGTGGCCGTGAAAATATGTTAACTGAGTTAGCTGGTTTTCCTGATACAGGAGCTAAGCGCTACACTATGTACGCTTTAATGGATCAGCAATCTCAAGATATTCAACAGATTGTAAGGTTTATTCCTCTGGCTGATGAGCCTTCAATAAGTCAAGGCGCTCTTTTTGATGAGCATTTAGAAATGGCATTTATTTTAAGTAAGGATCAATCTCTTGATGAGGGTGCCACTAATTTTGCTGTTTTCCTTATGGGGCTTGGTGAAATGTTATATGAAAGAGCAGGTTTATTCCATGATCTTTCAACTGTAGACCCAATGCAAATAAAAACTGCTTTGGCAGCTACAGCTATTAACAAATGGAATTACTTGATGAAGCATAATCGCTTAACCCTTGAAGGTCCTTTTGAAGGTGTAGATGATATTTGGAAAGCTTTTACAGAGTTGGGTAAATTTGATGACGCAGATGCTGAAAGGCTTATGCCAGCTATAAAAGCGTTTACTGAAGTGACAAAGGACATAGGTCATCCTGAGCTTGTAATGATGAATGACCCTAGATTGAAGATAGATCATATTACTTTAACAAAACAATTTGAAGACCCTGTAGGATTAGTTCGTCTTGCTATTAATAGATTTGAAGAAATTGATCCTCGTGCGCTAAGCGCTTACGAAATGAACGAACGTGTTAGGTTGATGTTTAGGCACAACCCTGAAGCTATGACTCACTTAGCGACAGAAAACATTTTAGATTTTTTCTTTGATGAGGTATTACCTAATTGGGACACATTGACTACTCAAATGGGTGGCAAGTTGCCCGGCACTCAAATTCCGGGTGAACAACATGGAAGAAACTGGTATAACCTTGCCTTAAAAGATATTCAAGATATGGCCCTTAAACACGGCGTTGATGAAGATTTATCTGTTGGTATAGCTGCTTTACTATCCGCTACTACCTCTTGGGAAATGAATTTAGATAACGTAGGAAGTATCTTGAGCTGGATGAAAGATTGGGATGGCATTAACGTAATGCTTGCCAGAGCTCCTGATGGTGAATACAAATTAAAAACTAAAAATATAGATGTTACTGATCCTGAAAGTTTAGTGCATCAAATTACTACTAATCTTTGGGGCAACCAACAAGGCTTGTACATGTCTAACGATCAAGCAGAAAGCATAAGATCACTTGTGCAGTTTGTTCAAGATGGAGGGACAGTCTCTGATTGGTTTGAAAACTTGATGACTAAAGGCAAAAATTTAAAAGTGCCTAACTTTTGGGCTGCTATTGCTAAAAGTGACCCTAGCGATGTAGCAGCTCGTAGGACTATTTTGTATAGGATTCTTACCGGTGAAATCACTTTGAAGGATCTTGATAGGCCTATTTTTTCTGAATCAGCTGCAGCTCTTGAACTTTCTAAAGCATTTAAAACTTTTCCTATGACTGTTGATAGGCATGCATACGCTATAGCACTAGGTTATTCAACTAAGCCTTTTACTGATGCAACTATGCAAGCAGCTTATGATCCTATCAAGTTAGCTTATTTAGCAGCTGCTGAATTAATTGGCGAAATTCAATTTGGAGGCCCTAGAAAGCCATCACCAAGAATGCAGGTTCGACGATCTTTTGCTGCAGGGAGAGGTAACATTGCTGCCGAAGACGGTTATACAATACTTGACCCTAACGATTTGCAAGCAATGACTTGGTTAAGGTGGCGAGAAGTCAGGGACGTAACTAGAGGCATGGAAGAAGTTTCCAATCTTGGGATTAGTAATCCTACTTTGCACGCTGAAGGCGTTGGTCCTATACACGTTCATACAGATAGGATACTTAATTTTGTTACTGGTAAATTGCCAGAAGGAGTTGATTTAGGTGGCCCTAGAATTAACGCTACCGGTCAAACAGTTCCGTTAGATAAATTTGGCCGAACATTAGGCACAGGTGCTGTAACTAAACAAGGTGTTTTAAAAGCCACTCAATCTGGATACGCAAATGGGTATATTGAAATAACCCCTTCAGGTCCAAGATGGGTAACTGATGCTGAAACTGGGCCTAATCAATGGACTTTCCCTACGCAAGCAACTAATGCTGATGGGTTAGCTATTCATATGGGCCGACAGGCGAAGCCTGTTGACAGTGTAGATGATCAATTAAGAAGAATTAACGACAGTACGTTTATCAAAACAGAAGCTGGAAGAGAACCTGCTTTAACTGGTGGTAGTGTTTACCCTCCCGGTGCTTATATAGCTGGCAACAATTTAGGAGCTCAAGGTTTAACAGGCTTACATACTAAAGGCCATCATATTGTTCTAAGCGTTCCTAACGTAGTAAGAAATATGGCAGGAATGCATGACGTTATGGCTGAAGTAGCTGGCCTGCAACATCATTTTGCCATGAAAGCTACGATGTCTTACATTAAAGGTCACCTTAATGGTCAATTTGATGTTAATCCTGAGTTTTTATTAAATAAACCACATACTGGTAAATCAAGTGTTATCAGGCACCCTGATATAAAAAATTATGACGGATCGCCAATGGACTTTTGGAGTTTCAAAGCTGTTGAAGATGAGATCGCTAGTAGCCGTAAACATGCAGGTCTTGATCCTTTGAAAGCTGAAAGAATACCTGACCTTAATGAAGAACCAAGAATAGAGTTAATCATTTCTTTTAACTCTGCTGAAGATTTGCGTCATGCTCATTCAATTTTGACATCTCCTTTAGGTGGTTACAAATCTAATTCTTTTGATGGCATTAATGTTCCTTACGTTTCTCAATCTATAGCTGGCTATACGTCAAGCACTAGAAAGTCTGTTTCTGGAAGAGAACTTAATTTAGCTCCACAGAAACTTTTAAGAAGCCAGAAGACTTTGTATCATTATGACAACGAACTTGAATTAGACGCAGGTGTTTATGAACAGGTAGGAAAATTCTATGACGATTTTGATGCTGTTCCCACTAAGATGGAATTAGAGTTACTTGCTAAACATGGTGGTGCAGAAGAAGTGGCCAAATATGGGCCGGTTCTTAAAGCTTGGCAAGCTTTTGAAGACGAAATTAAAACTCAATTTATTTACATGACTGAAGTCATGGGCATAAGGGTTGAAGTGGTAGACGTTGATCCGTACGCTAACCCAATGGAAATGATAACAGATGTTTTGGAGAACAGTAGAATTAAAGTTCTTTCTAGTGAAAGCACAGGCGGTCATCCTTATTTAACTAATCAAGTAAATGACATGTTTAGAGCTATTCACGACGTGTTTGGGCATGCTTCTGAAGGCATGAATTTTAGTCGCACTGGAGAATTTTTTGCAGCCACTAAGCACATGATGATGTTTTCTGAGGAGGCTCGCCCTGCTATGTTGTTTGACACACTTGGACAGAACGCTTCTATGGTAAGGGCTGGTGGTCAATTCCCAGAACAGAAGATAGGTATATTGCCTAAAGGTTTTTGGCCTGATGCTCCTATATGGGGAAAGAAAGGAAGTCCTTTTGCTGACAGGCCTACAGATCATCGTGTAATTGATTATGGCAATTCAGAGCAAGTTATGGATTACAAGATTATTACTGACGTTAACGAATTGCCTAGCGACGTAGCAAAAGTCAAAGAGCATTATTACGTTGATGACAGTGGCAGCACTTTAGTTCATCTTTCTAAGCAAGGCCGTGATACTGACATTAACACTAGAACTGTAGGGGTCCTTAGGGGAGACCATAACATGGAATCATTCCTTGAAGGAGAAACTGCCATGTACACTGCTGGCGATGCGCCTGACAGGGCAAGAGCTGTTGGTGATAAGGGAACTACTCAATTTCAAAGACGTGCTTCTCGTGGAGAACAGGGTGTAGCAACGCAAATTGTGGGAAATACGAGATATTCTGGTGGGACTGAAATGGTTTGGGGCAATGAAGTTGTCCCTGTCAGAATGGTTCCTATAGATGAATTGTATGCACTTGATGACTGGTCTTACAATATGAATCGCCGAGATCAAGCAGGCTTTGAGGAACTTAAAGCCGACATTGAAAAAAATGGGTTTGTTTCACCTATCCAAGTTATGCTTCATCCTGAAGTGGGTAATGCTGTAGCTATTGTGGCTCAAGGAAACCATAGGCTAGCAGCTGCTAGGGAGCTAGGATTGTCGCATGTTCCTGTGGTGGGTAGATGGGACCATAAAGGTGAATTAGCTTTTGAAGGTTACACGCCACATAATCAAGGAGAAACTGGTGCTGTAAAGATTGTTGATAAGACCAATCAACAGATGGAAGCTTTGCAAGCTAAATATCAAAACGTGACTGGGACTACACCTTCTGAATACTATTTTGATATAAAGGATTTATTCAAAACTGATGACCCAAAAATTGAAAAAACTGTTTTATCTGATCCAGAAAGAATGGCTGTAAGTACTGACGACATGGGATTGCAACCTGCACCATTTGCTTGGGTTCCTTTTCATGGACTTGAGGAAGGCCCTAGGGGTCTTACTTGGGGTGGGCAAATCCTAATTCAAAGCGATGTTCGCCCAGTAGCAAAAGGCGACCTTGCAGAACCGGGTCACATTTTTGGGGTAGAGGTTGCAACAGGAGATGTTTACAAATCTGGAGCTAACAAAGGCCAACCTAAATATGAAAAGCCAACCAGCGTAGTTATGTACGTTCCTGAAGACCCTACTCAAATGCCAGTTATTATGTATAATGTGGATTCTATTGAAGGAGCACCTTTGGAAAGGCAAATTGTTTTGCAAACAAGTAGAGCCAAAAAGAAAGGCGACATGGAGCCAACTGTCATATCTCAAGAAGCTGCTATTGATAACCTAGTTATGAAACCTTTGTCTACTCAAGGTCAAGATGGAAGAACACGAGCTGCTAAAGAGGCCAGCATTGAACTTATTACTAGAGCTGCAGAAACCCTTAAAAGCTCTGGTTTGGTTTACGGAGAAATAGGGGTAAGGCAGGCTTAATGGATCCGGTAGGCATAGATAAAAACATTAGAGCGATTAAAGCTATTGAAAGAAGCTGGAATCAACCTGAACTGCCTGACATGGTTTCTTTAGATCTTGCTGCTATGTCTGGCCTTAATCAAAAGCAGCTAACTCAATTCTTGTGGGGTCTTGAATCTGACATCACTAAAGTAGAGTCACAACCTATGCCCACTCTTGATCTCACCAATGACGTTGACTTGATGAGTAGGACAGAGCCTATTGGTGAAAGCCAAGAACAAGGAAATTTAGGTCCTAGTAATTGGAATGTTTTTTGGTCTGACATTGCTGGCTTGCAGCCAGCAACTTCTATTAGCGAAGATGCTGTTAGGAACTGGAAACGTCAACAGATGGAAGCTGGTAGGATACCTAAACTTGTTGACAATAATGGAAACTATGTTGTTGATGATAAGTGGGGTCCTGAGTACCAAAATCTTTGGAATGAATTAAGTCAAGAACATTGGGAAAGTTCATTTAGGGGCAACAAGTACGGAGCTATGTCTGTTCAGAGCGTTTCTGAACTGATGGCTGAATGGATGTCGCCTACTGGTTTATTTAAAGCAGCTGTACACCTTGACTTTATTCCTGATTTTGATGAAATTGGTAGGGAAACCACTTGGAATCCTTTGACATGGTGGAGAGCTATTGACGATATTGCTATTCCTGTTCTTAACTGGGGCCTTATGGCTACCGGTGTTGGTGAAGTGATCCTTATTGGTAGAGCTGCTTATGCTGGTCATAAAGTAGCTAAGGGGATTGACACGGCGTATGACGCTTACAAAACGTTTAATGGTATTACGAACGGTACAAGAGCTGGAAGGATAGCTAATAAGATAGGCGCTCCTATAAAAAGAGTTGGTGGCTTTGGTACCAATGTTGGGAAGTACGGTGATGATCTTGCTGCAGCTAGTCAAGCTGCTTTGAGTGGTGTTCGTGCTCCCGGTTGGATTGGTACGAAAATGGCTAATTCTTCTAGGACTAGTTTGCAAGCTTTGGGTAAGACTAGCAACTGGTGGAGAAGTAAAAATTCTGTTGCTTTGGGCAAAGGAATCACCCAGCAAGGGATGAGGTTGGGTCTTGCTGGCAGGATTGAAGGCGCTTTAGGCCTTGACGATTCTGGTGCTGGGGGCCTTGATTACATACCGGGTGTGGATTCTGCTTCTAACTGGATGTATGACAACATTGTTGCTGCTGTTATGTTTGAGTCTATGTTCACTCCAACTCGTGTTTTGGCAGTTGGTTCTCTTTCAGGTTTGAGCCCTACCAATATGTTGAGAGGTTGGAGAAACGTTGGTCAAGAAGCTAGCGTTTCAGAGGATTTGTTCCAAGGCGTTGACGACTTGATAGATTTACAAATACAAACAGCAAGAGTTGACGGTGCTGATGTGGGGGATCTTGTAAAAGCTCAAAAACAATTCCACAAAAATGCCAAAGAGCATGGTAAGACTAAAGCTCTCATGTTCTATCTTTACGATGACTGGACTGACATTGCTACTGAAGCTCCTTTGGAGATTCAAGAACGATTTGGTGCGTATGTAACGTACTTAGGTACGATGGCAGCTATTGATCATGCTGCCAGAGGGCTTGCTCCTGCTTTGGTAAAAACTAGCAAAGCTAGGCAAAACGTTCAATACCATGCAGCCAGAAATCAGATCATTAATCAGATAAGGTACATAGATCCTGATGACTGGGAACAAATGATGGCTACTCGTATTTGGGAGCAGTCAAATACGACTGTAGAGTTTCAAAAAACCTACGATAAGTTCATAAAAGAATTTGATCAAATGTCCCCTGCTATGCAGGCTGCTTATATTCAGAATATGAAAGACGCAATTATTGTTCATAACACCAGAAGAAAAGAAGTTTTTGAAGTTTTAACTTCAGACCATCTTAACGCTGGAGTTATTAAAGAATACATGGGTAACCATATCAATACTTTGGGCAAGACATGGAAAGAGTTTTCCGATGGTATGGACATTGTAAATCTTTCAGTAGCTGAAGGAGCTCTGGATGGTGCTAGGTTTACTCCGGCTCTTACTGACGATGCTGTTTCTTTGATGGACGAAGGCATGCCTGTAGTAGAAGATGTGGCCATGACTGACATATTAAGAATTTTTAATGATCCTGAGTATTTGGAATTTGCTAAAACTTCTAAAGTGTTTAATGCTTTAAATAAAGCTCCTAACAGGACAGGCCGGTTTACTGTAGCTAGAAAAGACACGATTAGCAAGCAAGCCAAACTTGAACATGTGGCTCTTGTAGATCAAGTCGTGCATCTTCGTACAACTTTGCAAAACTTTATTAAAGGCGTAGTTGGGGAGAATATACCTGCCAGAGCTCAAGTTCTTCCTGAAGTAGGTAAAGCTATTGACAATTTGATACATCAGGTTGGTGGAGATTTAGCGCAAATGGACATTAAAGCAGTTGATGCTGCTTTGAGGAACGTTAATTTGAAAGGTAGGGCAAGAAGTCCTTTTGATGCTATGGAAACCATGGCTAAAAGACGAGATCGGCTTCTTCGCATTATTAGGTATGCTCAGCAGCAGGGAATGAAAGTTGATGGGCACGAAGATTTGTTTTTGTCAGTGCAAAAGAAACTTGACGATCAAATAAAATACTTAGATGAAGATGCTCATTGGGTGTCTAAATGGAAAGTGGATGACGTTGAGGATGGGCTAGATCCTATTATGTCGCTTAAAGCTAAGTCTGCTTCTCTACAGAGGCAAGCTCAATTTACTGCATCTGAAGTGGACGTAACTTCTATACCGGCTAAGCTCGCTAAAGAGCTTGATGACAGGGGCTACAAGTTAGTTCATGGTGTTGAGTACGCTACTCCTGCCGACCTTAATGATTTGATGATAGAGATGACAGATCTGAAAGATGCGATGAGGTACAGGGGCTCTCTTGGTTTGGAAGGTAGTGCTTTTGGTGACCATATTGCCAGCTCAATAAGTAGAGCTAATTATTTGAGGGCGAGAGCTGCTAGGAGAATAGCTGAACCTTTCAACAGGTTTACAAGAACTCAGGAAAGAACTCTCTATACAGGGGCCATGAGGAATGCTTTTACAAGAAACTTTAGTCATTTAAATAAAGGACAAGGTTTAACTAACAGTCAGTATGGTCAAATTGATAACGTATTGCAGTCTCTTGTAAGTGCTGTAAGTAAGGAATACAGGCAAATCATGGAGGGCACTAAGGCCTCTTATTTAGCTAGTGCTGCTAATGCGCCTATGAAGTTAATTAACAATTTACGAGTTTCTTTTACTCCAGTTGTTCCTACTGATCTTGTGAGGACTAAGCATTTGCAGAGAATACTTATTAAGGCTTTAAGTGAAGGTAACTTTAAGGTTAAAGCAACACTTACGGCCACAGGTAAGGGTCGTAAGGGTAAAGACAAAATGATGCGAGCTAATTTGGATTTCCTTGTTCCTGACGAAGCTGCAGAATATCAAAAAGCTTTAAGGGAATTTGAAGAAGGCACACCAGAATTAGAACAGGCTTTAGAAAAATATACCGAAGCTAAATCTAGGGCAGCTAACCTTATTGTAGATTCTTTGAAGGAATCCAGAGTAGTTGGTCGTCAGCTAAGAGGGTTTGCAACTAACTACCTTGATAAGATACAGTCAACGCCTCAGTTGACAAACGTTATGAGGCTCTTAAGTAAACCGGAATATGAAGCAGCTACTACAGGTGGGAAGGTTCTTCGTAATATAGGTGGTACAAGTGTTCGTTTAGCTAGCTTCGCTGCTGGAGCTCATTTGTCACAGGCATTAAATCCTACCGTTGAAGGGCATGACAGTTGGAGAGATTGGGGAATAAGCATTGTTGGTGGTTTTGCAGGCATGGCATTTGGCACAAGAGTCATGGTCGGGTCACAAAATCCTTTTAAGGCAACAAGGTTTAGGAACCTTAAACCTATTGAAAGGATTATAGGTAACGATAAAAATTGGACTTTGTTTAAAGCCAGCGTTCAAAGAGCTGAAAACAGCAAAGCTTACCGGTACGATAGATCAAAAATGACAGGTGCTTTAAACAGGTGGGCTGCACATATTGATCAGGGAAACACTAGAGCTGCAGCAACAATGAAAGCTTGGTCGTACCTTGGAGATAACTTATCATACTGGCGTGACTTTGCAAGGTTTACTTTGTCGCCTATTTTTGACGCTTCTCGTTATTCTGAAGCATTAGTGCTTGGTCAAATAGCAGCACCTGAAGGAATTAATTTACGTTTTAACATTTCTCCGCATAGATGGAGAAGGGACAGGGCTAATGCTTTAGCTGACGCAGCTGGCATTAGCAAAAGAGGCAAGGGAATGCAGAAGTTCCGAGATCAAGCCGTTGAAGAGTTTGCCGAAGTTAGAGCAAGGTACAAGAATGCTGCTGCTAGATTTGCTGACTATGACTACGATGCGCTAGAAGCTGCTACTGCTAGGTTCTCTCAAGTAGGTGTTTTAGGTTTTAATACTTACGAATGGGAAACATCTGTGTTTGCCGATCTTGTTATCAAGCATGGTTTAGATGACATAGAAGCATACAAAGCAGCTAAGCACATCTTTACCTATGGTGTGAAACCTAGGTCACCAGCTGAAGTTAACATTAACGCTATTTTCTTCCCATTCAGCTTTACAAAGAAAACTATAGGCCATGCAGCGAAATTCGCAGGTCAGGATTGGTCTAGGGTTGCTATGATCCATAACGCTTTGCGTACATATTATGAACTTGACGATAAGTATAACCTTGATGACATGTATGAAGCGAAGTTGCCTATTATGGATAAGCTGACAAGGCTTAATTTGTTAGCTAACGGTGTTGCCCTTGGGCAATTTGGTGGTGCTAACAGGCCGTTGCTTGATACCATGCTCAACGTACCAATTCTTTCAGAGGCAACTGTGCAACCTGTGATGAACAGTCCTATCATGAACTTGTTCTTGCCTCAGGTATTTGACGTGAGCACACCTAATAGCTTGAATGAAGCTATGAGCAGCTTTGAAAGAACTATACCTTTGATTAATGACATGCAAGATGTTTGGGAGGATCTTTCTGAGCAAGTGTACACGTTTAAAAGCCCTACCAATATCACCAGAAGAGCTGAGCAATACGAAGGTGCCATTGCTGTGGCAGGGTTAAAGCAATCGTATGATCAGGCGATCAGGCAATACTATGGTCAAAGAGTAGGGAAAATAGATAGTTCAGGTAACCCTGTGTTTAATGAAGATGGCACTCGTGCAACTGAATTTGAAAGTGAATATGATTTTTCTAACATAAACAACGAGGATCTTTCAACATTTAAAAAGCTTTATTTAGAGGATCTTCAAGCGTTGTATGACAAGTACCCTGCATATTATGAGGGCATTGCTGAAAGTGTCGGATTTTCTGTTAAGAAACAGCAAGACATGAAAGAGTATGTAGATGCGTTCAAAGATAGTGGCCTTTCAGTAAATGAACTTATGGAAAGTGGTACTGTAGAGCAAAAAGCTGGGTTTTTAATTAATATGTCTAACGTAACTCTTAGTCAATATCCGGCAGGTACTCTCAGCGCAGCTGAAAATGTGCCTGACGTAGCTGATCCAGCAAAGGGCGAATTTTTCTCTGTTCAAAATATGCGAGAAGTAGCCATTACTTGGGTAGAAGATGACCCCAAACTTATTCCGTATTACAGGAGATATTTGCAACCTATATGGGGTCCTATAGAAAACAGGAGTCTCGCTTCACGATGAGTACAACAATAGACGAAACTTGGTTAGATGTAATCGCTTTTCGGTATATGAATTTAATAGTTCCTAATACTGAAGCAAAAGTTTATGATAATGTCTATAGGCCAGCTATTGCTAGTGCCGTCCAGTTTTCTTTAAATGATTTTGATGGGACAACTCCAGCTGAGCTGGCAGCGCACTTGCTGTCAGATGCTGATCTTAGGACAACTATTACTGATATTGGTCCGTTCACTGAAGAAGAATGGCCAAATGACAGCAGTAGTGAACTTTCAGCTGCGATAGCTGCTAGGGCACCTCAGTTTCTGCAAGGTGTTGCTGTAGGAGAAACGAACATTAACAGTGGCAATCAAGATATTTCTGATTTGCTAGCTGCACCTTACCCACAAGAAATAGTCACAGGAGAAGACGGTAGTGAGAGCGTAGTGGCACCTTCAAGAATGGAAGAGGGTGGAAGCGAATGGTTAGAAAGCCTTAGGGCTTACCAGTTTAAATTGGCTGAAGAAAATCAGCTTGTTGTGCTTCCTGAGCAACTTAAGGAACCGTACGCTTTGAAGCAGCTTATTAATAAGGAATGGATTGTTCCTATTAATGCACAAGATCCAGATATAAAGAAGCCTGACGACGCTGCGATTGCAGCAATCGTGGCTATGCAAAATCCTAATATGGACTCTGAAGAATTAGAGACTGAAGTGCAGGGTTTTGAAGATGCTTCTAGGAGCATGGCTGATGCTGGTTTAGCTGGTGATGTTTCTTCGGTTTATGTGTTGACAGCGAAAGGTCAAGAAAACCTTGGCAAGATGCTTACTGCATTGTTTGACGAAGAGACTCTTGAAGGCATTGATTTAACTGACACTAGTTACGAAAACTCTGTCTTAATGATGGACCTTGTTGCTAATGAAGCTCTTCCAGATTCTAGAGCTCAAGCTATTTTTGCTTGGACTGGTGATGACACTATAGATACTCAAAATGAGTGGCGACAAATAGACGTTGATGACAAAATTTACATTAATCAAAACGATCTTAAAAGGCTAGCTGACTACACTAATTTTAGTGTTTTGGATTTGGAGCAGATCGCTAAAACAGCGTACAACATGAATAGAGGTATTGCTTCTAAGGATATTCCTTGGCAAATTATAGCTTTAGCTATAGAGCAAAATCAGGATTATTTGACTGATGACGGAACACCAATAACGCTTAACATGATGGATGCTGATAGGAAGTTCAGCGAATACCTTACGAATTACGATACAGCTATCAATACTTATGTTGACGCTAACGGCGATGCGTTCGCTGAGCTGGCTTACTTGCATTTGTTAGCTCCTGATTTGGCTCAGAAGGTGTACAGGGGTGATCATGATCAACTTACCATGGGTGAGGTTAACTTTTTAAACGAAGCTTTTAACGTTATTGATACTTTCCATCAGAACACTGCCCAGTTCTCACCGGGTTGGGGAACGATAATGGAAAGAAAAGATTGGTTGACTGGTTTGCCCCCCGGAAAGATGAGCAAGGAATATCTGACTGAAGCTCAGATTGAAAGCATTATCGCTTCTGGAGATATAGATGCCATTGTTGCTGCTGGCACTTACGCAGCACAGGGCGAGTTTGGATCTCAGGAAGAAGCAGATTTGGCAGAGATAGATGAGACTCGCAAGGCTGTTACTGAGCAAATGTACAAAGACATGTATGAGCTGTGGTTTTTGGATGCGCCTACCGATCAAGAGCTTGCTAAGTTTATGGGATTTTGGGCTTCGGGCGAAGCTGACTACCGTAGGTTGACAGCTTCTTGGAGCCCTTATACTTCAGGTGAGTTCTCTAACCCTAATGCAGGCCTTACCCCTGAGCAGCAAGAAGCTAGGACTGGTATGGCAATTCAGGAATCTTTGAGAGCTGATCCTCAGTATCAAAGAATGTATGGCCATAAGCCTGTTGGCATGTCTGAATCAAGTTATGCTCAAGTGTTCACTACTCAAGCCACTCAGGATTACGGCACTGCTGGAACTCTTAACACTGGGTTAAGGAAGCGAGCTATGGAGGCAGGCGATCCGGGTGTGATTACTAGGGAAGGTATCATAACTGGTGAGGGTTACGATAATTCTCGGTACATGAGTAAAATTATGAACTTGAGGAATGCTTTTAGGAGAAACACATGAGCTTTATTGAGAATTTAGAGCAACAGGGAATTTACTCGTCAAGAGCTACCCCTGTCACTAGGAAGGCATTTGCTGTCGCTGTTCTAAAACAGCTGGGCTTTAACCCTAGGAGAAACAATGTTGACATGTTGGTGAGATGGATGCAGATGGAGTTCTCCAAGGCCAACATGAATAGGGAAGATCCAACAAAGGTTAGGTCTTTGGGAGCTAGGTTTAACCCTATGGCAACTACCCATGGCCATAACGGAGGATTCTCTGGCCATACGCCTACGGCTTTCAATGACAATAACGGTCAGTCTGTGCAGCATTACGAAACTTTTGAAATGGGAGTTAAAGCTACTGCTGATACTTTGAAGAATGGAAACTACCCTAGGGTACTTGAGCTCTTAAGAGATAACGCCCCTGTTAGTCAATGGTCTAATGAAATTAAAGGGGCGATGAACTCTGATGGTAAACCTATCCAAGGCAGTTTGGGCTGGCAGCTTAACAAGTGGGGTGGGTTAATTAATTCAGAAAACAACTATGACATAAGTGACGTTGATGTTTTTGAAGATGTAGAAGTGTTTGGTGGGGACTTAACAGCTTACAATACTTTTAATGGCGGTTACAAGTCTCAGGCTTCTGGTCAGGCTTACAGGAGGATTCCAAGAGGTCATCGGGCTGTTAAGATCAGTGGAAAGAATAAAACGTATCTTGTTTACAACATGGTGCCCGGTAAGAACGTTAAGGTTGCTTTTGAGGTAGCTGAAGGCGATTCAGTTGACAGCGTTACCACGGTCACTGAAGCAGATTGGGCTAGCCAGTCTGAAAATTACATCATGGGAGGCCGTACAGACGAAGGTATCTTTGCTGATTCTAGTTTTAATAATGGAACAAGATCATTTGAAGACATGATGGAACAGCTTTTGATGGAGTCAGGCCTTTGGGGCAGTGACGCTTTAGAAAGCGATGAGGTGCTTGCTGTTATAGGTGAGTTCATTATGCGTCCTGATATGGAGCCTGCTGAGCTTGATGCTCGTTTGCAAGACACTGACTGGTGGGATCAAACTACACAGGCTCAACGTGAATGGAATGACCTTTCCACAGCTGATCAAATTAAAACCATTAAGGACAATGCTCAAACTATTGCAGGTTTGTGGACTGCGTACACTGGTGAACAGCTGGATTTGATGAGCTATGACACTGATGGAGATGGTTCTGTCAGTGTGGACGAAATTAGTGCTGGTAATACTGAGCTTGGTGAGTGGGCTAGGAAGCTATCTACTGGTGAAGTAAGTCAGCAAACTATTATTCTTGAATGGATACGTCCAGCTGCTCTTGAGATAGAGGGCAGCCCTGCTAATAGGATTATTATTGAAGAAGAACAAGCCCAGAATGAGCAGGGATTTACTATTAGTGAAAACAAGAAGCTGGTAGCTGACTTGTGGGAGCGTTACGGTTTGGATATTAGCGATGAAGATGCGACAAGGTACGCTACTCAGATGTACATGCAAGAAGTAACTTTATCTGATCTTGAAGGTTCAACGACGACAGGTGAAGACGGTGAAATAAGTGCCTTAGAAAATACTGCTAGGCAACTATCTAACGTTAGGTGGGCTGGCAAGCCTGAAGATGTTGATTTTAACACATGGGCAAGCCCTTACAAAACTGCTTATGCGGACTTGTTGGAAGTCAGCTCTCCTACTTTTAGAGATGAGAACTTTGTAAAGTTTTTAGATGATGGCCTTGGGTCTGAAGGTGGGATGAATATGTATGATTTTAAGAGAGCCGTACGAGGTGATTCTCGTTGGAAAAACACTGAGAATGCAAAAGCTGCTGTCTCTCAGACGTTAGGTTCTATAGGTAGAATGATGGGATTTGGTTGATATGTCTACGTTAGTTGAAGAAGTTTTAGCAGAGTACCCTTGGGCTCAAGGCATAGGGGTCGCTGACCTTATTATGGAATCAGTTATCAACGGTGACACTTTGGACATGATTGTTCAAACTGTGAGAACTAGTGAGCCTTATAGGAGAATGTTCCCTGCTATGGACTTTAAGGTTTTTAGAGATGAAAGAGATTACCTTGACCGTGTAGAAGATTACAGGACAGTGCTAAAGCAAGCTGGGTTTTACAACCCTTCTACAGATGATCCACAAGATTATGTTGGTTTTATTCAGGGTGGAATAGACGCTGAAGAATTACGGACAAGAGTTACTACATACAAGCAGCTTGAAGAAGGCAGTCAGGAAATGCGTGACCAGTTTTATATATATGCTGGTATGGATGTAAGCGTTGACGATCTTTTTGAGGCTGTCATTAACCCTAGCTTTGGGCAGGCGTTAGTTGAAGAGTATGAAGCTGTCGTGCAGGGTAGTAACCTTGATTACCAAACGTTTATTGAAAGAGCCACTGAACGAGGTTTAGATAACGTAGCTACGTTGCTTGAGGGCATGGTTGATCAGGGCCTCACTACGAGAGAGGCTGTAAGCCGTGTCCGTAGTATAGATCCTACGTTTGCTAGGGAAATCATGGGTGTTATAGCTAACACTGGTGATGTTTCTTTAAATTATGATGAGCTTTCGTATGCTTTTCAGTATGCTTTGATAGGTTCTGCAGCTTCTGAACAAGGTTTACAGGCTCCTGATAGGGAGATGGTGGAAAGATTGCAGCAAGCTGGTGTGGACAGAGCTCGTGCTATGCAAGCTTACGGTAGGTTTGCTAGTGGGCAGGGAGCTATTCAGGGCATGGTTCAAAGAGCTACTCAAGGTGAAGTGGAGGAATTTACTCAAGCTGATTTTGAAGAAGGTGTTCTTTTGGGCCAGTCAGATAAGGTTGATATGCTTCAGAGGGCTCAGGCTATGGAAGAAGCGTATGCTAGAAGGGGTGGCTTTGCCACCCAGCAAGAGGGCAGAAGGTTCACTCAGAGGGGTAGAACCGGCTATTAGTACACACTCTATGGG
>CEPE01124665.1_pt1 | contig 17286 bp, 24 predicted proteins | sample 530531 | NCBI WGS metagenome assembly CEPE01 (sample SAMEA2620273, study PRJEB7988) | marine metagenome | biome: marine biome (ENVO:00000447); feature: deep chlorophyll maximum layer (ENVO:xxxxxxxx); material: "saline water (ENVO:00002010), including plankton (ENVO:xxxxxxxx)" | depth 80 m
TCTTCTCATCTTTAGGCTCCGTGAAGGGTAGAGATAGTTGAGTATTAAAAGGAATCATTGTATCGCGCATGAATTGTTTCGCTTTACGTGACTCCCGCCGTTTCTTACTTATATCTTTTTCTTTCATATCATTCTCCATAGGTCGGATAATTGACAGTAAGTGGGGGACATCCATGTCACCCCTATCGAACTTACCTAAGTAAGTATCCTCTTACTTGGACTTCACGCGGTGACCCTTCAGTAACTCAGCGAGGGCCTCATACTGCTTGAGGCAGAGCATATCTGTAGTGTCACGTTTCTCGGAACTCCTATTGCGAATCACTGCCATCCGCTTGTCGACGAATGCGAGAGCTATACGAGCCTCTGCATGGTCGATTCTAGCTTCTGGAGTAGATGCAACGCCTGCATTATTCCCTTGCATTTTTACGAGCTTGTCTCCATGCTCGTGCATTGAGTGCTCACTAGCCAACCAAGCACTATAACCATTGGTTAAAGTATTCAATCGCTTAGTGATCCGAGTATTATAAACCTGCTCCTTTTTCTGAGTTCTGCCGTCGATCTCTAAGTCAGTCTTAGAACCAACCTCCAGAAATCGTTTGACAAATTTGGCATCGGTTTCAGAAACCAAGCGAGGGATTAGGATTTGCTCCTTAATCGCCTCACCTATTTTCTGACCACCGCGCATGGCGGTAGGGACGACGCCCATTAAGAACAATGCCGTGAACCATTCTACAGTCGCGGTCGCCAGATCAGCGGCCTTGTCTATAATGGTATTGGCAAGCTCTACTTGCTCAGTACTAAAAGTTACGGGTTTACTTGCGCGTTTACCTTTTGACTTTGTAGTCATAGTAAATGCCCTCCTTAGGGCTGAGTGTATACAACACCGAACAAGCCCGTCCGGAATCGAACGGTACAAACTTGTTCGATGGTTCAATTAGAGCATAGTTTTATTTTTAAATGGGGTTTTATGTCGTTTTATTTGGTTTAATTTAGTTTAGTGTAGTTTTGTGGTGTCCCATCTATAAATAGAAGTAAGACGGGGTATAGATTTATATAGAAAGCCTAATTTAACCCTACCCTACCCCCACCCCCCCAATCTTATAAAGTATTACTAGCTATGCTAGTAATACTATTTCGCTCAAACGATTTGCATTTTTAATGGGTACCCCCTTTTTTCTGTGGGTTTTTGTGTTGTTTTGTGACATTTTGTGGAAATACCCCCCTTAGGAGTCCCAACCTCCTTGCCTTAAAAATTTTTATAGCTATAATCCAAGCAATTCAGCTAGTTATAGCTTGCGATGGGGTAACAAATGGCTTTAGAGCTAATACCCGAAGTGGGAATAGAGATTCCACCCAATTCGACCTACATGGATTTGCGTGAACGCGCAGAAGCGGCTTGTAATACAGCTACATTCCTTGAGGAACATGGTCTGGATATTGAACCTACTGACATAGATAAGGATACAGCCAGTGTTTTGGTTGAGTCCTACGCCGCCAACCCTGAAAAAACTTCCAAAAAAGTATCTACGGCACGCGCAAGCACGCTAACCCCTGCATCTTTAGTGCAAACTGGGGCTATTCTGAAAGAATTTGGGCAGCTTGTAGCTAATAGAGCCGCAGAAATACGCCATACTGTTGTTAATAAACTGATTCTGGAGACTGAAAACCCCGATGCGCGGGTACGATTACGTGCATTAGAGAACCTTGGCAAGATGACTGAGGTAGGTTTGTTCACAGAACGTAAAGAGATAACGGTAACTCATCAAAATGCTGATGAACTACGTACTAAGTTGCGTGAGAAACTGGAAGATTTAAAGCAAAACGCTGAAGGGGTGTACGAGGTGGCTGAAGATGGAAATAACTAAGCGTGATGTAGCCAGTATTCGCATAGATATATGCGCTAGTTGCCCTAACCTGCGTCCAAAAATCCACCAGTGTAAGAAATGCGGCTGTATTATGCCCGCTAAAGTGTGGTTTATGGGGGCTAGTTGCCCTGAAGGTAAGTGGGGAGCAGCTAAAATAGGGGCTGTACCTGTACAGGAAAGGCGGCTTGCTACTGAATGAGTAACATTACCCCTCAGGAGTTTACCCCCTCTGAAATCCAGTTGATGTTGGACAATTTAGACCACTATACGTTGGAAGAACAGGAAGAACTGGACAAACTTCTTGAAGAACTGGATAAAAAACAACGGGCTGAAGCGTGTTATAACGATTTGATTGAATTTTGCTGCTTAATGCAGCCGGATTACAAAGTAGGTAGCCATCACCGCATACTAGCTGACCTGTTGATGGAAATTGAGAGCGGAAAAGAGGCGGAAAAGGGAAAAGACAGGATATGTGTCAACATTCCGCCCCGTCACGGTAAGTCTCAGCTAGTTTCTATCTATTTTCCTGCTTGGTTTCTAGGGCGTAACCCTACTAAGAAAGTAATGATGGTGTCCCATACCACTGATTTAGCTGTAGATTTTGGTCGTAAGGTACGTAACCTCATATCTACAGATGCGTATAAGTCTATCTTCCCCACTGTGCAGCTTGCTCACGACTCCAAGAGTGCAGGGCGGTGGAACACTAACGTGGGCGGCGAATACTACGCTTGTGGAATAGGTTCCTCTATCGCAGGACGGGGTGCTGATCTTTTACTGGTAGATGACCCCCACTCGGAGCAGGATGTATTGAGTGGTAACTTCGATGTGTTTGATAAGGCATACGAATGGTTTACCTTCGGTGCTCGAACTCGTCTGATGCCCGGAGGTCGGGTAGCTATTATTCAGACTCGGTGGCATCTGGATGATCTGACAGGACGGGTGACTCGTGACATGATGATGAACGAGTTGGCTGACCAGTACGAAGTCGTTGAATTTCCTGCAATTATTGAAATAGAAAGAGAAGGGGCTATGGTTGAGAAACCACTTTGGCCTGAGTTCTTTGACTTGGATGCGCTTAATCGTACCAAGGCTTCAATGCCGCTATTCCAGTGGAATGCTCAATATCAACAGGAACCTACCGCAGAAGAAGCTGCTCTGGTAAAGCGGGAATGGTGGAAACAGTGGGAGGAAGAACGCCCTCCGTCTTGTGAGTACATAATTATGTCTTTGGACGCAGCGGCTGAAACTCATAACCGCGCTGACTACACTGCCTTGACTACGTGGGGTGTGTTTTTTAACGAGGAAGAAAATGCCCATAACATTATTCTTCTTAACTCTATTAAGACACGAGTAGAGTTTCCTGCGTTAAAACAACTAGCTTTGGAACAGTTTAATGAGTGGGAACCCGATTCGTTTATTGTGGAAAAGAAAAGCAGCGGTACAGCCCTGTACCAAGAATTACGCAGAATGGGGCTTATTGTGCAGGAATATACCCCCCATAGAGGCTCTGGCGATAAAACTGCTCGCTTAAATTCTGTCGCAGATATTGTACAATCAGGATTGGTATGGGTTCCGCAAGCACGATGGGCAGAAGAAGTAGTAGAAGAAATTGCCGGATTCCCATTTATGAGCAATGACGACTTGGTGGATTCTACAGTTATGGCGCTAATGCGTTTCCGACAAGGCGGTTTTATACAGCTTCCCACTGACAGAGAAGATGATCCACCCATGTTCCGTAGTAGACGGCATGGTGGATACTACTGAGGATTAAATAATGGCGATTGAGAAAGGTATACTTACCGCACCTGATGGAGAGGAAATTACAGAGGCTTTAGAGATTAATGTCGTAGAGCCTGAAATGGTAACTATGAGTGATGGCTCTATGGAGATCACTTTAGTGCCAGAGACAGGTATTCCTGCTGAGATGATAGGAGCGCCGTTTGATGCCAACATAGCAGAATACATGGAAGAAACTACGCTTGAAGCTTTATCTGGAGAGCTAGTAGGTTATGTAGAATCAGATGTAAACAGCCGTAAAGATTGGGCTGATACGTTTGTTAAAGGGTTAGAAGTACTTGGGTTTAAGTACGAACAACGTGACCAACCGTGGGAAGACGCTTGCGGAGTGTTTTCTACGGTACTAGCTGAAGCAGCTATTCGTTTCCAAGCTGAAGCTATGGCTGAGACCTTTCCCGCAGGTGGCCCAGTAAAAACTAAAATACTTGGTGAAATGACACGCGAAAAGGAAGATGCCGCAGACCGCGTTAAAACGGATATGAACTATGAGCTTACTGAAGTCATGGTGGAGTACAGACCTGAACATGAACGGATGCTGTACAGCTTAGGATTAGCAGGGTCAGCCTTTAAGAAAATATACTATGACCCTAGTTTAGGACGACAGGTAGCCATATTCATTCCTGCCGAAGATGTAATCGTACCTTATGGTGCTTCTAATATAGAGACCGCAGAACGTGTAACTCACGTAATGCGTAAAACCAAGAATGAAATCATTAAGTTACATAAGGCAGGATTTTATCGACCTGTTGATTTAGGTGACCCTCAACCGTTCCACACAGATGTAGAAGAGAAAAAAGCGCAGGAAGGCGGTATATCTATAGAAGATGATGATAGGTATACGTTATATGAGGTTCATGCTGATCTGGTTATAGATGAAGACGACGATACATTCATTACCAAAGAAGGTAAGAATGATACAGATACCGGACAAGTCGCTAAACCTTATGTAGTAACCATCGAACGGGGAACGGGTAAGGTATTAGCCATCCGCCGTAATTGGCAGCCTGACGATCCTTTGTTCCTCAAGCGTCAACATTTTGTCCATTACTCTTACGTGCCGGGGTTTGGCTTCTATGGCCTTGGTTTAATTCACATTATTGGCGGTTATGCGAGAGCAGGTACTTCGTTGATCCGTCAATTAGTTGACGCAGGAACGTTATCTAACCTTCCCGGCGGCTTAAAAGCGCGTGGGTTACGTGTATCAGGTGATGATTCTCCAATAGGGCCGGGAGAGTTTAGGGATGTAGACGTACCCGGAGGGTCTATCCGCGACAACATAATGCACCTTCCGTACAAGGAACCAAGCCAAACGTTGCTTGCCTTACTCAATCAGATTACTGAAGAAGGCCGTAGGCTAGGGGCTATTAGTGATATGAATGTATCTGACATGAGCGCAAATGCTCCTGTAGGTACAACGCTCGCTATTTTAGAACGTACCTTAAAACCTATGGCAGCAGTGCAAGCTCGTGTGCATTACGCGATGAAGCAGGAATTCAAACTGTTACGCGCAATCATTGGCGAGTATGCCCCTGAAGAATATATCTATTTACCAGAACGGGGTGAGCCACGCGCCAGAAGGCAAGACTATGATACTACTGATGTTATTCCAGTAAGTGATCCTAATAACACTACGATGGCTCAAAGGGTAGTGCAGTACCAGACTGTCATGCAAATGTCGCAAGCTGTACCTGAAATATATGACTTGCCTCAGTTACATAGGCAGATGATAGAAGTACTTGGGGTGAAGAATGCTGACACGCTAGTACCGCTATCTGAAGACATGACTCCGACAGACCCAGTTAGTGAAAACATGGATGCCTTAACAGGCTCACCAGTAAAAGCCTTTATGTTTCAAGACCATGAAGCTCATATTGCTACTCACGTTGCGTTCTTGGAAGACCCCATGATTGCACAGGCTATTGGGCAGAATCCTAATGGGCAGATGGTGGTAGGAGAGTTACAGGCACACATAGCTGAACATACAGCTTTTATGTACCGAAAACAGATGGAAGAGAAACTTGGTGCTCCGTTACCTGATCCGAATGCAGAACTGCCGGAAAGTATGGAAGTTCCGTTGTCTCAGCTAATGGCTAAGGCAGGGGCGCAGCTATCTCAGCAACATCAGGCTGAAGCTGCACAAGTAGCCGCAGAAGAACAGGCTCAAGACCCTGTAGTTCAAATGCAACAAGCAGAACTGGAGTTAAAAGCACAGGCAGAACAACGTCTACGCGAGAAAGATGCCGCAGATATAGCTATCGCGCAGGAACGTGTTGATGTAGATAAACGCCGTGTAGTAGTAGATGCAGCGAAAGAAGCGGCTCGTATCGAATCACAGAACGCAGATCAAAATAGAAAAACTGATATTGAAGCGGTTAAGGTTCTCATTGATTTGGCTAAAGCAGAAGGTGAAGAAAAACGAACCAGAGCAGAAGCACATCGTGACGCATCGGAAGCCTACCGTGATGATAGAGAGGATAGATAATGGGTAAAACAGTTTTTGAGGTGTTAGACGCTAAAATTGAAGAAATAAAAACCTCAAACATAGAATTTCTGGAACAAGGCGCAGCTAAGGACTATGCCGAGTATCGGGAATCGTGTGGCATGATTCGAGGTCTAAGTGCCGCACAGCGAGAAATCAAAGACCTTTCGCGTAACTATATGGATGATGAAGATGACTGAAACAGCTTTAGAGGCAAAACGAAGAGAACGAATAGAAGAACAAGCTCGGATGGATATGGAACTTGAGGAAGAACTTGAAGCGCAAATACCTAGACCCGTGGGTTATAGGTTACTCATCCTTCTTCCTAATGTAGAGGAAGCTTTTGAAAGCGGTATCATAAAAGCAGAATCTACTAAACATGAGGAGTATGTTCTTTCTACGGTAGGGGCAGTGATTGATATGGGCGAACAGGCTTATAAAGATCGAGACCGCTTTCCTACTGGCCCGTGGTGTAAAATTGGTGATTACGTCATGTTTCGTGCGAATACCGGAACTAGATTTAAAGTAAACAACCAAGAATATCGTTTAATGAATGACGACTCTATTGAAGCAGTTGTCGAAGAACCGAGTGCAGTGACTCGTGCATAGGAGAAAGTAAATGGCAAGTACAGAGAAAGTTGAGTTTGAATTTCCTGAACCAGAGGAAACTAAGGAAGATTTGGAAATTGAGATCGAAGGAGTGGCAGGACGAGAGAACGTTTTGGAGACTAAAGCTAAAGCTGATGCGGAACCAGAACCTCGTACAGAACCTGAACCTGAAGTAGAAACGGAATCTAAAACAGAGATAGAGATCGTAGACGATACTCCCCCTGAGGACAGAAACCGTGTGCCTTCAGACCCTCCTGAAGACCTTACAGAAGAAGAATTGAATAGTTATTCCTCTGAAAAAGTGAAAAACAGAATTAAACATTTTAGCAAAGGCTATCACGATGAGCGGCGAGCTAAAGAAGCTGCCTTGCGTGAGCGTACAGAAATGGAAAATTGGGCGCGAAAGCTACAAGAGGAGAATGCTAATTTAAAAGGCACTGTAGATAAAAGCCAAGCTAGTTTACTGGAACAAGCGAAGAAAACTGTTACTGCCGAAGTTGAAAGTGCTAAACGTCAGTATAAAGACGCCTACGAAGCAGGTGACCCTGATGCCGTAGTTGCAGCCCAAGAAGCTCTCACTACCGCAAAAATTCGTATGGAAAAAGTAAACGCAGTAAAACCTCAGACTTTACAAACTAAGGAAACTGAGGTACAAGTACCACAATCTAACAAACCCCCTTTAGATGCGAGAACAGAAGCATGGCGAAAGGAAAATACGTGGTTTGGTGGCTCCTCTGGTGAGGACACTGAAATGACGGCTTTTGCATTAGGGGTGCATCAATCGTTAGAAAAGGAAGGGATTACGGCTCAAAGTAACCCTGATGCTTACTACGAGAGAATAAATTCTCGTATGCGACAAGTATTTCCAAACAAATTTGGAGGTACAGAGGAAAAGCAATTAGCTGAACCAAAACCGAAAAAACGCGCTAATAATGTTGTTGCTCCTGCTACTAGAAGTGTAGCTCCGAACAAAATTGTTTTGTCGGAAACACAACAAAGAGTTGCTAAAAGGTTAGGGGTTCCCCTTGAACTATACGCCCAAAAGGTTGCAGAAGAAATGAGGAAACAAAATGGCTGAGAACAGATTAGACCAAGAACTTCAGACTCGTGAAAAGAGTACTCGTACTAAAGCGTGGAAAAGACCGGAATTACTACCGGAACCTCACGCTGAAGAGGGCTACACTTATCATTGGGTAAGAGTAAGTACTATGGGAGAAGCTGATCCCACCAATGTTTCTTCAAAGCTAAGAGAAGGTTGGGAGCCTGTTAAGGCATCTGACCACCCTGAAATTGAACTTGTAAGCGTCGAAAATGATCGCTTCAAGGATAATGTAGTGATGGGTGGTTTAATGTTATGCAAGGCTCCAGTTGAACTTGTTGAAGAGAGAACTGCCTATTATGAGGCTCAATCAAAACAACAAGTTGATTCCGTTGATAACCACTTAATGCGAGAGAATGACCCTAGAATGCCTCTCTTTACAGAGAAAAAGTCTGAGGTTACTTTCGGTAAAGGATAATTAAGGAGCTAATATAATGGCTTATCCCACTGTATCTGGCCCATATGGGCTAAAGCCAATCAATTTGGTTGGCGGTAGAGTGTTTGCGGGATCAGTTCGGCATTTTAAAATTGCTTCAGGCTATGCTACAAGCATTTTTAATGGCGATCTGGTCAAAATAATCAATGACGGTACAATAGAAAAAGACGCAGGAACCACTACTGCTACCCCTATGGGTATCTTTCTAGGTGTTTCTTATACAGATTCTGTGTCTGGTTTTATTAACCGCCAGTATTACCCTGCAAACACAGTAGCAGATGATCTTTCAGCTTATGTGATTGATGATCCTGATGCGCTTTTCCAAGTAGCTGTAGTGTCTGGCACTACTACTATTGCTTCTGTAGGACGTACTGTTATAGGTAACAATATGTCTTTAGTACAGAATGCCGGAGATACAAACACAGGCGATTCACGAGTAGCTGTGTTAAGTTCCTCCGCTGCTACCACTGACACTTTACCCGTAAGGGTAGTAGATGTTGTTCCTGAAACTGCCACTGGCGATGATGCGTACCCTGAACTTATTGTGAAGTGGAACGCGGGTATGCACCAGTATAACAACGCTACTGGCGTATAGGAGGTCTGACTAATGGCTATTTCAAGAGCACAATTAATGAAAGAACTCCTTCCGGGGCTTAACGCTCTGTTTGGATTGGAGTATGCAAAATATTCGGATGAAACTCAGGAGATATTTGAAACTGAGGCTTCAGACCGTTCTTTCGAGGAAGAAGTTAAGTTGTCAGGCTTTAGTGCCGCCCCCGTTAAAAACGAAGGCGCTGCAATAGCTTATGATAACGCCCAAGAAGCGTGGACTGCACGATATGTGCATGAAACGGTAGCTATGGGATTCTCACTTACCGAAGAGGCGATTGAGGATAACTTGTATGACTCGTTATCAGGTAGATACACTAAAGCTCTAGCTAGAGCTATGGCGTATACCAAGCAGACTAAAGGCGCAGCTATTTTAAATAATGCGTTTGCTGCGGGTACTACCTACGGCGATGGACAACCTCTTTGTTCTACCGCACACCCTTTGGTGTCTGGTGGTACTAACTCTAACCGTCCAACTACTGGCGCTGATTTAAACGAAACTTCTTTGGAAGCAGGTGTTATTCAGATTGCAGGGTGGACTGATGAGCGTGGTCTGTTGATTGCTGCTAAACCTCGTAAGCTAGTTATCCCTGCGGCGTTGCAGTTTGTAGCAACAAGGCTGATGGATAGTGAGTTACGCCCAAGTACTGCTGATAACGACATCAATGCGATGCGTAACAACGGTACTGTGCCTGAGGGATGGACTGTTAACCATTATTTAACCGATCCTAATAGATGGTTCGTGTTGACTGATGTACCTAACGGTCTCAAGCACTTCACCCGTACTCCCATGCAAACCTCTATGGATGGCGACTTTGATACAGGCAATAGCCGATACAAAGCTCGTGAAAGATACTCCTTTGGTGTATCTGATCCATTAGGTATCTATGGGTCACCGGGGGCGAGCTAAGTCCTCCTAAAAAACGATCCCACACGTTTTTTGGCCCCGCCTTTGTGCGGGGCTTTTTATTGCAATAAAGAAAGCCTCGTGATATATATTCAGGTACGTATTCCGAGAACATTTATGGTGTCTGACAGGCTCGGCTGACTTCATGCAGACAGGCACTACCACTCGCATGAGAGGAATTAAAGATGGCTTTAACCACTTTCCAAGGCCCAGTTCGTTCAATGGGCGGGTTTTACTCCCAAGGCCCATATTCTGTAGTAGAGCTTACTGCCGATACTACAATTAACCCTACTGACCATGCAGGTAAGATACTTCTTATCAACAATTCAACACTTACTATTACGTTGCCTACCATTAACAGTGATACCCCTGTTAAGTCCGCAGGCCCGTACCACAAAGGTGGAGAGCCAAACACTCTGAGTAATGTAGGGATTAGTTATAAGTTTATTTTTCTTACTTCTTCTGGTGCTAACACCACTATCCAAATGACTACGGCCACTAATTTGTTTACAGGCTCTATAGTTCAGGGCAAAGCAGGTTTAGGTCTTGTGCATGTATTTGAACCAAATGGTTCTAGTAACAACGCTTTAGTCTTTGATGGAACTACCACAGGCGGCGTAGCAGGAACAGAATTTACAATTACTGCTATATACGCAAACAAATATCATGTCCAAGGCGTAAACCTTGGTAGTGGTACTTTGGCAACTCCTTTTAGTGGTTAATATATAGCGGGGTTCGCCCCGCTTTACGGAGAAGATTATGGCAGATGCGCTTACAAGCCAGACAATTCAAGATGGGGCGCGTACAGCTATCCTAAAGTTTACTAATGTTAGTGACGGAACGGGACAAGCTGCGGCGACCTTAGTGGACGTTTCTTCTTTATCCCCTGACCCTCATACTGGAAATGCGTGTACTGGAGTTACCCTTCAGAAGATCACTTTTTCCAATATAGGCATGGGCGTAGAGTTACTATGGGAAGCAACCAGTGATGTACCTTTGTTAAACCTTCCACAAGATTGGGAAGATACTATAGATTTTTCAGACTTTGGTATCCCTAACAATAGTGGAGCAGGGAAGACAGGAGACATTGTGGTTACTACAGTTAACGCTACCGCAGGAGATACGTATTTACTGGTCATAACCGTGACGAAGACTTACGGGTAATGCCTAGTAAAAGTAAAAAACAAGCAAAATTTATGGCAGCAGTGGCTAATAACCCTAAGTTTGCTAAGAAAGCGGGAGTCCCGCAAAGTGTAGGACAAGAGTTTGCTAATGCAGATAAGAGGAATAAAGATATGCCTAGTTATTTTAATAGCAGCAAAAAGAAGCCGGGGAAAGCAGTAAAGAAAGGCTATGCTCATGGTGGTGCTGCCCATGCTAAACGAGTTATGCGTAATCTTGATGATGAGGATTATAGAATACGTAACAGAACGGGAAGCAATACGGATGCCGAACGCAGACGCATAAACAGGGAAAAAGAGTATGAAGCTATGCGTATGGCAAAGGGCGGAAAGGTCAAAAAACAAGGCTATAACGCTCGTCAAGATGAATCTTTAGGCGCTCGTAATAAAACTGAAGGGCAGCAAAACCTTAAATCTAGGCGTGACGAAGCTCAGGCGATGGAGAAAAAAGGTGGGAAACGTAAATATTCTGACGTATCTACTATGGATAAAGGTAGAAGAAAGAAATTTGCAAAAGGAGGCAAAACCCAAGGTTATAACGCTCGTCAGGATGAGTCTTTAGGTGCTCGTAACAAAACTAAAGGGCAACAAAACCTTAAATCTAGGCGTGACGAAGCTCAGGCTATGGAGAAGAAAGGTGGCAAGCGTAAATATTCTGATGTATCTACTATGGATAAAGGTAGAAGAAAGAAATTTAATGCGGGTGGTAGAGTAAGTTGTGACGGTATTGCACAACGTGGGCTTACTAAAATTGCGAGGAAGCGAGGATAGAAACACATTATGGCTAAATCTAAACTAGAAATGTTTCAGAACGGCACATTTTCTACTGGAGAACCTGTGTATCAAATAGGTTACAAGAACGCAGATGGAGAGTATGACATTGTAGTCTTCGATCCTATGCGGGAAAGTGAAGCTAAGGCAAAGCTAAAGTCTATGGGAGGTAGTGCTTCCAAGAAAGACGCGGCAGTAGCTGTTACAGGCGTAAGCGCTAAAGGAGCAACTAAACCTGCCCCAAAGCCCGCAAAGGTGGAGGAAGTTGAAGAAACTCCCAAAGCCGAACTAAATAAGATGACTAAAGTAGAACTAGAAGAATTTGCTCGTGATTTTGGCGTAGAGCTAGATCGTAGAGAACGAAAAGATACTTTAGTTAAACAAGCGTATAAGGCACAGTTCGATGGCTAAAGATTGGATACAAAAAGCAATTAAAAAACCGGGAGCTTTGCGAAAAGCTGCGGGAGTTAAAAAAGGAGAAAAGATTCCCGCTAAGACTTTGAATAAGTTAGCAAAATCGAGTAACCCTACTACCCGTAAACGTGCAAATCTTGCTAAAACTTTAAGGGGTTTTAGTGACGGCGGCGAAATTAAAAACGGACAAAGAAAACCACCTGATAAAGCAGGAATGACTGTAGTAGGTAAAAGTACTCCTAGGGCAATGAGTGGGCTTCCTCCTAAAACTACTACAAAAGTAGTACAGGCTGACGTATCTAAACGTGCTGATGGTATAGCGCAAAGGGGTCGTACAAAAGGTAGACATACATAATGGCAACTTCTGGCACTGCTACATTCAATATGGATTTTACTGAAATCGCTGAAGAAGCGTGGGAACGTGCAGGGCGCGAGATGCGGTCAGGTTACGACTTACGTACTGCTAGACGGTCAATGAATTTAATGACCATCGAATGGCAGAATCGTGGGATTAATATGTGGACTATAGAGGAAGGGACTATAAACCTCATAAAAGGTACTGCTACTTACGATCTTCCTGCGGACACGATTGATATTATGGAACAGGTTATACGCACTGGAGACGGAAATGTTTCTACGCAAAGTGATTTAACAGTTACCAGAATAAGTTTTCCTACGTATGCGTCTATCCCTAATAAATTAACGCAATCGCGTCCTATACAAGTCAAGGTAGATAGAGCCAGAGATAACCCTAAGGTAACGTTTTGGCCTATTCCTGACCAAGGCACTGCTGATTCTCCTCATTACATATTCCGGTATTGGAGGATGCGTAGGATTGAAGACGCAGGTAGTGGTATTCAAACCCCCGATGTTAACTTTAGATTTTTACCGTGTTTGGTAGCAGGGTTAGCTTATTATATTGCTATGAAAGACCCTAAGTTAACGGATAGGTTACCGATGCTAAAAGCAGCGTATGAAGAAGCATTTGATCTTGCAGCAGGTGAAGATAGAGAGAAAGCCACACTAAGTTTAGTGCCTCGTGTACGGGAGTTGTAAGTGACAAGCAGGTATGCGTCAGCTAAGAATGCTATTGCCGAATGTGATATTTGCGGGTTTCGCTATAAATTACGGGAATTAAAAAGGCTCGTAGTTAAGAACATAGAAACTGATACTAAAGCTTGCCCAGAGTGTTGGAATCCGGGGCAGCCACAGTTAATGCTTGGAACGTTCCCTATCAATGACCCCCAAGCAGTACGTGACCCTAGACCAGATTTTGCAGGGTATCCCGAAAGTCGGGCATATTTACAACCTGCTACGGAGAATGGGCCGATTATAAGTACAGGATTTATTGGGACAGTAACAGTAGAGACAACACCATGAAAAAACGAGGTTTATACGACAATATCAATGCGCGGAAAAAAGCAGGTACTAGCCGCTCTAAGAAAAATAGTACAGTGAGTGCTAAAGCGTACAAAAATATGAAACGAGGATTCCCTAAGAAGAGGTGATGATATGGGTAAGAAAGCTAATATAAGTAGTGAGCAGTACAAAGTACGGCCCAATAAAGTCAACATATCTGAATATATGACTAAAGATATTAAGACAAGTGGCATTGTGGTTCGGGGAACGAATGCACAAACAAAAGGTAAATTGGCAAGAGGGCCAATGGGGTAGTAAATGAACTATACCGAACTCAAAGCTAATATTGCTGACATCTGTGAGAACTCGTTTACATCCGATCAGTACGCTATGTTTACGAAACAGGCTGAACAGAAGATATATAATACTGTTCAAATACCTGCGTTACGTAAAAATATGTCGGGCGTAATGACTATCAATAACCGATATTTAGTATTCCCTACTGATCTTTTGTATCCTCTTTCGCTTGCTCTTACAGATAGCAGCGGTAACTCTCATTTTTTACTTAATAAAGATACTAACTTTATGCGAGAGGCATACCCTAACCCTAGTACAACAGGGCAACCTCAACATTATGGGTACTTTGACGATACGGCTTTTATTTTAGGCCCAACCCCTGATGCTGCTTATACCACTGAACTTCATTATGGATATTATCCTACATCTATCGTTACAGCAGGTACTACGTGGTTAGGTGATGAATTTGACTCAGCGTTACTTAATGGAGCGTTAGTGGAAGCAATTCGTTTTCTAAAAGGCGAACCAGATATGGTTGCTATGTATGAACAAATGTATGGACAGTCTTTAGCGTTATTGAAAAATCTTGGCGATAGTAAAATGCGGCGAGACGTATACAGAGACGGTCAATATCGAATCTCAAGCCAAAACCCCAGTTAAGGAGATAAAAGATGGCAATAAGTCAGGCTATGTGTACCTCATTTAAGCAAGGGCTTTTAGACGGTACTTTTAATTTTAGTAGTGGTACAGGACAGGTATTCAAAATAGCTTTGTATACTTCCAGTGCTACGTTAGGGGCTGCTACTACTGCCTATACTTCAAGCGATGAAGTAACAGGAACAGGCTATACGGCGTTAGGAAAAAATTTAACTATATCAACACATCCTACTACTTCTGGAACTACCGCCTATTTAGATTTTGATGATGTTACATGGTCGAGTGCTAGTATTACTGCCCGTGGAGCACTTATCTATATGCACAACGGAGGAACTAACCCTGCTATAGCGGTGTTAGACTTTGGTGCAGATAAAACTTCTAGTGCAGGTGATTTTAAGATTGTAATGCCTACAGCAGACGCTAGTAATGCAATAATCCGTTTAGCGTAGAGGTTTGAATGTCCAACGTTACCATACGATTCCAAGGGTGGGGCCGATCTGGTTGGAGTGAAGGCCCATATGGAGAAGCTAATATCCCCTTTGCTACAGGGGAGGTAGGAAGTGTTTCGGTTAACGTTGGTACAGGCGCTACGGTTAACGTCACGGGTGTAGAGGCGAACGGGTACACAAGTGGCGGTTGGGGTATTGGGTATTTTGGTAGAGGTGGTTGGGGAGAAGCTTACACCCAAGTAGATATAGGCAATAGCCCTGCACCTACAGGAGTTAGTGCTACAGGACAATTAGGTTCTGTTACCTTAGAGTTTGATTTTGTATTTGATGTGACAGGGGTATCTACTACTTCTGCGTTAGGTACACCTACTGTAGCAGCTCAAGCTATAGTTTCACCCACTGGGGTTTCAAGTAACACTCATTTAGGTGTGGTATCTGTTGGTGGAGATGCTGCACAAGAACTAACAGGGGTGGTAGCTACCGGAGAAATAGGTACGGTAGATGTAGAATATCCGTTCACTGTTTATCTTACCGGAGTAGAAGCAACTACTCATTTAGGTAATGCAAATGCGATTACAAGCGTAGATGTAAATGTAGTTGGGGTAGTAGCTACGCCGTTTGTAGGAACGACAACTGTAGAAACAGGTGCTATTGTTTCACCCACAGGAGTAGAAACTACAGTAGAAGTAGGAACAGTATTAGTATGGGGTAGTATAGTACCTTCTCAAGATGCAGGATGGGCAGGTCTTACTCCTTCTCAAGATGCAGGATGGGGGGAGATTACTCCATCTCAAACAGCTAACTGGGTTGAAGACAAAGCAGCATAACTAAGATAGGAATTTAACAATGGCAACATATGTAAATAACCTAAGACTAAAAGAAATCACTACGGGTGATGAAGACGGTACTTGGGGTACAAGTACGAATACTAATTTAGAGCTAATTGGTGACGGTTTAGGTTACGGCACAAAAGCTGTTGCTGCTGACGCTAATGAAACTTTTACAATGCCCGATGCTACAGCAGATGCCACACGAGCGATGTATCTTAAATTTACTTCTGGTGTAAGTTTAACTGCTACTCGCACTCTTACTCTTGGCCCTGACACTGTATCTAAAGTGTGGATAATCGAAAACGCTACTACTGGTGGGCAGACTATAACTATTAAACAAGGTTCTGGAGCTACGGTAGATGTGCTTACCGGAACCAAAAAAATGGTTTATACCGATGGGGCAGGTGCAGGTGCAGCCGTTTATGATGCAAGCCCTACTGCCGCAAGTGGAACAGTTACTTCAGTAGACGTATCAGGTGGCACTACAGGACTTACCACTTCTGGAGGCCCGATAACTTCTAGCGGTACGATTACCGTAGGAGGCACATTAGCGATTGCCAATGGTGGAACAGGTTCTACTGCCACCCAATATTGTGATCTTACCGCTAATGTAACAGGTACGCTTCCTATTACTAACGGTGGAACAGGTTCTACAGGCACTCAATACTGTGACCTTACTGCTAATGTAACAGGAGTATTACCTTTTGCTAATGGGGGTTCTGGTGCTGTATTCCCTCTCATAAAAAGTACTGGATATTCTGCTGCTAATCGAGATTATATTGTAGTTACAGCGGGAGGTATTACGATTACGCTTCCCGGTACACCTTCAGCAGGTGATTCAGTTGTTATTAAGGATGGCACGGGAGCCGCAGCCACAACCAGTTTTACCGTAGCACGTAACGGTAGCAACATTGCCAGTTCTGCTACTGACCTGACGTTTGACAAGAACTTCGCTGAAATAACAATGACCTACATCAACGGAAGCATTGGTTGGAGTGTATAAATGAGCAATTTAGCCGATCTGTTACCCGCAGGTGGCGGTCAAAACAATACAGACTTTGTAGCTGACGGCAATATCAGCTCTGGTGCGCCCGTTATTCTTACCAGTGATGGGAAGGCTGCGCCTATTGTTGGTTCTTCAGCAGTTATTGGGACAGCCACCAATATTTTGGCAGACGTGATGACTCCAATAGTTATTTCAGAAATCACGGGAACCAATAAAACCTATGCGGGTTTTCATAATTACAATGGTGGCTCTAACAAAGGCACAGGTTTTGTTTTAGAAGCTTCAAGCAACGCCATTACCGTAGGTTCAGGAGCAGATTTTGCCTCTGTAGAACCTTATTACCCTATCAACTGTTATGACAGTGTGAATAGTCGTATTGTGCAGTGTTGGCAAGAAACAGGAGGCACGAGGTATCTTAAAGTTTGCGCAGGTTCCGTTTCTGGTACAACGATTACTTGGGGTACTCCCGTTACAGTAAAATCGTGGACGGCATCGACGTTAATGTTTTACGCAAGAATGGC
>CEPE01124664.1_pt1 | contig 17142 bp, 12 predicted proteins | sample 530531 | NCBI WGS metagenome assembly CEPE01 (sample SAMEA2620273, study PRJEB7988) | marine metagenome | biome: marine biome (ENVO:00000447); feature: deep chlorophyll maximum layer (ENVO:xxxxxxxx); material: "saline water (ENVO:00002010), including plankton (ENVO:xxxxxxxx)" | depth 80 m
GATTGTGTTAATGGAAATGATGTATTAGCACGACTAAATGAGATCGTAGGTGAGTAATTATGCCTCGTAAATCTTCTCTAACGACTGAAAAACTCTCTAAAGATATAAACTTCTTTGAAGGATATGTCGCTAAATGTGAAATAGCATTTGCACATGTTTATAACACTTTCATTGAAGATTTCATCTCTAAATATCAACATGATGATGTAATCTTAGACCCAGTTAGTGTTAATGACTACATTGCACATTTCAACATTTATAGTAACGGAGAGAAGCAATTACGCTCACTATGTAACATTATAGGTGAAGACCTAGATGTTATCGACTATGAGTTAATTTCCCTAGAGGAGTGTTAAGAATGTGGGGGTATTTTGCCCCCTCTTTATTAATACAAACCTCACCACTATTCACCCTATTAATTAACATTTTATGAACACTAATTCTCAACCAGTTATGATTACTAACTATGAGGAGATTAAGAGGTATTTTGAGTTATTTCCAGAACACTTAATGCAAAATGTGGGTAACAACGAGTCACGCCCGATTTCGCCCCTAGATTATAAACAATCAAATGAGAATAGGAGTGCTTAAATGACAATTAAACCATCACAATACTCAGTGGATTTATCACACAATCAGTTGTCATTCTTACACGCATTAGTATTAAACTATCAGCAAGTATGGAAAGGAAAAGATAACAAACTACCAGCACATGTAGACGATTTATTACAAACAACACTACACCAGTTAGTATCATGCAGGAAGCAGACTTCAAAGTAGGAGTAACAATTAAGTATGATAATATCGTGGGTGATGTACAATTTGTTGGTGACGATTACATCACCTTTTGTGTTAGTGAAAGAGAGTCAACTTGTGAGCATAGTTTATATCCAACCTGTAAAGTTGCAATGCTAATATATCCTCACCAATTCAAAGATTGTGAGTTAGTTACTAACAACAATTCAACAGAAGATTCCACACTAAGTGCGTACAAGTCTCAAAAGTATAGGTATTCAGATATACAATGAGATCTCAAGGATTTGCCCACTATGTAATACTAACTGTTTTCCACAGTTATTAACAGTTTTGTGGAAAAGTACGCAATCATTTTAAATAGTTAAATAAACATATATGCGTGTTATGTATCACTAACTGTAAGTACACTAAATGACACTCTAAGGGGTGTTATTTACTGTGAATAAGTGTTAGTAACTGTGTGTCTACTAAGTGTAAATAAAGGTCTTATAAATGCGTGAAGTAAGTGTAAGTAAAGCGAGCGTAACATAAGGACGAGTTGTTGTCAAGTAGGGGATACACAGTTAGTAACACACAGTCCATCAAATCTTATGACAGTTAGTAACACATAAGACCCTGACAGTTGTTGACAGTCTGTGAGTATAATGTTATAATATGAATGTAACACAAACTCAGAGCTATTATGGATGATTTCGATGTTAGTTATGAGATAGATTGTGGATCTGAAAGTATATCAGAGTCCTATGATTACGACCATGATGATGTAAACAATGATGAGGATGATTACATGACTTAAAGTATCATGAATTAAACACAGATTACACTCACTGATTATCAATTAATGGCAGTGTTTTCGTTCTTATGTGTTATCGTGGTGTGCCGTGATGCGGTGTTTTAATAGGGTTCCTTAATCATAAGCTATAAACGACCCAATTCGACTTCTCGATATCAGTCTATAAAAAAAATTTCTGATATATAAAAACAAGCATCAGTCCACACATATAGTGAAAAAAATTAATAAAATTCAAATACCTCTCAGGGTCGATCCTATTAGTGATGAATATACTCTCTCCATACCTGAATCATTCATAAATCACTTTGATTGGTACGAAGACATGTTAGTTAATATATCCATAGATGGTGATGGTCTTTACATTGAAAACGCAGAATGATTGAGACATATGATCATTTTTTGAATCAGATAGACCTCCAACGGATTATACAAGACACCGAAGGTGTTCAATGGAGGATACAATCAGGTTCTGGAGGGGGTTTAGATTTCTTAGAGTATGATGTAAGTGATAACGACTACTATAGAGTTGACATATATGGTAAGATAAGAAAGGTATTGGATAAAGACTATGAGATAGAACGAATATACTTCAACGGGCAATGGCCTAGTCGTGATGGAGAGATTCATATAGATAACTGTAAACGCACAGTATTGTTATATGTGAGTCCTTACACACCTGAATGGGGCGGTTTTACACAGTTTGTCAATGATCCTATGAATCAGATTATTGTCCCACCTATACAGAATCGTCTTGTAATATTTGATGGCAGTATTCCACATAAGGGATATTCCTTCTCTAATCAAAATTGCCCTATGCGAATCTCCCTAGCATACAAACTATTATGATTAACACTACCTTTCATGTATACGATAATAATAATACCCCAGTGGGCGATCTCATTAACTTAGATGAGGATCAGTTAATGCAAAAGATTAAACAGAGAGTTAATGACTATAAAGAACTTACAATAGTAAAGGTTACCGAAGATGATATGTCAGATGCCTCGTATTGACAAGACATATATAACCTGTTAGAATATTAATGTCTTATTGATCATTATGGCAAAAGGATTTACAGTAAAGGCGAAAAACCCGCCTAAGAAGAATCAGGGACAGTCAGAGTTTGATTATGATAAAGCATGGGAGTTAGTTAGAGGTAAGTCTCTAGTATTCTGTATGCCTGGTCGTGGTTGCTCTTTCGTTTTCCTAAAGAACTTTGTTCAACTTTGTTTTGACCTAGTTCAACATGGGGTCAGCATACAGATCTCACAGGACTATAGCAGTATGGTAAACTTTGCTAGATGCAAGTGCCTTGGTGCTAATGTTCTTAGAGGACCAGATCAGATACCCTGGGATGGTAAACTTAAGTATGACTATCAGTTATGGATCGATAGTGATATCGTATTCAACACCGAGAAGTTCCTACAACTCGTTCTTATGGAGAAGGACATTGCTGCAGGATGGTATATGACAGAAGATGGTCAAACTACTTCTGTTGCTCACTGGCTTGATGAGGATAACTTCCGTAATAACGGAGGGGTTATGAATCATGAGACTGGTGAAACCATGACTAAGAGACGCAAACCATTTACTGTCGATTATACTGGATTTGGTTGGGTTCTTATTAAGAAGGGTGTATGGGAACATGAGGAAATGAAGTATCCTTGGTTTGCTCCTAAGATGCAAGTCTTTGAGAGTGGAGAGGTACAGGATATGTGTGGAGAAGATGTTTCATTCTGTCTCGATGCACTCAACGCTGGATTCGAGATCTGGTGTGACCCTCGTATCCGTGTAGGACATGAAAAGCAACGAGTTATATAAGATTACCATTAAGGATGGAGAGGTCTACTCAGACCTCTCAGAGGAGGAGTTTATGGATAAGATCTTAGAACTCTCTCAATGTTTTTATGAGACGGGTTATCCGTCTCCCGATATTATTTCACACGAGACTTATGGCAAAGCTTTACACCAGTCCGACAGGGACAACAATTCAAACAAAACCTAAAAAGACTAGACAAGGGAATAGCAAGAATACCAAATTTTCCGCTACCGCCCGAAACTCGGCTCGTAAACCTTATAGAGGACAAGGAAGAACATGACTCAAGAAACTCTAGTATTTTCTATTAAGGGTAATGGTGATGTTAAAGTAGAAGTAAAAGGGGTAGAATCTAAGCAATGCCTAGATATAACTAAATCTATTGAGGATAGTTTAGGTACTGTCCTTAATAGAGAGTTTAAACCAGAGTACTATCAATCTGTTAAAGATGTCACACTTCAGCACAATAAAAACGAAAGTTAAGGAAAAGGATGCTCTTCTAGAGGCATTGTTGATACTAGGATACGATGCTACTGTGCAACCAAAGGAGATGGTAGTCACTGGTAGACATGCTAAGAATCATCCTACAGTGCATACAGACATACAAATAAAGGAAGATATAGGTTTTTTCCTTAATCCTACGACTATGTGTTATGAATTAGTCGCAGATAAGCAAACATGGGCAGAAAGTGTACCTGTAGAGAGGTTTTTAGATAAGTTAAATCAACAGTATGCTCGTATGTTAATCCATAATAAGATAAAAAAAGAAGGATTTACAGTCGCAGAAGAGTGGGAAATGGATGATAATAGCATAGAATTGACTGTTACACGCTGGAACTGAGAAAATAGGGTATAAATAACCCTGATATCTATTATCAATATTAGTGACGATATTAAAATCTCGTTCATTTAAAGATATTGACCTTTCTTTTAGACCAAATCCCGTAACTGGGGACTTAAATGTACTAAAAAATGAGAGGGCAATAGTTCGTGCTGTTAGAAATTTAGTCCAAACTGGGTTAAATGAGAGATTTTACTCAGATTTAGGGTGTGATATTACAAATAATCTATTTGGATTTGTAGATGTTGCCACTGGTAATGTTATTGCAACTCAAATATTGGATATTTTGAATGTCTGGGAACCCAGAGTTAGCAATATTAAGGTTGAAGCAGTGCCACAACCTGATGAACATACATTTGAGATCAATATTGCCTTCGATATTGTTGGTGAACAGATCCCTACTACAGCATTCTCTTTTCTATTAGAAGCAACTAGGTAAAAAAATGCCCATAACCAAGTTTACAAACCTAGATTTCGATCAAATTAAGGATCAAATTCGAGATTATCTTCGTGCTAACTCGGATTTTACTGATTTTGACTATGAAGGTTCAAATATGTCGGTATTAATCGACATTTTAGCATATAATACCTACATTACAGCGTTTAATAGCAACATGGTTGTGAACGAATCCTTCTTGGATTCAGCAACTTTGCGTGAAAATGTCGTTTCTTTAGCAAGAAATATAGGATATGTACCAAGATCTCGTAAATCTGCAAGAGCAATAGTAAATTTTGACTATAAATTCAACGGAAATAGCAATACTGTCACATTAAAGAAAGGTTTAGTCTGCGTAGGAGCACAAGATAACACTTCTTATACATTTTCTATACCAGATGATGTTGCTGCACAGAGTCCAATTGATGCTGGAAGCAATGTTACGGTAAATCCTCCTAGAACAGCATCATTTACAAACTTAAATATCTACCAAGGTACATTATTAAAGAAAAATTTCGTTGTAGATGGTACAAAAGACCAAAGATTTATATTACAGAACTCATTTGTTGATACTGATTCGATTAGAGTCTTTGTTAAGAAGTCTGGTGCGACTGCTGGACTAGAATATTCCCGTTTAGACAATATTACAGGTATAAATGAGAAGTCAAACATCTATCTTATACAAGAAGTTAAGGATGAGCAGTATGAATTGATGTTTGGTGATGGATTATTTGGTAAAAAGTTAAGTTCTGGTGATATTATTGAGGTAACATACATTGTTACTGATGGAAAAGCAGGAAATGATGGAAAATTCTTCTCTTATAGTGCAAATGCTGTAGATGATGCTGGTAATCCCCTTGATGCAAGAGAAACTGTAACGGTTTCTACCGTTCAGACCGCTAAAGGAGGCGGTGAGATCGAAGATGTAGACTCTATTAAGTATATTGCTCCTAGAATCTATTCATCGCAGTATAGAGCAGTTTCTACAAAGGATTATGAGGCAATTATTCAAAGTGTTTTCCCTGATGCAGAGTCTGTTTCAGTAATTGGTGGTGAAGAATTGGATCCACCTGAATATGGTACTGTTGTATTAAGTATTAAACCTAGAAATGCCACATATTTGTCTGACTTTAGTAAATCTCTTATATTAGAGAGACTAAAGAGTTATACAATTGCTGGAATTAACCAAAGAATCGTTGATCTTAAGATCCTTTACATAGAATTGGATGTATTTGCATATTATAATCCAAATGTTTACAGTGATGTTGAAGGATTAAAGGCACAACTTACTAATTCCCTTACTCAATATGGTAGATCTACTAATTTAAACGCATTTGGTGGTAGATTTAAGTATTCTGAGGCACAAAAGATCATTGATGGGACAAATAATGCATTTACATCTAATATTACTCGATTAACTATTAGAAGAGACTTAAAACCAATCTTTAATGCCTTTACACAGTACGAATTATGCTTTGGTAACCAATTCCATGTAAATTCTGCTGGTAAAAACATTAAGAGTACTGGATTTAAGGTTGAGGGTAACCCAAATATCTTATATTTTGCAGATATTCCTGATGAAGACCTAAAAACAGGAAAAATTGCTGTTGTTCAGTTGTCTGAATTATCAAATTCTACATCAAATGTTATTATTAAGTCTGCTGGTACTGTAGATTATGTAAAAGGTGAGGTTATTATCAATACTATTAATATAACTGAGACTGTTTTAGGATCAGGTGTTATTGAAATACAAGCATATCCAGAATCTAATGATATCATTGGATTAAAGGATTTGTACCTTCAATTAGACATGTCAAATACTAAGATAAATATCGTCAGAGACACAATATCCTCTGGACAACAAATATCTGGACTTGGATATAAAGTGACTTCTAGTTATAACAACGGAACCATTATTAGGTCATAAAAAAGGATGATAGAAACTTATAGCCCTCTAGACTCCAGAGTAAAGACCCACGAAGTTGTTGCGGATTACACTCCAGAGTTTGCAATTACTGAAAATCCCCTTCTAGAGGATTTTTTAAAACAATATTACATCTCACAAGAGCATCAAGGTGGTGTTGTTGATATTGCGGAGAATATTGACAAATATATTAGGATTGACAACTTAACTAAGGAAGTTATACATGGTGAAGTAGCATTAGCATCTACTATTACCTCTACAGACACTACACTTGGTATAGGTACATGGTCTACTAAGGGATTTCCTAAGGAATGGGGTCTTATAAAGGTTGGTGATGAAATTATTACATATACTGGTATTACAACTAATAGTTTTACTGGTTGTGTAAGAGGTTTTAGTGGAATAACGACATATCAGTCTTTACATGACCCTAAAAATCTAACATGGGAACAATCTGTAGCAGGTAACCATCCAGAAGAAACAAAAGTACAGAATTTAAGTGCATTATTCCTAAAAGAGGTATATACGAAACTTAAAGGGATGTATACACCTGGATTGGAAGGTGTACCTCTTAGCCCAGAACTAGATGTAGTTAATTTTATAAAAGAAGCAAGAAGTTTATATGAATCTAAGGGTACTGACGAATCTTTCAAGATTTTATTCAAAGCACTGTTTGGTTTAGAACCAAAAATCAATGATCTTGAAAAATACCTCATAAAACCCTCTTATGCCAACTATTTGAGAAGAGAATCTTTTGCTGTAGAGTTAATAGATGGTGATCCTGAGAATTTAAGAGGTCAAACCCTTTATCAGGACAATGATCCTAATAATAACAATGTAAATGAGGCAAGTGGACCTATTTCTGAGGTTGTACAGATTAGAGACAACTATTATCGTCTATCTGTGTTTATTGGATATGATGATAGAGACCTAATTCAAGGAACATTCGTTGTACCAGGTAGAACACAGGTTATTGGTGAGGTTGGTATAGGAGCAACGGTTCTTACAGTTGATTCTACTATTGGATTTGGACAAACTGGTACTTTTGATATAGGTACTACTGATAGTGATGAATATCAGAGAGTAGACTATAAAGAGAAGACTGTAAACCAATTTATTGGTGTAACTACGACTACTAAAGTCGTTCCATCGACTACTAATCTCTTTACACCGACTGTAGTTTATGGTTATGAGAATAATGACCTTACTAAAAGGGTCAATATGAGAATTACTGGTGTTTTAAAGGAATTTGACACCAATCAAGATTTATATGGTCTAAATCCAGAATCTAGAGTTAAAGTTAAGAATTTAGGAAGATTTATTACTAATCCTAAGATAACAAAGACCTATGAGCAGGTATTTTTCAATTCTTGGGTATATAACACTAGTGCAAGATACCAAATTGCTGATTTAACAGGTTCTACCTTTACTTTAGACGGATATATCGATAAATCCAGTTTAGCTGTAGGTGATAAGATTGATTTGCTTGTTAGAAACACAGAAACCGTTCAGGCAAGTGATTTAGAGGTAACTTATGTCAATGAACCTAACAATTCTATAAGTGTACAGGGAATATTCACTACTGCTCCTGGAATATCGTATGATATTAGAAGAAAGCAGAAAAAAGCGACTAGTTCACTAATACCTATCGTTGGTGGACAAAATCAGATTGTAACTGATATTACTAACACATATATTCTTGATAAAAACAAATCTGAGAGTACTAAGACAGAAGCATTTGTTGCATCTAACTCATTACCCTCTAAAACGATTGATACTGACAAAATTCATGCTGAATTGATCAATCCTACTATATCTGGTGGTAATTTCCAAGGATATAATACATTAACCGATAAATTTACAATTGTATCATTTGCTAACCCAGTTCCATTTAGAACAGGTGATGAAATTGTTTATATCAGTGTAGAAGGAGATCCTATTGCTGGATTAGAGAAAGATTCTTATTTTGTTGAGGTATTATCCAATACTAACCAAATTAAACTATATCCTTCAAGATCCTTTATACCATCAGGCATTGCAGTTGAATTTGTTCCACCAAAAACTACTGGAACACATGATTTTGTTACAATAGAGCAAGCAAGGAAATCTATATTCCCAGGTAGAGCATTGAAGAGATTTGTTATGGAACAAGATCTCACTGCTGGTAGAGAACAAAAAACAACATCAGAAAGGACTCTTTCAGGTAATACTGGAATGTTAGTTAATGGTGTTGAACTTCGTAACTATAAATCCGACAAGTCTATCTATTTTGGACCTCTAGAATCTTTAAATGTAGTTAATGCTGGTACTGGATATGATGTTTTAAATCCACCACAACTAACTATTGAAGATAACACTACTGGTGTTAATACTGCATTTGGTAGATTATCTATCGGTGGTACTGTTACTGGTGTTCAAATTGACCCAGTTGAATTTGAGATTGAAAAGGTAGTTTCTGTAGATATTCATGGTGGTAATGGTTTAGGTGCAAAAGCACAAGCAGTTACAGAATTAAGTTATAGAACCTTTGAATTTAATGCAAAATCTTTTTATAATGGAGGTACTCTTGACCATGCTGATAATAATGATGGTAGATTTATATTAGATAAACCTCATTATTATAATAATGGTGATAGAGTAATCTATAATGCCAATAATAATAATCCTATAGGAATAGCGACTACTAATCCTGTTGGTATTGATACTTGTTTAGTAGAGGGACAATCTTACTATATTGGTATTACTAGTGCTACAATATTCAAACTTTACAGATCTAAGGCTGATTCTATTGCTGGTGTTAATACAGTTGGATTTGGAACAACTGCTGCTTTATTGAATACTGGTATACATGCCTTTAGGGATTTTGAAACTAAACGAAGAATTTCTCGTGTAAATATTTTAGATGGTGGTAGTGGATATACTAATAAAAGATTATCTGTAGATCCTGCAGGTATTAGTACAGCAAGGGATTATATTGAATTTGATAATCATGGATTTAAAGATGGTGAAGTAGTTCATTATGGAATATCATCTACTGGTGGTACTGTTATTAGTGGATTGACTACAAATTCACAATATCAAGTTTTAACTCTTGATGAGAATAGATTTAGACTATGTTATTCTGGTATTGCTACTACTAGGGTTCCTGATCCTACAAATTATAATAATAAAGAATATATCAGATTTGCTACTAGTGGAACGGATTATCAAGATTTCTTCTATCCACCTGTAACAGTAGATGTTAATGTTATTACTAAAGTAGATCAAGTAACTTTAAATGCTACACCTATTGTTCGTGGTTCCATTATAGACACTGTATTATATGATAAAGGATTAAATTATGGATCCGATATACTTAATTTTGAAAAAGCACCATCTGTTGACCTTAGATTTGGTAGATTTGGTCAAATTGGTTTAACAATTATCAATGGTAGAGTTATTGATGCATTTGTTCAGAGTAGAGGTGTAGATTATGATGGACCTCCAGATATAACTGTAGTAGGAACAGGTACAGCATTTGGTTGTCAACTCCGTGCTGTTATGGATGGAGATGGTATTGGTGAGGTAGTAGTATTATCTACTGGTGTTGGATATACTGCTGGTGGAACTACAGTATCTGTTAAATCACCTGGTGATGCTGCATCTTTCAGTACAAAGGTAAGAAGATTAGCAACTAACCAGTTTGAGACCATGCATACTGGGTTGTCAATAAAAGAAGGAGAATATCTTGGTCCTGTAGAAGATGGATTAGCAGTTGAATCTTTAGGATATGGCGTAAGTACTAGACAAATATTTGATGATAAAGAAGAAAATGGTCATTCACCTATTATTGGATGGGCATATGATGGTATTCCAATTTATGGTCCTTGGGGTTTTACAGATGTTGATGATAGTCAGTCTACAGCTAAAAGGTTAGAATCTGGTTATGTACTTGATGCCAATAGAGTTTATAATAGACCATCTTTAGCAACATGGCCAGCTGGATCATTTATAGAAGACTATTATTATAATGCCAGTGGTGATCTAGACGAGCATAATGGTAGATTTGCTAAAACTCCTGATTTCCCGAATGGAATATATGCATATTATGCAACTATTGACAATACTGGTCAAAATGCAAATCCAGTATTCCCATATTATATTGGAGACACTTATAGAGGATTTCCAATCCAAGTTAATACTGTTAGTGGCGAAAAAATCAAACAAACAACCTTTGACTTTGAAAATTCTCAATTAGTTAGAAATACATTCCCATATAAGATGTTTGGGGATGGTGCTTCCTATGATTTTGTATATCAACCCTATAGATTCATTTCTCAGGTTGCTACACCTAATAAACTTAATACAGGTTCAGTTACTAACCTCAATATTTCCTCTCCAGGAACAGGTTATACAGTAGGATCAAATATTAGCTTTAATAATGATGATACTGGTGGTTCTGGTGCAAGTGCTTGGGTTAGTCGCTTAGTTGGTAAACCTGTACGCAAATTAACTACTGAATTTATTAATTATGAAAATACAGTCTTTAAATGGGAGGCAAATAAGGTTATTGGTTATGTTCAACCCAGTCATGACTTAGAATTATTAGATAATATTGTAGTTGCTGGATTATCAACCGCAGTTGATAAATTAACTGGTAGTCATACCATTAACAACCTTAAATATTCTACAAAACTCTTAGATGATGGATTTGTAGGTCTTGTTACAGATATTAGGGTTCAATTTATCCCAGAATCTTTATCTATTGGTTCTACTGTTGGTTTTGGTACAACAGTAGGAATTGGATCAGAAACTGCTCATGTTCTTAATGTATACAAGGATGATGGTGTATTAAGGATTCGTAGATCAGTAGGAGTAGGTACTACTGGACAAACAGGAGTTGGTGTCTCATATTATTCTGATAATTATGAAGTTTTGATCAATACTGATTATTTTGAGTCTGAACCACATCAAAAATTATATTTTAACCCATCAGAAGCAGTTGGTTTTGGTACAACAGTAGGACAGACTATAACTAGAAGTTATCAATATCTTGGTGTTACTACAGATAGATCATTACTTACACAGACCATATATCTTAAAAATCATGGTCTTAAGACCAATGATACTCTTGAGTTCACCATTCCTAATGGTGGATCTAATATTTCTGTTGCTACATCAGCAATATATGCTGGTACATTTAATTTACCTTCTACTGTTTATGCAATACGCAAAACAGCAGATACTATTGGTATAAAAACTACAAAAACTTCAGAAGACCTTCATTTTATTAGTGGTGGTACTGATGCGTATGATTATCTACTAGAAAAACAGAATACACAGATTACAGGTAAGACTCAGAGAATTACTGGTAAAGTTCAGGTTACTGGTGACCATGAATTAGTAGATGGTGATGAGGTTGACCTTATAGTCAAACCTGGATTGACAACAGGTATTGGCACTACTACTTCTGTTGCTTTGCAAATTATTGATGATTATTTAATCGTTAATCCTCTTAACATTGCAGCATCTGGTATTAATACTTCTAATAATAGAATTACTTCAATTAGTCATGGTTTAGTTACTGGTGATAGAGTATATTACTATGGATCTAATCTTCCAGGTGGAATAACCAGTAGAGAATACTATACTATTAGGATTGATGACGATACTCTACAATTATCAAATACTTTAAAACAAGCAACTGCTAAAAAACCAGAAGTCATTGATATTACATCTCAAGGTGGATCAGGACAAACTATTAACCCAATTAATCCTCAAATAAGACCATTTAGAGATAATACTGTTAAATTTGATTTAAGTCATCCATCTATGAGTGGATATGACCTTAAATTCTTCTATGACACTAATTTCTTTAATGAATTTGTAGGATCGGGTACAAGTCTTGGATTTGAAGTTGTTGGTGTTAGTACTTTAGCAACTGTTGGTATAGCATCTACTGCAATAGATTCAGAAGGTCATCCAACAGTAAAATTAAGTCATTCTAATGCTACTGATAGAATTTATTACAATATATTTGGTCCTAGTGGACTATCTACTGCTGATAGAACAGTTATTAATGGAAATGAGATTAAATTCGTTGATAGTAACTATAAAGGAACCTATAATATTATTTCTACTGCAAGTAGTGAATTTACCTTCAATCTCAAGAAAGCACCAGAGATATTAGCATATGATGCTGAAGATTGCTCTGAATTGTTATATACTACCAATTCTATTAATGCTACTGGTGGTATTTCTACAGTTAATCTAGTAAGTGGTGGTTTTGAGTATTCTAGACTTCCTGGAATTGCTAGTATTAGTGGTAATGGAATTAACGCAACATTAATCCCAGAATCTACTGAAATTAACAAATTATCCCAAATGAAGGTTCCTGAGGATGTTTACGGGTATCCTTCAGATAATACATTAAAACCTGATGCATTTATTCCTAGAATTATTGCAATTGATGATTTTGGAACTATTGATTCTGTTAATGTTACTTTTGGTGGTAAATTCTATGTTAATGCTCCATCATTGGCATTATATGATAAAGCAACTGGTGAGATCTTAGATAATGGTCTTATTACATGTGAATTAAGTGATTCTGCTGTTGTTAGTGCAGAAGTATCTGTAGCACCAATTGGATTATCTAATAACGATTATGGTATTGCTCCTCTTAGAAATAGTAATGGTATAAGCATTATGAGCGTTGAGACCGATGTAGGTTTCTTAACTTGTAAGATTAGTACTCCTGTTTTGGGATATACAGTAGAACCATTCGCTATTGGAGATAAAGTTCTTGTTGAAGGTATATCATATGATGCTGGATCTGGAGATGGATTTAACTCAGGTGATTATAAATTTGAACCATTTGTAGTCTCTGATTATAATGATGCAGTTAACCCAAGGCAGGTAACCTTTGATTTAAATGGAATTAGTACTAATCCTGGTACTGGTGCAACAGTTGCCTTTGGATTTGGACAATTAGTACAAGATGGGTTTGTTGCTAGATTTGAACCAGTTAAAGGTGTATCTAAGTTTATTCAGAACGAACCATTTAAGAAAAATGATAAGGCAGATGCTGATATTCAGTTAGATTTTATTGATGGTAATAGTGCTAAGATTATCGTTAGTGGTGCTGAACCTATAGAGGTTACAGACACTTTAACAGGTAAACTTAGTGGATCTCAATGTAGAGTTATTGAGATTACTGAATTTGATGGTAGTTTCAATCTTTCATCCTCAGTTAAAACATTAGTTGGATGGAGAGACAATATTGGTATTATTAACGATACTAATCAAGTATTACCTGATAATGACTACTATCAGAACATGTCTTATGCGATTGAGAGTCCTAAGACATATGAGGATCTTATTAACTATGTTAATGATATAGTTCATCCATCTGGAATGAAAAACTTCGCTAATACCGAAGTTATGGTCGAAGGTAAGCCAGGAGACACTACTCAACCTGCAGATGATGCTGGTGGTTTAGTTCTTGACTTTATCGGTGATCCAATGAGGGTAGATGCAATATATCCTTTTGATCTTGCTAGAGATTTCTTATCAGTAGGAAATATCTCTAAATTTGTAGAATTAAGAAATACTCGTTTATCAGACTTTATTTTAAACAAAACTAACAGAGTTTTGAATATTGATGATATTAGTCCTCAATTTGTGTCTAATGAGTCTAATGATTTAAGTGATTATAGGGTAGTTGCTCAATATCCTGCAGGAAGGTATTTCCAGAGATTCTTAACACAGACTGTTTATCTTGACGAAGATCCACTTAAGAATCATTACCAAATCAATGAATTCATCTCTATAACCGTAGATGAAGATACATTCTTAATGCAGAAGGTTGAGATCAAGAATTATGATCAAGTTGGTCTTCAAACTGGATATGCAGAGTTTGATACTCTTTATGATCCTGCTGTATCCAAAACTAGACTAATATTCCGTCCTAATGAACCATTTGACACCAATTACGATGTTAAGTCTCTACAGACTAATTTTGCTGATTCTGTTGGTGTTGGTACTACTGCATTTGGTCATATTCGCTTAGATGGTGGTTTGGCACAAGCTGGTGCTGCATCTACATTAGGAATTAGTAGTACAACAAATATTATAGGTTTATCTACTACTGGGACTCAAGCTGCTCTCATACAGTTCCTAGTTATTGATAATCCAGGTGCAGGGTCAACTGTAGGCAAACAAGTTGATTATCTTGAATATGCTCTTATGCATAATGGTGTAGATACTTATTTGACTGAATTAGGTGCATTTAACACAAAACAGAATTTAAGTGGTTTATCTAGTCCAAACTTTATTGGTACATTTACATCTGAGATTGATAGTGGTGTATTAAAGATTAACTTTGAAAATGGTCGTCAAAGACCAGTAAATGTCAAATTTAAGACTGTTGCTATTGATCCATCTACTGTTGGTGTATCTACAAATTATCGTTATAAGATTCCATTTACACCAGATGGTACAGAAAGATCTGCTAGATTGGAAGTTACTAGTCAAGCAAAATCTGGTATTAGCACTATTGTAGGTATAGCAAGTATTAGAGATTTAACTGTTAAATCAACAGTTCATGTATCATATGGTGCAACTCAATCTCTACATCAGGTATATCTACTATCAGATCCTGAGAAGAGTCAAAACTTTATTCAACAATATGCTTTAGCATCAATTGGTACTACAGCAGGTGTAGGAACATTTGGATCTACTTATAGACCTGATGGACATCTTAATCTTGAATTCCATCCTACTGTTTCTGGTATTGTCAGTATTACTGCTTATAATGAAGTATTGTACAGAGATGCAGATCCTAACGGTACTTTAGATGGTATTGGTCAATTAAATTATGGTCAGGTTTATGAGTCTGTTGCTCAAAACAGATATCTTGGTATTAATAATAGAGACCTCAAATCATTTGAACTCAAGTATAGAGGAACTCCAATATATGCTCGTGAGACTAATATTTCTGATCCTTCTCAACTTGACTATGGATTTGGTAGATTTGACCAAGAACATTTCTTTATGCCATTCGAGCAATTAACCTATAAGGCAGATTCTAACCTTGTTGGTCTTGCTGGAACTGCTCTTGTATATTATACAGGTGTTGGTACTGCTCGTTTACCTGAAACAGTTTATGCTATTAAAGATAATAATAGACAATTTAGAGTTGCTTTATCCGAGAGTGATGCAAGAGCTGGTCTTGGTGTAACATTTGTACCTAATTCAGGTTCTGGTAACAAGCATACTTTCTCAATGAGAAAGAGAGATTCTAAATCTATGATCTCTCTCAGTGGTTTAGTACAAAAACCAATATCATATACTTCTATTTCTTATGATCTAGATGTACCTGTTGCTGGTTTTGTAACTGCATTTGTATTGAGTGGTATTTCATCTATTCAATCTGGAGACCTTCTTAAGATTGAAGATGAATATTCAATAGTAAGAACTGTTGGATTTGGTACTACTACAATTGGTCCTGCTGTTGGTATTGGTACATGGTCTTTAGTAGAAGTTGAAAGAGGAGCAGTTGGTACTGCTGCTACTCCACACGCTGCTGGTGAGACTGTAAGATTGTTTAGAGGATCATTCCAGATCTTAGATAGTACTATACACTTTACTCAAGCACCTCTAGGTGGTGACATTGGTATTATTAATCCAGAAAATCTTCCATATGCTAGAGCAACCTTTGGTGGTAGAACATTCCTAAGGAATGACTATAGTAAGAACCAAATATTTGATGATATATCTGAAAGTTTTGATGGATTAGAAACAACTTATGCTTTAACTTCTATTGGTGCTGCTGTTACTGGTATTGGTACAACTGGTGGTAACGGTGTTCTATTCATTAATAACATCTTCCAAGCACCATATAGTGAGAATAATGTTAACGCAAACTTCAAGATTGTTGAAAATGCTGGAATTGCTAGTGTACAGTTTACTGGTATTAGTTCCTTCGGATTTACGGATCCAATAATAGACATAGGGGATATTAATGAAAATCAACTTCCTAGAGGTGGGATTATTGTGTCTGTTGCCTCTACGCCAGGTAGAGGATATGCTCCATTCTTGGGTGCAAAAGTAAGAGCAGTTACTAATTCTTCTGGAGAGATTCAAAGTATAGTAGGTGTTCCTACCTCAGGAAATAAAGTTGCTATTCAAACTGCTTGGTATGATGAAAAGACTGGAATCATGGAGGTTAGCACAGTTGCTCCTCATGGACTCGATATTGAGACTCCAGTTAAAGTGGAGGGTATGCAATTAGAGTGTATTGGTTATAAGCATATCTTTAGAAGTGCTGAGTCCAATGCTTTAATTATGGGTGGTGATTATGTCCATACATGGGCAGGTGGTACTGCTACTAATGCGGTTAATGTTCAGAGTGGTGCAGAATCAGGTAATCAAAAGAGTCCAAATGGATCTACTTATGACGCAAGTACTGGTGTACTAACACTATCATTTGCTTCTGCTCATGGTATGACTACAGGTGATACCATTACTATTGACAATAATTCACTCACATATACTTGCTCTAGAGATAATCATGCTACTCAGCATACTTATCCTCGTA
>CEPE01007826.1_pt1 | contig 16753 bp, 18 predicted proteins | sample 530531 | NCBI WGS metagenome assembly CEPE01 (sample SAMEA2620273, study PRJEB7988) | marine metagenome | biome: marine biome (ENVO:00000447); feature: deep chlorophyll maximum layer (ENVO:xxxxxxxx); material: "saline water (ENVO:00002010), including plankton (ENVO:xxxxxxxx)" | depth 80 m
CCATCCTCCGCAGATCTTGAAATATCTCATCATTATGGAATAGATAGATTTTACGAAACTGGAATCTCTATGATAACTGTTATTAATAGAGAATATTGTAAAAAGTTGATAATAGTTCTCCCCGGCCAAAGACATCCAGAACAACATCATAAGCAGAAAGAAGAGACGTTCATGATTTTACATGGTAAAGTTAATTTGTTTATAGACGGGGTTAAAAGCGCTTTGTCAGAAGGTGACACATTTACAATTTTCCCACCTTCCAAACACTCTTTTTCAAGCGAGAATGGCTGCGTTATAGAAGAAGTGTCATCAACCCACTTTCCAGATGATTCTTTTTATACCGACGAGACTATTAATAAAAATCCAAATAGAAAAACTATTATATCTTACTGGAGATGAAGTTGTCAGATTACGTAGCCTCTAGGCTAGAAGAGTATGTAAAACATGTCTTTTGCGTTTCGGGCGGTGGTTGCATACATTTAGTAGACTCTATAGCAAAAAAAGATATAGAGTTAGTAGCAAATTTACACGAGCAAGGTTCTTCTATTTGCGCGGAATCTTACGGTCAATATACGCAGAAGTTGGGGGTATGTTTGGTAACTACAGGCCCCGGCGCTACCAATGCTGTTACAGGAGTTGCCTCAGCATGGCTAGACTCTGTTCCTATGTTAATAATAACAGGGCAAGTACAGAATAAAGATAGAGTTGGCGACAGGGGAGTTAGGCAGATAGGATTTCAAGAAATAAATTCTACTAAAATATATGAAAGTATAACTAAATATTCAGCAACGGTAGATGATCCTAAAGATATAAAACTTCATTTAGACAAATGTATAAAAGAAGCGACGACGGGCAGGAAAGGTCCAGTTCATTTAGATATACCATTAGATATACAGGCCGCTAAAATAAAACTACAAGATTTAAAATGCGATAAACAGCAGTTTTTGTTTAATGAGAATAGCTGGCTTCCATCTCTTGGCAAGTTTTTAACCTCTTTAGAAAAAGCAGAAAGACCTATAGTATTAGTTGGGAATGGAGTTAGAAGTTCTGGCGCATATTCTGAATTTCTTGAATTTATAAAGAAGACCAACATTCCAGTTTTGACAACATGGAAAGCTTTGGACTTCTTAGAAGAAGATCATCCGCAGTATGTTGGCAGGCCGGGAGGCGTCGGACAAAGAGGCGCTAACTTCAATCAGCAAAATTCTGATCTTATCATAGTTCTAGGCGCTAGGCTTGACCATGGACAACTAGCGTATCAGCCTCAATATTTTGCAAGAGAGGCAAAAAAATGTATAGTTGATATAGACAAGAATGAAATAAACAAACTTGGAATAGATATAGATTATCCATTTGACGTTGATGCTAAATCTTTTCTTTTTCATTTAAACAAACAGCTTACAGAAAAACATATAGTCTCAAAGGAGTGGCTTTCTTTTTGCAAGAATCTCTATAATAAATACCCAGTAGTACAAAGGGAGCATTTAGAGAAATCGGGACCTATAAGTAATTACGCTTTCATAGAATACTTATCGGAACTTTTACCAGAGAACTCTCTGCTTGTGCCCGGAAGCTCAGGCGCCTGCAGCGAGGTCACCATGCAAGCTTTCAAATGCAAGAAAGGAACAAGGGTATATAATAGCCAAGGCTTAGGGTCTATGGGATTCGCTGTGCCCGCGGCTATAGCCGGATGCATGGCAAGCGGAAAGGAGACGATTACTATAGAAGGCGATGGAGGATTCGTCATGAACACTCAAGAGCTTGAGCTTGTAAAAAGATACGATCTTCCAATCAAATTTTTTATTTTAAACAATAACGGTTATGGCTCGATTAGAACTACTCAAAATAATCACTTCGGAGGCAATCTAGTTATTAGCGATCCCTCTAGCGGTCTAACTTTGCCACCAATAGAGCTTATAGCTAAATCATACGGGCTACCTTTCTTCAAGGCTACCAGTCAATCATCCTTAAAGACCTGTGTTAAAAAAGTCTTAGATCTTAAATCCCCTGCGATATGCGAGCTAATCGTAGACCCAAGTCACGTCACTTTGCCAAAAGCTTCGGTAAAGAAAAAAGAAGATGGAAGCTTCACTACTCTTCCAATGGAAGATCTGGCTCCGTTTTTAGATAGAGAAGAGTTTAGAGAAAATCTTTTAATAAAAGAATTTGAAGGTTAAGAAAATTTTAATAACAGGCGGGAATGGGTTTATAGCCAAAAGCCTCAAAGAACAACTGTCTTCAGCTGAAAACTATCAAGGAAAATTTTTAAGATGGCCCTATAATATTGTATCTTACAATAGCTCTCAATTAGATCTTACTGATTCAAAAAAGGTAGAAAAATTTATAACTAACAGAGGTTATGACATTGTAATCCACGGAGCGACTTATGACGCGGCTCCAGAATTTTCCGACAAGAATCCGAATTTAGTTTTAGAAAAGAATCTTAGAATGTTTTTTAACATTGCAAGATGTAGTGATCATTTTGGTAAAATGATTTATTTCGGTTCGGGGGCAGAGTTTAATAGAGAAAATTGGACTTCAAAAATGAAGGAGTCCTATTATAATGAAAATGTGCCTATAGATCAATATGGATATTCCAAATATTTAATGAACAAGCACTCGCTAGAAAGTTCTAATATTTACAATTTAAGATTGTTTGGGGTTTTTGGAGAATATGACGATTGGAGGTACAGGTTCATACCAAACGCTTGCTGTAAAGCTGTTTTGGGTAAGCCTATAAAAATGAGATTTAATTCTGTTTTTGATTATCTTTATATTGACGACTTAGTGAAAGTTGTAAAATGGTTCATTAACAATACCCCTAAACATAAAAATTATAATATTTGCACTGGAGAATGCTATTCATACAAAGATTTAGCCGAAAAAATAAAACGAGTATCGGGGAAAGATTTAGATATCGTAGTTGAAAACGATACGGGCGGTTACGAGTACAGCGGAGACAACACGCGCTTTTGTGAAGAGTCTGGAATAAAATTTCAAAATATAGATGATAGCATAAAAAAAATTTACAACTGGTACAACCAAAACAATTCTATAATTGACGAAAAACTTTTTGTTTACTGATGATGTACGAGATAAAAGAAAAAAGCAAAATTACATCTTCGCTTGAGATCCTTGAAGATAAAATAAAAACTTTCAGGCAGGAGCAACCGGAAATGGGTCTGCCAGAAGAAATTTTTATGGGAGTCAGCAAAATGACTCCAATTACCAACGTAGATCTTTTAATAAAAGATTCTAAGAATAGGTGCCTTCTTGCTTGGCGAGACGATGAGTACGCTGGCACTGGCTGGCATATCCCGGGCGGAGTCATTCGATATAAAGAAACGATGGCAGAAAGGGTCAAGCTCGTCGCAAAAATAGAACTAGGTCATCCTGTAGAGTTTGAGGAGATACCTTTATGTTCAAAAGAATTATTTATTGACAGGGAAGTCTTATGTCACTATATTTCTTTCTTGTTCGCATGCACTTTGCCTGACAATTTTGATCCGCCAAACAAAGGTCTTACAGAAAAAGATCCGGGATTTTTAAAATGGCACGACGAATGCCCCGATGACTTAATTGAGCTTCATCATATGTACAAAGACTATATAAAAGAAGATTGTAGAAAATTGGTTATTTTAAATGGCTAGAAGAGAAAAATGTATAGTTTGTGAAGGAGATTTTTTTCCTGACCATTCCTTCGTTTTAGAAGGGATGCCTAAAGGAGCGCAGCAATATGATGATCCAGATAAAGTTGATCTGGAAGTTGTGCAATGTAGATATTGTGGCTTGGTACAAATAACTAACGAGCCTGTTGATTATTATAAAGACGTTATAAGAGCTGCTGCTTTTTCTGAAGAGATGAGAGATTTCAGGATGCAGCAGTTTTCTAAGTTCATCCAAGATAACAATTTACAAGGAAAAAAAGTTTTAGAGGCCGGATGCGGAGGAGGTGAGTATTTGCAGCTAATGAAAGACTGCGGCGCCGATGCTTACGGGATAGAACATAACGATGAATTAGTAGATGCGTGTATTAGCCAAGGGCTAAATGTAAGAAAAGGATATGTGGATGAAGGGAATGTTGAAATAGGCGGCCATCCTTTTGACGCTTTCATATCTATGAATTTTCTTGAGCATTATATAAACCCAGTAGGAATGCTTGAGTCGATGTTTGCTAATCTCTCATATGGCGGAGTAGGCCTAGTTGAAGTTCCCAACTTTGACATGATGATAAAAACGGATCATTTCTCAGAGTTTATAGGTGACCATATATCCTACTTTAGGAAATCAAATCTCACAGACGTTTTAAATAAAGCCGGGTTTATAGTAGAGGACTGTTCGGTAGTTTGGAATGATTATATAATTTCAGCCAAAGTTAGAAAAGGAGAGAAGGTAAACCTAATAGAGCACACCCAGTTTCCTCCCCTTGATGATAATCATGAATGCAAGGTCAACTTTAGACCGATGCGTTTTAAAAAAGACAAAGTCCTTTCGTCTTTGAATCAGTATGTGGATAAGTATGGAGAAAATAACGTCGCCGTATACGGAGCTGGCCATCAAGCTCTTGCTGTTATAGCGATGTCAGGGATAGGGGACAGGCTGAAGTACATCGTTGACGACGCTACTTTCAAGCAAGGTAGGCGTGCGCCAGCGAGCGATGTCATAATCAAGCACCCATCCAGCCTTTCTAGTGACCCGGTTCAAGCAATCATTGTTATGGGAGCAAGCTATTCGGATGAAATAATTGACAAACTTAAAAAATCTAATTATAATAACCTAGATATTGCCGTACTAAGGCAAGAAGGACTAAAAGTTTACTTATGAGCGAAGAATTTTCCATAGAAATATTAAAAGAAGGCGACGGAAGAACCCCCAAAGAGGGCGATACTGTCAAAATGCATTATGAGCTTTGGGCTAACGAAGGTGTTACGAGTTCAGAATATGACTATGAAAAGAAAGAATATGTGGATAAAATTTTTTACAGCACATATGACACAAGTATACCTTTATCAGGACCGATAGAAATTTGTATCGGCGCCAGAACCCCTAAAGATGAAACATATACCAAGGGGCAATCCATAGAAGGGTTAGATAAAGCTTTATTGCAAATCAGTGAAGGGACTAAAGTAAGCCTTCAAATACCAGCCGAATTAGCGTATGGAGATGAAGGGGCCAGCAGTTTTCATACGTTCCACGGATACAGAACTCCTCCATTCGCTTCTATAAGGTGTAATATAGAGTTAGTAGAGATACTAGAAAGAGAGCCGGAAGAAGGTAAAAACAAATCTGGCTTTGACGCGAACTAACATGTCTGAAGAAAATAACAACACAGAGGAGAAGGTAGTATTGTCTGATGAAAAGATTCACAATAAAAAAGGCAATAAGAGAGAGTTTGAATCCAACGTAACCGGAGAAAAATGGTTTAAACATACCTCTAAACCTTGGAAAAAAGTCATAAATCAATTTGGAGTGATTTTAGAAGATGAAATCCACGATGATAAAAAAGGCAAGAAGCTCTTAAAAAAGGGTACTAGAGTTCTTATCGACGATATTAGAGGCAGAATTAAGCCTCAGTACATGGTAACTGATCCTCAAGGAAAGATATGGTTTGTTTCAGCTTTGAATATAGAAATTGAACAAGACTCCGAAAGGGACGCGGAGCTTAATAAATATCAATACAGAGGCGGAGTTCGGCAAGATTATCGTCACGACGGAGAGAAACTTAACGCCAGATATACTGTAAGCAAGACTACTGAAGAAGAATATCAAGAAAGGCGAGAAATACTTAAAGAGCTAAAAAAACGAATGACCGAAGGTACAGAAAAGAGTGTAAATAAATAGTATGGCTAATTCTCACAACGCAATGTTCCACAACCCTCTCGAAGGGAATGCTCATGATGCTCCTCCTATGTGGTCTGAGGATGAGTTGCAAGAAATTGCACGTCTGACACAAGAAAAGGGGACGCTCTCCGATGAGCAGCTCGCTAAGATTCGAGAAGGAAAAGTCATGCAAGCCACCGAAGTCACTGACGAAGGGCTTCGGCAAAATTGGCTAAAGTCTTATAAGCCTCATGTTTATAAGAAAATGATGGATTTCCCTCGTAAAATTGCAGAGGGAGAAAGTATAGCCATCATTCAGTTCCAATATGACTATCTTTGTAATTTTGATTGTGAGCATTGTTGTATTGATAAATTTTATGTCCCTAAGAATTGGGAAAAAGCTAGCGGTAGAAGGAAGTTTGAGCTTGAAGACGTTAGAAGGCTTTCCAAGGAGGCGGATGAGCTGGGCTTAGCTAACTTTGTTATTACAGGAGGTGAGCCCCTTATCATCAAAGAGTACGATCAGTTAGTAGAAGCTATTGATCCTTCTAAATTTTATCTAGTGACAGATTCTAATGGTTGGCATCTAGACTACGAAAAAGCCAAGCATCTTAAAAAGATCGGGGTAGATAAAGTTCAGTTGAGCTTAGATGGAGCTTCTGCTAAAGATCACGACACATTTAGAAGAGCGCCGGGCTCTTGGGAAAGAGTCATGCGTGCCATCGATGCATGCAAAGACGCTGATCTCCACGTTATCCTTTCTACGGTAATTTGGAAAGATAGAATTTATACCGAAGAATGGAGAAACTTCTTAGAGTTCGCTAAGAAGAAACAGGTTGGCACTTATGTTGTATACGCGAAGCCTGTTGGAGCTTACGAAAACGTTACTGATCAAATGATGACAGAGACAGAAGGTAAAATTCTTCAGCAGTTCGAGGAAGAGTATGATATCTTCACTCACATGACTCCTTCTTACGGTAGAGATATCGGATGTATTGCTGTTAAGAGAATCCTTCCAGTTTCTCGCTATGGAGACATTATGCCTTGCCCATATCAGCATGTTTCTTTAGGTAACTTCTTTGAGGAACCGCTGGGCGATATCGTTGGTAGAGCTTTGAATATGAAGTGGTTTGATCCTCGTAAGAATATGCCTTGTATTTGTGGGGTGGATAAAGGCTTTATTGAAAACGTGATTTCTGAATCTTATGGCGATTCCGAAGTTCCTGTTAGATATGATAAAGTTCTTAACTCCGACGACTTCTTAGACCAAGGGAACATGGGTGATGTTAAGCGTAACTCTGGCTGCGGTAAAGAAAACGAGACTTGGAAAAATGCCCCTCTCATTACCGTTAAGGGCGCTAAGATTAGGCCGTTTGATCCAGTTAAAGACTCGATGCAAAGGGCTACTTAATTTTTTTTTATGATAAGCTTCACAGAAAACGCTCTGAAGGCCATGTCAGGTCAGGGCGAAAATGTATTAGTCCGTATTTCGGTGACGGGCGGCGGATGCTCAGGTTTTTTGTATGATGTTCAAATTGAAGAAGAACCCAGAGCAGGGGACTCTATAATAGAATTTGAAGAGTATGGAGTAACTGTTTGTATAGATAAGAAAAGCGCATTTATCCTAGAAGAAACTGTTGTAGACTATGAGACAGGCTTTGCTAAATCTGGATTTAATTTTGTAAATCCTAAAGCTGCTGCATCCTGCGGGTGCGGTAAGTCTTTCGGTATGTAAATTTTTATTTGAAATAATCTAGTTTCTTCATAAAATAACCTGTGGCAATAAAAGTATTGATTACAGGTATATTAGGCCAAGACGGGGCTAACATGGCCGAATATCTCCTAAGCCCTACTACTTCGGGCTCAGAAGATTTTAAAGTCTATGGTATGGTTCGTCGTTCAGGCTCGCCTAATTATAAAAATATAAAATCTTTTGCTAGCTCCCCTAACTTCGAACTTGTTGACGGAGATCTTTCTGACGGTACAAGTATAGATAAACTTGTAAAAGAAATTCAGCCAGATTTTTTTATTAATTTTGGAGCTAATTCTTTTGTAGGTGTTAGCTGGGACATGCCACTACAGGTATTCGATGTTAATACATTAGGAGTCATTCGATGCTTGGAGGCTATTAGAAAGTTTAAGCCTGACTGCCGCTTCTATAGCGCTGGGTCTTCTGAAGAATTTGGAGACGTAGACTATAGTCCGCAAGATATCAAGCACCCAATCAAGCCTAGAAGCCCATACGGAGCATCTAAAGCTGCTGCTAGACATATAGTTAAAGTTTACAGAGAGTCTTATAATCTTTTTGCAATTCATAGTATTTTATTTAATCACGAAGGAGTTAAAAGAGGAGAAGAGTTCGTCACTAGAAAAATTACAAAAGGAGTTGCTAGAATAAAAAGCGCGCTGGATAAAGGAGAAAAATTTGAGCCACTTCAATTAGGTAATGTAAACTCTAGAAGAGATTGGTCTGACTCTGAAGATTTTGTGAAAGGTGTTTGGGCGATGTTAAACCAGTCCGAACCGAATGAATATGTCCTGTCAAGTAACGAAACTCATTCTGTCAAAGAGTTCGTTAGCGAAGCTTTTGCAGCGGCAGGAGTACCGGGCCTCTGGAGCGGGGAAGGGATGGATGAAAAGTTTAGATTGTTCCAAGAGAATACTGCATTAGCAGAAATTAATGAAAAGTTTTACCGCCCCGCAGAGGTGGAGCTTTTGTATGGAGACTCTAATCCAGCAAGAGAGAAGCTTGGATGGAAGCCCGAAGTTTCTTTTAGCGATTTAGTAAAAAAGATGGTTGATGCAGATTTAAAAGAATATGCCGGGAGACTTTGAGGAAATTACAAGGGTCGCGGGGAGAAAGTTCTCTTGCGAAAGACAGGACGAATTTATTTGTCACCTTTTAGCTAGTCAGCCTGATTATGTATATAATGAACCGGGTTATTTTTTAGATATAGCCTGCGGGCACCCCAAAGATGCCAGCAATACATATATATTAGAAAATTATTATAATTGGGAAGGGATAGGGTTTGATATAGGTGATGTTGAAACTGATTGCGATTGGAGTAAGCACAGAGAGTCTCCTTTTTACCAAGTTGATGCTACAACTTCGAAGCTGACAGATTTACTAAAAGAGCACAGTCCTAAAGAGGTTGACTATATATCCTTGGATGTAGATGGAACGACAAATTTATCAGCGCCAGTTTTAGAAAGAGTTCTAGATGCAGATATAGAGTTCAAAGCTATGACTTTGGAGCATGAAGCTTTTAAATATGGCAGAAGCATCTGCGATGCTACTAGAGCTATGCTTTTGATGAGGGGGTATGTAATGCTTTTTGAAGATGTGAGTTTTGAAGACGGTACCCCTTGGGAGGATTGGTGGATTAAAGAAGATTCTATCCCTATTGAAAATATAATGGATATAAGCAAAAAAGGAGCGACTTATAATCAATGCATAGAATCATTAGCTGAATTTATTAATTAACATAATGGTATACGACTGTTTCCCCTTCTTTAATGAAAATGATTTACTGGAATTGAGATTAAATCAACACTGGAATTTTGTTGATAAATTTATTATAACTGAAGCTTCCGAAACCCACACCGGCCTACCGAAACCTTTTAACTTTGATCACAAAAGATTCGACCAGTATAAGTCTAAAATTATCTATACTAAAATAGATAATTTTGACGAAGGAATACGGCAGCACCCTGAGCTTTTAGATAACTTCAGTGTTCACGATAGAACTGGAGCAGGGCAAAACACTAAAGACTGGATTAGGGATCATTTTCAAGGAAATTATCCCGTTAAGATTTTGCAAGACATAGGAGCTAAAGATACAGATATAATTTACATAAGCGCCTTAGATGAAATCCTAAACGAAGACGCTTTTAAAAAAGCTTTTTATATATTTTCTGACAAAGATAAACTTTACCCACTGAGGCAGTTAGATAGGATTATGCCTCACGGCATGCAGTCTAGGCCAAGCGTTGGGTTTTCTTTAGATTTATATGTTTATAAATTCAACTTATTTTGCCAGAATAATTCCGTAGCGCAGATGACTGAGCTTTCTTTATTAAAAACGATATTGCCATCTACTATAAGAGGCAACGCTATCTCTACGCATCCTTCGATACCTAATGCTGGATGGCATTTCTCTTGGCTTGATAATACTGGAGGAGATAAAGTGCTACAGAAACAAAAAAGTTGGGCGCATTCTAGGGACATTGTTCCAAATAATAAAAAAATAAAATTCGAGCACAATAATATCGATGAAGCTTTAGAAAGATTGTTTATAGATTACAAGGTGAAAAAAGTGGACATTACGCCTAACTCCCACCCTAAATACTTAATTGACAATTTAGATAAATACAGGGAATATATCAGCAATGAGGAAGCTTAAAAGAAAATTAACAATTAACCAATACATAATTGAAAAATTTACAAAAGATTCTCAAGCTATCTGGAAAGACCCGAAGGCTACGAAAAGGGAGATGGATGTAACAAAGATCCTTCTTAAGAAATTTTCTGATAAAAAATTCTGGTTTATCCTCAACAAACCTTTTGATTACATGGAGTCTTTGCTGTGGTTTCAGACTCCGCATGGGAAGAAATACCTAATTGTAGAATGGAATAAATATAAGCTTGACTTGTCTCCAGAAAAGGAATATCCTTTAAGTAGTCGCAAGGCAGGTAGGTCGAAAAAGATCAAACCTAAAAAGAATTTATTAGATTTTTTAAGAGATGGCAGCGAAGAAAAAGAATGATACGTTAGATCCAGTTGGGCAAATAAAACAGTATTTGCAGGATCACAAGCATGAGCACTACAATTTTGAAACAGAGGCCAATTATACCGTTTCCAGCGGCAGCTTGCTTTTAGATATTGCAATGGCCGGAGGATTAAGGCCCTCGATCATTAGAGCAAGCGGCATTTCAGAAGGAGGAAAGACATCCTGCTCTCTGGCTTTCGCAAAAAACTTTCAGAAATCAGTAGATAATTCTATGGTTATTTATGTTAAATCTGAGGGAAGGCTTTCCAAGGAGATGATAGAGAGATCTGGAGTAGATACTTCTGAGGATAAGTGGTTTGTTTTTAAGTCTAATATTTTTGAGACGGTTATTGGATTCATTACAAATTTAATTAAAGATAACCCCACTGAGAGAAAATACTTTTTTATCATAGATTCGATGGATTCTTTGATTCCGTCTGGAGACATTGATCGCTCCTACGCAGAGGCTACCAAGGTGGCAGGTGGGGCAGTTTTAAGCTCTAACTTTTTAAAGCGCATGGCTTTGCCGATCAGCACAAGAGGACATATCTGCTTTATGATTTCTCAGGTTCGCAGCACTGTAAGCGTTAATCCTTATGAAAAAGGCGACCCAAAACTTACAAATGCCACAGGCGGCAATGCGCTTTTGCACTTTTCTGATTGGATTTTTGAATTTCAAAAGCGTCACAAGAGTGACCAAATAACGTCTAAGAACTCTAAAGACGGAAACCCTGACGGTCATTGGTGCAAAATTATTTTTAAGAAAACTCCCAATGAAACCACTGGTGCTGAAATAAGGTATCCTATTAGATACGGTAGAACTGGTGGCAAAAGTGTGTGGATTGAGTACGAGATATTTGACTCTCTCGTTAAGTGGGGTTTTGTTGAAAAAGCTGGCTCGTGGGTTACTGTTAATAAAAAGCTCATTGATGAGCTAAAGGAGAATAATCTTGAGATACCCGAAAAAATCCAAGGGGAAGACGCGTTCACCGCTTGTCTCGAAGATAACCCCGAATTGACTAAATATCTTTTCTCCAAGCTAAAAGAAACTTTAACTTTAGCCTAATGAGGCTTTACAGCATAAACGGTAGACTTGTTAGTAAAAACGTAACAAAGTATAAAATAGATTGGGATAAAAAGTGCAGATCAAAGATACAATTCAACGTAAAAACTTTTTTCAAAGATTATTGGGAAAATCATATTTGCTACGAAGAGTTTCCTGTCTTTGGAACGAGAATGAAAGTGGACTTGATAAACTTCACTCGCAAGATAGCGGTAGAGGTGCAGGGAGATCAGCACAACCAGTATAATAAATTTTTTCATGGGGGATCAAGGGATAAGTATCTCGCCTCTATTAAAAGGGATATGAAAAAAATAAGTTGGCTAGAAATGAATGAATTCAAAGTTTTAGAAATAGAAACTAAAGATATAGAAAATCTTAGCAGATCCTATATTTTAGACACTTTTGGCGTAGATATTTAATACTTAGTGTAATATATTATGATGAGCAAAGAAGTACAGTACGGCAGCATGCCTCAAAAGGTACTGGATAATATAAGCGAAATGTCTTATGGAGGATATGTATTATTCAGTTTTGACGAGAAGGCAAAGCCTCAAGTGCATGCTCAAATCTCGGATGATTTGAATGCTATGTCGCTTCAGTATTTTATCAAAAATTGGTCAGAGGCCATGGAGGAAATTTCTAGAGAAAGTTTTCTAGATAATATAACCACTAGGATACAGAGCAATTCAGAAGAAGACGAGGAAGAAGGTTATCAAGATGAGTGATACAAATATATCAGACTATTATCCAAACAAAGAAAACGAAACTCCTTTGCCGGGACTAGAACCACCTGCATCTTTAACTGCTGGAGAAGCGCCCGCACCCACCCCAGAGGAAGCTCCCCTCGCCCCAGTTGAAAGTTTAGGGGTTGACGATTTAGGTATTGATTTACCAGATATCCCTCTTCCAGACGATGAGCAAATAGAAGATGCAATTAAAGACACTTTTGATGACGCAGCTTTTAATTTTGCCATCGTAGGAGTAGGCCAAGGAGGCTCTAGATTAGCGGAGTCTTTCTGGAACTTAGGATATCGTAGAGTTGGCGTAATAAATACTGCGAAGCAAGATCTATCTTTAATTAAAATTCCAGAACAGAATAAGCTCTTGATTGGAGATGGTGGTGCTGGCAAAAATCCAGATGCGGCGGACGAAGTATTTCGAACAAGATATGAAGATATTCTTGATTTCCTAAAAAGAACTTTCGGAACAGGATATGAAAGAGTTCTAGTCTGCGCCGGAGCGGGTGGAGGAACTGGGGCTGGCGGTGTTGCTAGAGTTATAGACATCTGCCATGATTTAAACCAATCTTTAAGCAAGGAGACGAAAGACACAGACGCTAAAGTTGGATGCATAGCAGCTTTACCTACTAGAGCAGAAGGTATAAAAGTCCAGAAGAACGCCGAAAATACAATTAGCAAGATTGTTGACGCTCAAAAAGCAGGAGTTCTTTCTCCATTGATTATTCTGGATAACGAAAAAATAAAACAACTTTATCCTAAACTTAGCGTTAATCAGTTTTGGAGCACGGCAAATAACAGCATATGTTCTATCCTGCATCTTTTTAATAAAATCTCCGCTAAAGAATCTGCTTATACTACTTTCGACAAGGCAGATCTAGATACAATTTTTTCATCTGGAGTCATAATGTTCGGGGCTACCCCAATTAAAGACACCAGCGAAACAGGCATATCTTACGCAGTTAGAGATAATCTTCGCAAAAATATTTTAGCAGGCGTAGACGCTTCTACGGGAAATGTTGCGGCCTGCGTTATTATTGGCGATAAAAATTCTCTTGACAACATACCTCAGTCTAGCTTAGAACATGGTTTTGAACAACTGAGCAGAATGATGGGTGATGGTTCTACTGTCCATCGCGGCATTTACGCTGGGGCGAAACAAGGTCTAGCTGTATATACCGCTATTGGAGGGCTGCAAGTCCCGGAAAACTTGTTCTCTTACTTCTTCGGGGTAGACAGAAAATATAAATAATACATGGGTTTATACTCTCTCAAGCTTGAGATGTACGTTTTAGGCGGACTTCTCAAGTATCCAGATTCTATATCAGAATTCGATTCTGTTTTAAATGTAGCGGACTTTTATCATTCGGTACATAAATCAATATATTCTGTATTAAGAAATTCTTATGTTGAAGGAAATAAGGTAGATAAAATTCTTGTTTCCGAGAAGCTAAAGAATGTAGGAGTACATACTAAAGACGGGGTTGACATTCATGGATACCTTGAAACAGTATATTTAAAAGCTCCAAACAAAAGAGGCATTAAGCCTCATGTTCAGCAATTAGTAAAATATAGAATATTAAGAGAACTGGAAGAGACGGCTGATGATTTAAAGTATTTTCTAAACAGTGAGTCTGCTGATAAATCTGTAGATGAGATTATAACTAAATCTGATTCTATATATTCGGAAAAAATACTTTCTTACGAAATCGAAGAATCGCCTCAAAACATTTTAGATGATTTTTTAGATGTGGTAGAGGAAGCGGGGATGAACCCCTCAGATGAATCTGGATTATTAACTCCATACGATGAATTTAATAGACTGTTCGGCGGACTAAGAGATGGTAACATATATGCTATCGTTTCTCGTCCGGCTCAAGGCAAAACAACTTTCATCAACGATATATGTCTAAAGAGCGCCATGAGGAACGATGTTCCTGTTTTAGTGCTTGACACAGAGATGTCGAGTAATGAAATAAAATTTAGGATGGCTGCTGCTGAAACCGGAGTACCGCTTTGGTATTTAGAGACCGGTAAATGGATTAAAAACAAGGAGCTGTATCAAAAAGTAAGAGACTACCAAGCTCAAAAAGCTTCAAGCAAATATCAAAATGTAAAGTATTTTCATTATCATGTAAGAAATAAAACCATTGACGAAGTTTGTTCAATTATTCGTCGCTGGCATATGAAGCATGTTGGCAGAGGTAACAAATGTATAATAGCTTACGACTATGTCAAACTAACTGGCGAGAAAGTTGATAAAAACTGGGCTGAGCATCAAGCGATAGGAGATAAGATAGATAAGCTTAAAAGAATTTCTGAAGAGTTGAGCGCTCCAATTATAACTGCCATGCAGATGAATCGCTCGGGAGAAAGTCATAACAGGAATAGTAGAAGCTTGGTTGATGACGCTTCAGCTATATCATTGTCCGATAGATTGCAATGGTTCGCCAGTTTCGTTGCTATATTCAGAAGAAAAACTGCTGATGAAATAGCTATGGATGGCGAGCATTTTGGAACGCATAAATTATTACCAATTAAAACAAGGTATCAAGGACGCGATGCGGCAGGTCATCAAGATCTTATACGAAGACCGATTATAGAAGAAAATAATCAAATAGAAATTCACAGAGAAGAGTGGAGTAACAACTACTTAAATTTTAATGTAGAAAACTTTGCAATAGAGTGCAGAGGGTCGCTACATGACATCGTTAACGAAATCAGACAAAGGTTTGACATAGCTCAACGAGATATCGCAGGGAATGACGGAGACACCAGTATATTATAGTGTCGGAGATAAGAGATATACTAATTGACCTAGGGTACAGAATTAAAGATTCTGGCAGGCAGTACAGGATGAATCCTCTTTACAGGGATTCGAGCAGTGATTCTGTTTTAAGCGTAGATAAAAATACTGGTTGGTGGACGGATTTTAAAGAGTGTAAGTCTGGCCCAATCGAAGAACTGATTAGGATTACAAAAAATCTTTCAACAATAGAAGAGGCTAGAAAATTTGTATCTACCAAGTATCAATTTGAAAAACCAAAAAAACAAGAGCCGAGGCTTGAACATATTAAGCCTATCCCGACAGAAGCTCTTGCTAATTTAGTTAAAGACCATTCGTACTGGGAGGGTAGGGGAGTAAGCCCTGTGACAATGAAACTTTTTGAAGGCGGTATGGCTGTCAGGGGCGCTTTTTCAAATAGGTACGTCTTTCCAATTTTTAGTGTCACCTCAACTGGTAATAGAAAGTTAATTGGATGCACAGGCAGGGACACGACGGGTCAAAGTCCAATAAAATGGAAGCACCAAGGAGCCACTTCAAAATGGGGCTATCCTCTTCAAGTTAACTTTGAAATTATTAAAAAAGAGAATGAGGTTATTATAGTAGAGAGCATTGGGGACATGCTGGCTCTTTGGGAGGCTGGAATCAAAAATACTTTAGTTATGTTTGGAGTATCTTTAAGCGCGCATCTTTTAATGTGCTTACTTAGGATTTACCCAGACAAGATTATAATTGCTTTGAACAATGACGGGGCAAATGGAGCGGGCAACAAGGCCGCTTGGAAGGCGAAGAAGACTCTAAACAAGCACTTCGATGAAGACGATGTCATAATAAAACTACCTTGTAAAAATGACTTCGGCTGTATGAATAAAAAAGAAATTTTAGAATGGCGCAACAGTTAAAAGAAAGAATATTATCGGCATCAAGACTCAAGACGCTTGAAACTTGCTCTTGGTCTTATTGGTGCAATTACCACTTAAAACTTCCTCAGAAGCAAAACGAGGGAGCACAGAGAGGTACAGTGTGCCACTTGGTATTTGAAATGCTTGTAAAAAAGAAGCATAAGAAGCATTATGATAAAATTTTAAAAGCTAACACTATAGACGGAAGCCCTGCCGTAGTTAGGCTCGTTATGAAGCATTTGCGCCAGATGGAGAAATCTTCCGACCTACCTATGACTAACGAAGAAAATACTGAGTTGGTTTGGGATATGATTATGGTGGGGCTAAAGTATGACTTTTTTGGGTGGGGAGGCAAGGTTGATAATCCAGAGCTTGAGTTTTTGCTTGAGGGCAAAGACCCTGTCTACAAGATAAGGGGCTTTATAGATAAACCGATTGTTTACAAACGCGGCAAAAAAGTAAAAATTGTAGATTACAAAAGTAGTAAATATAAATTTAGAGGAGAAGAGTTGCATTCCAATGTCCAAGCGATGACTTACACGTTAGCCGCGAAGAAGCATTGGCCGGGTTATAAACCCACCGCAGAGTTCTTATTTTTAAGATTCCCCAAAAGCCCCGTTCAGCAAGTAGAATTTACAGACGAACAGCTCAAGGGATTTGAGTATTATCTATCTTA
>CEPE01005515.1_pt1 | contig 16751 bp, 31 predicted proteins | sample 530531 | NCBI WGS metagenome assembly CEPE01 (sample SAMEA2620273, study PRJEB7988) | marine metagenome | biome: marine biome (ENVO:00000447); feature: deep chlorophyll maximum layer (ENVO:xxxxxxxx); material: "saline water (ENVO:00002010), including plankton (ENVO:xxxxxxxx)" | depth 80 m
AATGCCTTTAAAATATTTAAAATATGAAATAGGCGACATAGTTAAATTTGATGAACTTATTAACAATATAAAGTTATATGGAGAAGATTATACAATAAATCAAGCAAGAAATGGTCAATATATATATAAATATTTTATGGTTTTAGAAACTACAAAAAATATAAATAAAATGTCTATGAAATTATTACAATTACATAGAAACGAACAAACACAGGGTGGTAATGTTATGGGTTCAGGCATTGGAACAGGTAAAAAATCAGGAATGTTAATAGAACAAGAATTAGATGAATTATTTTTAGATAATCCTGATTTAAAGAAACCATACGAAGAAACTATATAATGACAACTTTAACTAATATTAAAATAAATTATGGAGATGGAAATTGTTATTATACATCTAATGGGCAATGGGCAGGATTAGAAATACATTTTAGAGGTATTCCTAATATTACTCCTAAATTAAATGAAAAATGGAATTATAAATTAAATAAAAACATATTAACTATATTAGGAACAACATTTGAATTGCCTGATATAGATTTATTTGGTTATGATGGTGAATTGCAAATTATACGAGTTATTGCAATAGATTGGTATAAAAATAAATTAATAGCTGAAGTTGAAAATACATTTATTTCTACTTGGAATAAAACACCTGAAGATTATGAAAATGGTAATTTTTGGGGTAGCTATAATAAAGATTATACAATAGGAGTTAAAAATCCTATTATAAAATTAAAACAAAGATTAACAAAAGAAGAAAAAATATTACAAGAAAAACAGGCACAATGGGAAGCAAGAGTGCCTATAGACCCATCAGAGCCAGCATCTGATGCTTATTCAGGTGGAGGTAGTGGAGGTGGAGGATTATAAATGAAATTAGTTAAACCAAGATTTTTTATTGATGTAATGCAACTTGCTAAAAGTTTAGGCGAGTTATCACAAGTTACAGCATCTACAAATGATAATTACCAAGAAGATAATCCATATGATTTATTTTTATTTAATTATAGAAAACAAACACAATTTACAGTAAATGCAAATAATGTAGGTAATTGGAAACATATTTATTCGCACCCAAGATTTGTATCAAGTGTAGATTATTTATTTCTTATAGGTCAAAGTTTAACATCAGGCGAAACAGTATACGGTTCATCAAATTTAAAAGCACAATATGTAAGTTCTGATTTAACTTCATTTAGTGATGTAGATTGGAATATAGAAAACACAACTACATATAACGCTACATTGGATTCACAAAATAATGTTTTAAATTGTGATGGTACAGGTGGTGCTATGATAAGAAAAACAAATCATTATAATACAGGAGCAGGTTTGCCTAATACTTTTTTTAATCAAGTAAATGATGCATTAGAAGGTAAATCATTAAGAGTAGTAAATTTTAATGTAACACCTGTTACTTCTTTATCTAATGAAAGATTAGCAGGAGTAAGTTATGGTTGGCATTATACTATGCCTCATCAAGCAAATTTAGATTATAATTATTCTATTAATTATGATGGAGTAGATGAAATAACATCTAAAGGTGGAAATACATTAACAAATAAAAGGCATAGTGATGGCGTTGGTCATTTAAAATATTATCCATATCAAGCATTTAGAAAACACCCAAACGGAATTAAAACAAGAGAATATAATTCAGGGAGAAAATCTTGGGATATTAGATTTGAATTTATAGACCAAAATGATTTAATGCAAGATTATGCGACAGGAAATCCTATGCATCAATGGAATGATGTAGATGGAGATAATACAGGTCAATGGGCAGGATTGCAAAACAATTTTGTTAGCAGGGTTATTTATGGAACACAAGGGTATTTGCCTTTTATATTTCAACCTGATTCTGAAAAAGATTATTATACTATTTGTAAATTTGACCAAAATAGCTTTAGATTTAGACAACAGGCTCCTGACCTATGGGAGCTTTCCTTGAAAATTGTAGAAACTTGGTAAAGGGAGTTCCTCAAAAAATACGCACTACTTTCATATAAAAGAACGAATATCATCTACCTAACCAAAAAAACTCCCTTTACCATCGCCTCCTTCTAAAAAAATCAATATTTTTTAAAAAAAAACAACATTAGTGGTTTGTTTGTATTACTTTTGTTTAATAAATTTAAACATAATTTAAATAAAGGAAATAAAAAAGATGAAAACATTACAAAAAACAAAATTGACATACAAACAATTACATACATATTTAAAAGACTTTGTTGCTGATATTGATACAAAATTTGTTACACATATAAATAGCAATATGCAAATATGTATTAATAAACAATTAATGATGGAATTGGATAAAAAAATATCAAGTATTGGTAATCGTGCTTTTAAAACCTCGTTGGATACATCTTATGAAAATAAATTAAAATATGTTGTATATACAATCAATACAGAAGATAAATAAAAACAAAGGAGATAAGTAGATGAAAACATTACAAAAAACAAAATTAGGTGTAAAAAGGTTGAACACCTACTTGAAAGATTTTATATCAACAGCAAGAATAGTAAAAATTAAAAATAATAAAATGATAATAATTTTAAATCAAGAATATGATAAAAAAATTATGAAAAAATTAGATAAAATTAAAAATGATTATTATTATAGTTTTTATTTAGATTCGTTTGAATCAGAGTACACCATATCATTAGGAGGTAAATAATGATAAGCGAATTAACTTTTGGCGATATAAGTATATTTGGCTATGGGTTGCCTGATAAAGAAACCTTGCCTGATGTAAAAAATGGGGAGGTAGATTGGGATATCCGTACAAGCAGAAAAGGTCATAAAGTTGAATTTAATATAACTATACACAAAATTCAAATCAATTTTGAAGATAATCACGAACTACATATAGAAAACCCTGATGAAGTAAATATAGAGTATAAGGGTTCATTAAGTAGAGCTTTTTCTATAGGTTTATGGCTTGATGATATAATTATAGATTTTGATGAAGATGGTAAACCTGATTGTACAATATATTTTGGAAGGAGTTTTTAAATGCATTACGATTATACAGATTCATATTTTGATGATGGTAGAGATGAAGAAAACGAATACATACAATGTTTTTGTTGTGAAGATATGGTTTTATTGAAAGATACAGATGAATATAGATTTTTTAATCCTTTAAAAAGTAAAAAACAAAATAAAATTTTATTTGAAGATACTAATATTTGTATAAGATGTACAGAAAGTATGGGAGATTAATATGTTTACAAAAACAGATGAAATATATGATTTTATTATAGAAAGTAGCATAGCAACAGAAGATGAAGTAAGTCTTGTTACATCAATTAATGGATATAATGAAGATTCTTTAAATTCTATTTTATATTCAAGAACAGGCTACAGAGATATAGAACAATTAAAAGATATGGAAGAATATTAATATTGTTAGAAGATATAAATTTAAACAGGGAGGTAGAAAGATTTTCAAAACTACCTCCCCATTCACGAGATAAGCAAATATTTGAAAGGAATATTTGCATAACAAAGTTAGGAGATGTTGTAAATGGAAAACAATAAAATAAAAGAGTTAGCAAAAAAATATAATCTTAATAAAGATGATTTTTGGAATCTAACAGGTAATGTATATATAATAAAACACGATGCAGTACAAAAGATAGCAAAAATTGAAAAAATAGTATTTGAAAATCCTACTATTGTAGAGCATAGCAGAGAGCATTGTGTGTTAATGGGAACTGCTACTAAAAATTGGAAAGATAAAGCAGGTACAGAAATATATACATCAGAATGGACTTTTGGAGAAGCAGATAAAAAAACAAATTGTAAAAATGCATATATCTTTGCAATGGCTGAAAAACGACTAAAAGATAGACTTACCCTAAAATTAGTAGATGCTTACGAATACGGCATATATAGCGATACAGAAGCAGATGAATTTAAAAATAAAAAGAAAACAACAACTACTGCATCAGGCAAACAACAAGAATATGTTTATAAATTATTGAATCATACAGCATTTCAAACAGGTAGTGGTTTAGAATTGTATAATACTGATTCTTTAGATTTAATGGGTATATTTGAAAGTCAAAGGGAAACATCTCTCCTTATAAATGATTTAAAAGAACATATCGTAAAATGGGAAGATTACCAAAAACAAGGCAAAACAATATGAACAAACAAGATAAAAAACAATTATTGAAAAATAAAATTCAAAGATTAAAACAAAGATTATTAGATGCAGAATTATTAATTGCAGAAATATGTCCTGATTCTAATCCTGAATATTTGTATTTACAAAAAAAAATATATATTAAAAAAGGAAAAAAATGAAGAAAAAACACATAGCATTTCTCCTAACTAAACAAATAGGAGCAATGGTAGAAATAGATAAATTAGATAATATATTAAATGAAAATTTATTAGAAGATATAAAAGACCATATAGATTTTACCGATTATATTATGGACGAAATTGGTTTGCCTGACGAAGGAGAAGTATGTATAGCTACAGAAGATTTTGACCATTTAAAGAATGGGGATAAAACTTTTAAATATTGCAGAGATTGGGTATTTGATACAGTTTATGATATAGCTCATTCTACTATAGATGATAAATCATTTAAAATAATAGATTTAATAAATGAAATGGAAGAACATTCTACTAATATAATTATGTTAAAAGATAAAGAATTACTTATGGAGGCAGGTAATAAAGCTATAAAAAAAATAAATAAAAATTTAAAAAATTAAGGAGATAAAAATGGCTACAAGTCAAAAAGATAGAGTATTAAATTGGTTAAAAACAGGTAAAACATTAACACCTATAGATGCATTAAACAATGGTATGGGAATGAGATTATCATCAATAATTCACATATTAAGAAATGAAGGACACGACATTACAGATGTTGGAAAAGAAAAATATTCTGAATATAAATTAATGTCAAAAGGTGGGCAGTTAAATTTTTAAAATAAAAGGAGATAAGAAAGATGGTAGAAGAATCTAATTTTTTGGTAACAGTACTTGTTAGGAATGTTCAGCCTCAATCAGTTGAGGATATGCAATTAAATGCACAACAATATATTAAAGATGATATAGAAGATGATAACTTGTACATAGAAAACATAAAGGAGATAAAATGAAAATATCAAGAATGAATAAAGGTAGTTGGGGAAAAGTAGTTGCTTTTTTTGATTTAGAAACAAGCGAAGGCTTCACATTGAAAGGTTTTAAATTAGTTGAAGGTTCAGATGGTTTGTTTGTAGGCTATCCAAGCGTAAAAAATAAAGATGATAAATATGATTTGACAGTTTTTGCAGATAAAGAACTTAAATCAGAAGTACATCAAATGGCTATAGATTATTTTAATCAAGAGCAATCATCAGAACCTCAAAAACCTGATTTTTTAGAGGAGTTTTAAATGAGAGATATAGTCAGAAATTTATTAATCAAAAACGAGAGAAGTCCTATGTGGCTCTCTCGTAAAATTGGTGTAAGCCACTCATTAGTTTATTATTGGATAAAAAAAGAAAGAAAAATCAGCAAAGAGCATTTCAAAAAAGTTTTAAAAGTTTTTAAATTGAAATAAAAATAGGAGATAAGCAAATGAAAAAAGATGCATATTATTTTAGCCACGATGCAAATGCACAACACGACCCAAAAATTTTAAAAATGTTATCACAATTAGGTTGGGAAGGATATGGCTTGTATTGGGCGATAGTCGAAAGATTAAGAAATGAACCGACATATGCTTTAGAATGTGATTATGATTGCATAGCTTATGCTTTACGAGCAGATAGAGATGTAATCAAAAAAATAATTATGGACTATAATTTATTTGAAGTATATGATGGCTCATTTTGGAGTGAATCTTTATTAGGAAGAATGAAAAAGAAAGAAGAAATTAGTCGAAAAGCTAAAGAATCTGCACTTAAAAGATGGAAAGGCAATACAACAAAAAAGCAAACGCAAAGCAAACGCAATACAATAAAAGAAAATAAAAATAAAGTAAAGAAAACACCTAAAGAGTTGAATTATATGTTTATTGAGTTTTGGACTTTATACGATAAAAGGGTAGGAGATAAATCTAAAGTTCATAAAAAATGGGAATCTTTGACAAATTCAGATAGAGAAAAAATTATGAAAACATTGCCTGATTTTTTAAAAACAATAAAAGATAAACAATATCAGCCTTACCCAATGACTTATTTAAATAATAAAAGATGGGAAGATGATTTAACTATAAAGAAAACATCTGAAGAGAAACTTTTAGAATCTCAAGAAAATCAAATCAAAAGGGAAAGAAAAAAACAACAAGATGAATGGGATTCAATAGAAAAAAAATCAGCAAGTCCAAATGAAATATCATCAATTATTAATGATTGGAAAAAGAAAAAAAATGTATAAAGTAAAGTTATTATTGCCTAAAATAAAAAAAAAGAATTAACTTAACCAATGGCTGAAAAGCTAACAAAAGATGAAATAGCACAAAAAAAGAAAGAACGAGCAGTTGCAAGAAGGTTGATGATTGACCGATTGCGATTTTGGGTAGGTGTTTTTTCTGTTCCCTCTATTATGATTATGGTAGGAATACTTGTAGGCTCTGCATATTATTTAAAATCTGAAGCACTTGCAGTTGTAACAGGTCTTGTTTCGACAGTTACTTTAGGTTTGATAAATGTATTACAACAAATGACTGCACCACCACAGCCTGATGACCCTGTATTGCAATTAGCTAAAGAAAATGCTCATTTACAAGAAATGATGGCAAAAAATTTAATGGAACAAAACAAATCAGCAGAAATAATGATGGATAAAAACCACATTAAAATTGGTGGTAATGGTATGAAAGTAGCAACGAGTAACGAAAAGGATTTAATTTGGGGAGATGATAAACCTGATGAGTAAATTAATATATTCAGTAGGGTTAGCTTTTTTGATAAGTTCGTTGATAATGGTATGTATTTATATACCGATAAAAATCAAAATAATGGAGTATTTAGATGATAAGCAAAAACGAGTTAAGTAATTTTAGGACATTTGTTAAATTTATAGAACAGGCTATCTATGGCAAAAAAAGAAGGATACGAAGAAATAAACCTACCATTAAGACTTCCGTCGAGAAACCTAACAAACAAGTGGCATTGGTCAAAGAAATCGAAAGAAAAATCGATTTACAAATTGCTAATACGAAATCAAATGAGATTAAAAAAGATTCAGAAAACAAAGCCGAAGGAAAAATTTTTAATAGCGATAATTTCTTACCGAAAACGATTACTTGATTATGACAATCTTGATGTTAAATTAATATTAGATGCATTATGTGATGAAGGATTTATATGGGACGATGCACCAAAATATATTAAAAAACCAATAATAGAACAACATAAGGATAAAAATGAAAGAATACAAATTATCCGTTACTCCTTTAAAATATCTTGATTATGTAAGAAATTATAGATATTGTATAGTATGTTTAAAAAATACCCTTGTAGAGCCACACCATTTAAAAGCTATTGGTATGGGTAATAATCGCAAAAAAGAATTAATACAGCATTATACAGCAATTCCTGTATGTAGGGATTGCCATACTGAATATCACGCTAAAGGGGAAAAATACCAAGCAGATAAATATAAAATGAACCATTGGAAAGAAAATTCTAAAATTTTGAGTGAATATTTAATAAGTGAATTAAAAAAGGAAACATTATGAAAATAATATCAAGAGTACCAAGAGATTTAAAACAGGCTGATTATAATCCAAGACAATTAACAGACAAACAATATAAAGATTTAAAAACATCAATACAGAAATTTGGATTAATTGACCCTATTATAGTAAATGAAAATAAAAAAAGAAAAGATATTGTAATAGGTGGGCATCAAAGATTAAAAGTTGCTTTAGATTTAGGGCACGATACTGTACCTTGTGTTCATTTAGATTTATCTATTAAAGAAGAAAAAGAATTAAATGTTAGATTAAATAAAAATACAGGTCAATGGGATTATGATGTATTAGCTAATGAATTTGATATGGAAGAATTAGTAGATTGGGGATTTAATGAAAAATCTTTATTAGGATTATTTGATGAAATAGATTATTCTATATTAGAAGATAATGATGTTGATGAGCAAATGGAAAATTTGGAAAAAGAAACAAGAAAAGCTATACAAATAGAATTTACTGTAGATGATTATGAGTTAGCATTTGATTTATATAAACAAATGAGAGAGAAATATGAATATGTTGGAGCTGAATTAATTGAATTTTTTAGAGGAAAATTAAATGAATAAAGATGTAATAGTGTGTATAGGTAGTAAAGGAAGACCTCAAACAACAACATATAAATTATTTGAGGGAAAATTTAAAGTATATCATTTTATAGAACCACAAGAAATGGATTTATACGATGTTCCAAATATGATTAACATAGAACAAAATGATATGGGAATATCTTATATGAGAAATTTTGTATTAAAATGGTGTAAAGAAAATAATAAAAAATGGATAATATTAGCAGATGATGATATAGTGAGTTTTGGTAAATCAGTTAATGGAAAAACTATTAAAATGGACGCTGAAATATGGAATGATATATATAACAAAGTAAAAAATATGCCATTTGAATTAATAGGGATAAATTATGTTCAACACGCTTGGCACGAAATGTATAGCGTTTCTATTAATAGTAAATTTGTAGATTGTTGTGTATTGATTAATGTAAGTGCAGTAAATTGGGATTTTGGTGATTGGTTATTAAAAGTAGATAGAAATTTCACTTTAGAAACAATAAAAAATGGGTATGGTACAATAAAATTTAATAAATATTGGTTTAGTTGTCCTGAGGTAGGTACAAATACAGGTGGGTTGCAAGATATGTACAAAGCCAAAAAAGATACTGAATGGGCAGTTAAATTAGTGGAAAAATGGAGACCTCACGCCAAGTTAATAAAAAAGAAAAAAAGAATAGATGCGAAAGTGAATATAAAAGCAGTAGCAAAACATTATAATAAAAAAACAGATGAAATCCGTTGAATTAATATCAAAAGAGCATAATCATAAGATAGGGCAAAGATGTAAAGATATAGAGCCTAATGTAACTCAAGATTCGTTATTTGTAGAAAATGGCGAAATAATAGGTTTTTATAAAACAAACATAACAGGCAAAATAAAAAAATTGCTTGATATTATAGATATAGAATTTAGAAGTAAAAATGTACCTAAATCATTATTAGAAAGGTCAGATGTATTTGACGCTGTATATAATAAAGGCAAAACAAGAAAACAAGCTAAAGCAACACAAACTATACAAATGAGTACAATATTAGGAAGTATGTTACCAAAACCTCATATGCGACGACCATATCCTTGTGTTAGTTCAGTACATTATAAAAATGAAGCAAAAAATTTTATAAAAGCTATGATTATGGCAAGTATTGAATCAGAATCTTTAATAAAAAAGTATGCAAACAACATATTACAAAGGCAAAAAGAATTAGTTTCAAAAAAAGTTCCAAAAAAATGGCAATTTGGTAATATATTTACAGGGAGTATAAGTAATTATAATATATCAGCACCTTACCATAAGGATAATAATAATCTTGTAGGAGGTGTTAATGTTATATATACAACAAGGAGTGATGCAGAAGGAGGATTTTTAAATGTACCTGAATATGATATTACTATAGAAATGGCTCATAATTCTGTATGTGTATATCCTGCTTGGAAAAATATGCACGGAGTTACACCTATAAAAACTTATGGAAGCAGGTCGTATAGAAATACTCATATATTTTATGTATTAAAAGGATTTGAAAAATATGGCGAGACCAAAGAAATATAATATAGACCCTGAACAAGTTGAAAAATTAGCACAATTTGGCTGTACTAATACAGAAATAGCATCTTTTTTTGGTTGTGATGAAAGTTTAATTCGAAAGAGTTATTCCGAAAATATTACAAAAGGGAAAGACAAAGGGAAAATAAGATTAAGACAGTTGATGTGGCGAACTGCTGAAAATGGCAATGTAACTATGCAAATATGGTTAAGTAAGCAATATTTAGGAATGAGTGATAAACAAGAAGTGACTACTATGGAGTTACCTCAAGGATTTGATACACATCATATTGAATAAAAAGAAAAAGAAAAAAACAACACATAGAACTTGGAGCTACCTTATTAAAAAAATAGTTCCTGAAGGGGAAAAAGGTAGGCATTGGTGGTTGTATTCTTGGTTAATGAATAATAGGACATTAAAAAAATGAGTATAGGATTATTTAGTCATCAAACTAAATTTGTTTATTCAGAATCAAAATATCCTGCATTGGTATCAGGATATGGTGCAGGAAAGACATATGCTTTATGTGTGAAGGCATTGAAAGAATGTGGATTTAATTCAGGATACACAGGTATTTTAATGTCCCCTACATATAGAATGATAAAAGATACATTACAGCCAACATTAGAGGAGGTTATTAAAATTGCTAAATTTAATTATGAATACTCTGCGAGTGATAATAGATATCGTATTTATTGGTCTGATGGGTATGCTGATATTCTTTTACGGAGTGCTGAAAACTATCGTAGGCTGGCAGGACTCAATTTGGCTTGGGCAGGTATTGATGAATCTGCCTTACTTAAAGACGACCAATGTTGGAAAATGGTTTTATCAAGACTGCGACAAGGAAACACATTACGAGCATTCGTATGCACAACACCTGAAGGATTCAATTATGTGTACAGATATTGGAAAGAAGATGTCAAAGAAGGATATGAATTAATACAAGCTGATACTGAATCTAATTCTAAATTACCTGAAGAATTTATACAATCGTTAAAAGATAATTATGATGAAAAATTAATTAAAGCATATATGCAAGGTCAATTTGTAAACTTGCAATATGGTGCAACATACTATAACTTTGATAGGAAAATAAATGTACAAAAAACACATTACAATCAAAACAAGCCAATATGTATTGGAATCGACTTCAATGTCGACCCAATGTGTGCAGTGGTATCGCAAATGCACGCCAATGGTAAAGTTCAAGTCATCAACGAATTTAAAATACGACATAGTGGAGGGAAAGAGCTTATAACAGAGCAAATGGCTATTATGATAAAAGATAATTATCCTAATCAAGTATATTATTGCTATCCTGACCCATCAGGCAAACAAAGAAAAACATCTTCTATTGAAACTGACCACGATATATTAAGGCAAAATGGTTTTATATTAAGATTTAAAAAACAAGCACCAAGAGTTGTTGATAGAGTGAATGCTGTTAATAAGCTGTTTGATAATTTAATTATTGACCCTAAATGTAAAAATCTTATAGCAGATTTTGAACAAGTAGTGAATAAAGAAGGAACACGAGATATAGATAAATCCAATCCTGAATTGACACATATGTCAGACGGATTTGGATATTTTGTAGAATATGAATATCCAATCAGAAAACCTGAAACTAAATCATTTATGGCATAGGAGAAATATGATAGTATTTAGCACAGTAGAACAAGTAATACAAGAATCAATACAAAAATTAAAGTCATACAATCAAGATAAAATGTTTGAAAAAAGAGATATGGCAATAGATTATTATACATTTAATAATACAAGTAAATACATTGATAAGTATTTTAGTGGTACTTTACAGAGTGAAATACCATTATATCCTGTAAATATGACTGCAAGACTTATAAATAGAATTAGTTTAGTTTATAAAAATCCTCCTGTAAGGGAAATAGAATCTGATATATATGAAGAATTGACTTTACATAAAAATATGAGAATGAAACAATTTGAAAGATTGCATAATTTAGTAGGAACAATGGCTGTTCAAATAGGTTGGAATGAAAATAAATTTATATATAATCCTATTATTAATTTTGAACCAATATTTAATTATGATGACCCATTAAAGCCTATAGCAATTACATATTTATTACCTAAAGGTACTGCTGATAATTATAGTTTCAATGAGCCTGATATGTTTATGTATTGGGATAATGAAAATCATTTTATATTTGATGAAAGAGGTAATATTACTCACGTCAATGAACAAGATATAAATCCTTATGGGGTATTGCCTTTTATATTTCTGCAACCTGTTACTCAAATAGATGAGTTTTGGAATGAAGGAGCATTAGATATTCCAATAGCAAATTGTCAGGTAGATATAGCTATGACTATGCTACAACATCATATACGGAGTGCAGGAGGTCAGTGGGTAGTTGAAGGTAGGATTGATGCAAATGAAGTTCAGCTTGGATTGAATAAAATATTAGCTGTTGAGGGAGGTACAGTTAATAATATATCGGCACAAACCAATATTGAATCTATAATGAATGGCATCAAATTTCAGTTGCAACAGGTTGCACAGAATCATCATATCACATTTGATTTTGGTTTGTCAGGTAGTAAATCAGGTGTTGCTTTAAGAATGGAAAATATGGAATTATTAGAAGCAAGAGAAGATGATGTAGAGAAATATAGAAATACTGAAAAAGAATTGTATAAAATAGAAAAAACTATAGCAGAAATAGAAGGTGGTGGTATTTTACCTGAAGATATTAAAATAGATTTTGATGAAATAGAATTTCCTGATGCTGACCAAGAGATGAAGGAATGGGATTGGAAATTTAAAAATGGATTAGCAGATAAAGCAGATTATTTAATGGCTAAAGACCCTGATGGATATCCAAGTAGAGAAGAAGCATTAGCATATTTAGAGGAAAGGAAAACAGAAACACCATCAGAAAAAAATAATAGTGGATTAAATATATTCAAACAAGCGAGAGATAATGCAAGAACTGATAGAACTGTCTAAAAAAATTGATATATTAAAAGAACAAGTAACTAAAGAATCAGAAGATATTACAAAATTTATTAATCCTGATAAATTATTGGCTAATCCTGAACAACATTTATTAGAAATAGCAAAAGAATTTGCTGAAAGTTATCAAGATGAAATGGAAAAAGCTGAAATATTAGGAAGGCAATTTGCTGAAAAGATATTGAGGAAAGTAAAATGATAGATGTTAAATGGGGAAAAAGAGCTTGGAAAACTCCAAACAAGATAGATATATCTAAAGATATAAATGCATTTGCAGGTATGATTAAAAAAGATATATTAGAAGGTATCACAAAAAGAAGAAGTGATATAGATGGAAAAACATTAAAAATATCCCCACAAGCAATAGAAGCTAAAAGAAAAAAAGGTTCTCCAAAACCTGATGTTGCATTATATGATACAGGATTGATGTCAAAGTTAGAGCCGATAAGTGGTAAAAATAAAGCTACGCCACAAAAACAAATAGCAACAATAAAAGTTTCAGAAAAAAAGACCTATAAAAAATCTAATTTGACTGCTATGGACGTTGGTAAAAAATGGGTAGCAAGAGGTGTAAAATGGTTTGGTGTTAGAAAAGAAATGGAAACACAAATAGAAAGATTGATGATTAAAAGAATAATGCAGGCTTTTAAAAGATGAGTATAGAAGAATTAGCTACAGCATTAGAAATAAAAATATCTGCATCAGTTTCTAAAACAGCTTTAACATTAGAAGAATTTATACAGGTAGGAAGATTAAATGGTATGAGTGATGCACAAATATATCAACAGATTATAAATGATATATCAAGAGATGGTAGATTATTTGGAGCATTTAGAAATCAGTTGCGAGGAAATATGAAATATGGTATTGAATCTATGGCTAATATAGGAATGACACAAACATTTAAATCAGAAGGGTATGACAAATGGAGATGGGTAGCAGTAGGTAATAATGTATGTCCTGATTGTGCAGAAAGGCACGGATTAGAGGGAGATGAAGATTTCTTTAATACAATAGGACTGCCTAAATCAGGATTTTCAGTATGTGGTGAAAATTGTGAATGTAAATTTGTAGTAACACAAAGTGAAAAAACAGCTAATCCAATTAGAAAAAAAGATTTGAATTAAAGATAATACAATATAAATTACAATCAATTAACAGGAGATAAAATGGTACAAGAATCCGTCAATCAAGACGATAACAAGACTTCCGTTGGAAACAACGAAAAAAATAAGCCGTCAACACAAGACGAAAATGGGAATCTAATTCCACAAGCAAGATTTAATGAATATGTTGCAAAAACCAACAGTAAAGTTGAAGCAATGCAAAAGGAAATAGATAAATACAAAGCAAAAGAGCAAAAACATAGACAAGCAAACCTTGAAGCACAAGGAGATTATAAGCAAATAATTTTTGAGCAAGATGCTGAATTAAAAAATTTGCGAGAGTTTAAAGCTACTATCGATAAACAAAATACCGAAAAAAGGCAATCCTATTTAGATATGCTTACAGATGACGATAGAGAAATCTATGGCGATTTACCTCTTAATGCTTTAGAAAAACATATTAATAAACAAAAACAAGCATTGCAAGAAAAAGCACCAATACCTGCAACAGATACTCGAAAAGCTGTTCGTAATAATAATGTACCTGATGAAGTTAATTGGGCAGATATGGATAAAGAGGAAAGGCGTAGTAATTGGGACAAAATTCTTGCAAAATATTCTAAAAAATAAATTGGAGAATTAAGTTATGGCAACAAATATGACACCTGTCGGTGCTGCTAATGAAGGTGCAGATGCATTTGTACCCGAACTGTGGGCGAGAGGAATACAAAACTATATTGAAAAGAAATTAAGATTTGCTAATTTAGCAACTGATTTGTCAGGTATGCTTACAGGTAGTGGAGATACAATTAATATCCCTGCTGTAGCAACTGAAACTGCAACAACAGCAGTAATCCACGACTTTGTAGATGGAACATCAGCTATAAATTATACACAAACAGATGATACTACTCGTCAGCTTGTAGTAAATGAAATGGCTTATGTTGGTAAAATCTTACCTGATGTAACTCAAATTCAAGCTAACCCTGATATGATGACAATGTATGTTCAAAATATGGGTTATCAAATTGCAGATGCGATTGATAAAAAAGTATTTTTGTCTATGATTGGTACTAATGGTACAGGTGTATTAGATGGAGATACAACTCAAGTTGATTTAGCAACAGATAATACATTTGTTCAAGCTGATTTACAATCATTAATTGCAGGGTTCTATAATAATGGAATTGACCCAAGAGATGGTTATGTAATGGCAGTTCACCCATATATCTTTAAGCAACTTGCAATGTTGAGTGAATTTATTAGATTAGATTATAGAGAATCAGCTAATCAATTTATGTCAAAAGGTTCTGTAGGAACATTGCTTGGTATGCCTTTGTATCCTGACCATAGGTTTACACAATGGGACGACGGAAGTGGTGTTCCATCAGGAACAAATGGTGTAGTAGTTGGTTTATGTTGGCAACCATCTAATTTATTTATGGCTTATTCACAAAGACCTAAAGTAGTTTCACAATATAGTGTTGATTTCTTGGGTACTAAAATGGCTGTAAGTTCATATTATGGTGCTATTACAGGTGCTAAAAGCAAAATAATATCAATAACTAATCCTTAATAGTTGAATGTGTTTATGGGGTGGGGAGTTGGAGCGACCTGCCCCATATTTAAACGGAGATATATATGAAATATTTTTTAAAGCCTGATGGATATATAACAGGCAAAAAAGCAATAAATAGTAAAATAGAAGCTGAATTTAAAAAACTTGGCTATAAAGAATGTGATTTAGATGGAAAATTAATCACAGCTAAAAAAGAAATAAAAAAGAAAACTACAAAGAAAAAGAAATAAATGGCTAAATTATCCACTATGGAATCTTATGAAGCATTAAATGCTTCTACAGGTGTGGGTGGTCAATGGTCAGTTAAAAGTGCAGTAACAGCAGGTTCTTCAGCAGATGTAACAAATACACAGCATATTGAAGTAGATACAGATACAGCACAACTCGGAATATTAAGTGATGTAGAAATATATTTCAATTTTTCAATTACACAAACAGATATAACTACTGCAAAAGATTTAAAACTACCTAAAGGAACGCTTACTTTTATTACTATTCCAAGAGGTTTGGGAAATGTAATATATTTTAATATCTTATCAACAACATCTACTACAGGTAGTGTCCGTATAGTAGAGATATGATTAAAGGCATAATATCTACAATATCTGCATCTCCTATTGGCGAATCTACAGGAACAGATGCAGTATCCATATTTGATACCCTAACAGTAAAAGCTGATACAGAAGTTCTTTCCATATTAAATGTTCAAAAATCAGATGGTACTGAATTATTAACAGTAGATGCAGATACAGACCAATACAATTCAGGTAATTGGTCGCACGATGGATTAACAATATTTGGTTCACCTATAAAATTACCTAATGGTTCAAATTCAGCACCTGCTATTACATTTCACGGAAGTAATCCTACAGGAATTAGATATGATGGTACAAGTTTTCATTTTCAAAGAGAAAGTACAGGAACTGCAGTTTCTCTTGGTGTTAATAATATTGGCTTTGGTGGTGGTGGTAATTCAAAAATATCAGCAGTAACAAATACATCTGTTACTATTAATGGTGGTGCAAATTTATTCAAAGTAGAAGCTACTAAAGTATCTATAAGTAAAGGATTAATTGAATTACCTGCTGATAATATAGGTATTGGTAATGCTGTAGCATTTCACGCTGACGCAACTTATAATGTAGCAATAGGAAATCAGGCTTTAAATGCAACTACAGGCGAAGCAACAGGAAATGTAGCAATAGGCGACCTTTCATTAACCTCATTAACTACAGG
>CEPE01124662.1_pt1 | contig 16299 bp, 22 predicted proteins | sample 530531 | NCBI WGS metagenome assembly CEPE01 (sample SAMEA2620273, study PRJEB7988) | marine metagenome | biome: marine biome (ENVO:00000447); feature: deep chlorophyll maximum layer (ENVO:xxxxxxxx); material: "saline water (ENVO:00002010), including plankton (ENVO:xxxxxxxx)" | depth 80 m
CCGGCCGTCGGTGCTGCTGCATTATCCGCATTAATGCCATGAAGCACTAGAGGCACGGACGGATAGCCTGATTTGTACGGCTTAAAATACGCCGAAGATATTGTCGCACCTTGTGCGATAGTGATGTTCTGGAAACGAAAATAACCGAGGTAGTGCGTGAAATAGTTAGGCCAGCTTTCATTATCTTGACTGCCAACTCTAACGACACTACTACTATTGCTGGGAGTACCCCAGCCAGACGTTGGTATAGTTGCTGACGATGTGGCTTTTTCTACCTGGCCATCATCTGCACTTGCTGCCACTGTAAATGTTGTAGTGGTTGACATTTAGCCGATTTCCTTATCCGTAATCTTACGCAGCACGATATTAATGGCTGCAACTACGCCACCAACTATCGCAGCCACTTCAGGGTTTTCAGCTACCCAGTCGCCGTTTGTCAATGCTGTTAATGAGCTAACAATAAACGCTAAAACATTAACCCAGATGGTTTTTGACTGATACCATTTTTTCACAATTTGAATCCTCCGAATTTAATAATAACCAACCCAATGATAACGGCTATCAGTAGTATTGCAGTCCACTTACGTTTAATTGCAACTGCTTTAGCCTTTTCGGTCTTGGCATCTATTTTAGATACTTTGTAGTCTCTCCGCTCCTCTTTTTTCTCTACTTTTGGAGCGTCTCTATCTTCGTAGTAATATTGTCCGTCTTTTCGGTATCTTCTTTTACGTCCTACCATCAATATACCTTTCCGTCCTCAGTACATATTACCCAGGCTCCGGTACGCTCGGCTATTTCCTGCGCTTGCCGCTTATCGGATTCTACAAACCAATCTAGGCCGAGCTTACTAAACTCCCGAGCCTTATAATCGCTTATAGCTCTCGGTTTAGCTCTATCTGAGTTACTGCCGGAAAACATAATAAGCCTTTTAACGTTTACTCCCCAGTCCGCCAGCCATTGCTCGGTTTCTGCTCTATCGGCCTCGAGTCTGCCAGTAATAATCGTTACGTCTGCAATTCTTGGTAGATACCTTGGTTTTGGTATTTTAGTATCTATCTGGGACGGTAATATATCCTCACATATTACTCCGTCCATGTCGAACCCCATACGCTCTACGTATAAACTGTTAAATAAATTCCACTCTAAAAAATGCGGAGGCTGTAGACTCTCTAAATTGTAGTCTGGTTGTAGCTCAGAGTTAGGGTTGCTAAAAATAGCTGCCGTAGGAGCTCGGAGCTCCTGTAGCTTACGCAGGGTATGCCCGTTCATCACAGTATCATCTACGTAAAGTATATTACTACCAGACTTGCCAGGCTTTAACCGGTTACCCTGTCCTACGGCTCGGGGCTCTCCATCTTGGAGAGTATACAGAGGTAAATGTAAATGAGTAGCTATTACAGAGGCAGGAATCATACCGGATCGAGGTATACCGCAGACTCCATCTAAATTAGCCGGGAGCACGCTACATAAGTCTACCGTTTTACGTACGAGCGTAGAGGTATAGATTAACCGAGCGTCTCTGTATGCTGGGGTCGGCTTAGCGTTATTAAGTGCTGCTCTACGCTTATTACACTTTCCGCAGGGTTTTACTCCTACGGCTTTAGTAACTCTGGCTACAGAGTCTCCTAACCCCTTTTTTAGGCCGCAATTGCGCCTAGTAGGCTTTTTCTTAGTAATGCCACAATTTACACAAACTACTCCGGGAGTCTGTTTGTGCTGTTTAAATATACAATCAACCATTTGATACAGTTACCGTCCCCGTTGTATCGCAAAAATCAGATAATTCAATTACAGACGATCCTGTTGTAACTGCAATAAATACCTGCGTCCCATCCAGATCGCAGTTACTTAACAGGCTTATTCCCTCGTCATACTCCCACAAAAAACGGCTCTCATCTACATCCATCGTAATCAAATCCTGAACAAACACGTTTATCTCAACAAACCACTTTGTTCCGGTTTCTCGCCTAACTTTAATGTCGATCAGCGTTAACTGCAAATCGCCCTTTGTGCATTGAGGCTGTGAATATGGATCAAAAGTATACGACCAAACGCAATCAAATCCGCCGAGCTGTCCTACAAACGGAAGGCTGTACGTTTCGTCCAGCTCATCGCCGCAGATGTCGCAATCGTCATCAGCCCACCCGCTAAACTGTACTTCTAATTCGAGGGGTATTCCACACTTACAGCAAATCAAGTTTATTTCTTCACAGCCGGCTAGGTCGTCGGCATTGCGTTTGATGTCGATGTCGTACACTCGGACATGTTTAGAGATTGACTTAGTAACGCCGTCACAATCGAAAGTTTCGCTGCCTGCAGTAGTGCTACCCATAACAGCCATAGCTAACTGATTACCGCCATGAGCATCTATAAGCAACGGCAGGCTAAATTCACTGGTGGATAAAAATATAAACGGCTCGCCGGAGTCGCAGGTATCGACAGCAAACTCTATTCGTTCTCGCCATGTAAACACGGCAGACGGCAGGGTTATATAGTCGATTTCATCCAGCTCTAACGATCCCGAATCCATTTTCATCAACTCAAAAATAACTGCCGTGCCGCTCGAGTGTTCGCCGTCTATATGAATTCTAACGCCGTGCCAATTGTCATCGTCTACATAATCGGCTATTAGCTCAATTCCTACGTTGTAGGTACTACTAGTAATATCTGGGTCGTACGTTAGCTCTAAATCAAAGAACGCTGAGTATTTGTCCGGCAGCTGCTGCTTAAACAATGCGCGACGACCTGGAAAGTTATCATTGAATACACCCTCTGCCCAGACTTTGCCCTCGTCAGATGGGCAATTAATGACAAAGCAATCGGAGGTAGTATTTCGTACGCTCCAGGAGTTACCTGTGGGGGTTTCATCGTCCCACTCCTCACCGAGAAAACCTAAGAATACTCCAGGTATTCCCAGAATTTCGCAAAAGGTAGTGCTGTAGATTTCGCAACAATTGCACTCTGTACAATCCGGGCTGCGTTTGCTAATCCCCACTAGCCGCATGCCTCCATATCTACAAACCATTGTCCGTAGCTATTCTGCTTAATTGTTATCCAGCTCCCAGAGGCTACGGTTGCATCAGCAATATTGTAGACGGTTACGTTCTCCCCTGTATCTACCAGGTTTCCGGAGGATATGTAGTAAAGGCTAGCGGTACCTGTTCCCGCTGTAGTGCCTGATCTGCCAGTAATTCCATTAGATACTCCAACCGCAGTCTGGACGGGATCAATTAGCCATAAACCCGATTTACTGTGTCGCTCGCATCTAACAAAGGTATCAGATGCAACTGGTACGGCAGAAGGGTTATATATTCTTATCTCCTCCCGTTTACTCTCTGAGTAGCAGTAATCGTAATAGTAGGTACCGTCTGCTGCTTGAGTTTGACTAGTTTCCCTGGAGAGCTCGTATATTTTAGCCTTGCCTGTTCCGAGGCAGTCATCAGAGTCTATTGCAGGTATTAGCTCGGAGGCTTTTACTATTACTTGCTGTTCTTTCGTACCGGAACCTAAACCCGTACGTATTAGCTGCTCTAAATGTTGGAGCCTCCGTTTGAGCGTCTCGTGATCTGCTTTTAGTTTTCTAACGGAGTCCCTGTCGAACTGATAGCCGTTAGAAACCATCCGTATACGTCTCCTGAATAGGTAAAGTAGGAGCCGATTTAGTAGTAATCGTAACTACGCTGGGATCGTAGGTTATTACTCCCCCGGCTGCTGGAGCTAAAGTAGCAATGGTACGAGCTAATAAAGAGCCTGAGCAGTCTACTGTACCCGATAGATTTAGAGTAGTAATACTTCCCGAGCTATTGTAGTTAACTCTACCGCCGTTGCTATTTAGTGTAGTTACGGCTGCTGAGCCTTCTAAGATACAGGAGCCCGTATAAATCGTTACCGTAGTTATCGTGGAGTCTGTAGTTAGGCTGCCTCCCTGAATGTTTGCAGAGGTTAGCGTACAACCGTCTCCTATTTCGATACTACCGCCGAGCAGCTTTATAGCGTTTATCGTTGCTACTTCTCCTGGGTTAAACGCTACGCCTACGCTGCCGCCTATAACGTTTAAATTATCTATATCCGTACCGATGAGCATTAGTCCGGGAGTCCCAGTAGTAGACCCGCTGCCTGATATTGATACGTCTATATTGCTACTTCCGATATCTAAATAGACCTGATCCAGCCCATTAAAGTTAACTGCTCCGTTTAATGATATCTGCAAGTAGCCCGCTTTACTTCCTATCTTTCCGGTATAACCCTGTACTGTAAAGTTAGCTATCGTCGTAGCGCTCTGATTAAGGCCGGACGTTACAGATACGTTATAGTCTGAAGTAAAAAATACATTATCTCCTGATGTTGGTACGCTGCCGGTACTCCAGTTAGTAGCTGTCGAGTAGTCGCCGTCTGTCGCTCCAGTCCAGATTACGTCTGCCATTTTATGCGTCCCTTACGTTTTTTAGTAGTTGTGGTTGATGTATATTGAGATTCCTAAAGTCGATCTCTGGGTAAACTGCGTATTGCAAATAAACTGCATCCGATCTAGTTAAATCTAGCAATTCTCCGTGCCCATTTAGTAAGCTAGGCTCTTTTGCTGCGTTTCCAGCCTCATCCGTAATAACTTCTGTTTTACCAGGAGCAGCAGTAGTACCATCGGCTTCTAGTGTATCATCTTTGACAGAGTATCCTCTGTCTAAAATATCTAGTCTCCATCCGTAAAGAGGGTCTATTTCCAGCTCTAAATTGCAGCTAAAGTAGCCTACTCCGTCTGAGTGCATCGGAGTTATACCGATTCCTTGTATTTTACAAGTTTGACTTTTTATTCCTAATTTAGTTAAAAGTGTCCGAGGTTGTCCATTTTCATCCTCTGACTCTATGATATGAGATAAAACAAAGTCCTTAGAGTTTACGCAGTTTACAGCTCTAATTAACGGACTCGGATAATCTAAAGTCCTAAACTCGATGCCTACGGTATATCTCGTATAGTCTATCTCCGGAGCTGGATCAAACGGTTTAAAGTTTGAATTGGTTATAGCTCGGTCATTTTGGATATTATTAAAAAAATCAGATATAACGCTAGGCCACCCGAGAGGCACTTGGTTTCTTAAATCAAAGCATGCATTAAAGCCATTAACTAAAGGTACGTTATTGTTTTGATCTGAGCCCGCTGGATATTCCTTTTGCCCCATATAAACGCCGAATTGGGCAGCCCTAGAAACCCTCGTAGTGCTCATTGTCACAATAACCGGCCATTCTGTCGGGTCGTCCTCTTTAACTCCATTACCTGGATCTGGTTTTTCAGTCTTTATCGGTTTTTCATCTTCATCCTCTGGTTTTATCCGCTCATAAGTAGCGACAATCTCCCAAAGATTTCGAGTACCGGATACTGGAGAGGCAGTTAGGTTAGAGAGAGCAGTTAGATAGTACCTATCGTTTCCTACATCATAGGCTGATCCGATACTCGGCATTTTAGGAGAGCTCAATACCTCGTAGGCTCCGTCCTGAGGATCGTCTACCTCGGCTAGGTATGTTACGTTAAAGCTAAAACCCTCTTTTATATCTGCTGAGCCGCTCCAGCCCTCATGCGATACATTTACGCTTGTTACTGCCATTATTTAAATCCTTACAACATTTACAGAGCCGGTATTCTTCTTAATAGCATCTAATTTATGATTACGTTTTCGGCTCTCCTCCAGCTCTAGCTTATTCTGTTCTGCTATTCGCTCCATAATTCTTACCTGTTTCTGCTGAGCGCTGAGAGCGGCAGTCGATCCTCTGGTAGCTATTCCAATAGCCTGTCGTTCTATTGCTTTTATTTCCTTTTTCTTAAACTCCTCGGACTTTTCGAGCTCATCGTTAGCCTTTTTGACCGCTCGTTCATATGTCTCCCAGCTAATAACTCCTTCGGATAGCATCATGTCTAAATCTTTTATAGTGTCTGTATACTTTTCTATTGGCGTACGTAGGCTCTCGGCTAGTTTGATTCCTCGCTGTTCTAAAGCCTCTCTAGCTTTAGCTGCTTTTTCCTCTGCTTCTCTTTGCTTTTCTGCTTGAATCATTGCCTCCTCTGAGGCTTTTTTAGCTTTATTGGTTTCTAGAGTCCATTCTTTATAAGCTACAGCCCCAAAAGTAATAGTATTAATCCATTTATTAAACGCATTAACAGCCTTTACTGCCCATACAACTATCTCAGTTAGGATGTTAGCAATCAACTCAAATATAGGAGCTAACGCTACGGCTAATTGGTTCCAAAGACCCTCGGCAGCAGTCTTTAGCTTCGTCCAAGCATTATTTGCGTCCTGTATTTTATCTGTATCATGTTTACTAAGAGTACCCTGTAATCTCTCGAGCTCCTCTCTCTGAGATTGGATACCTTCGGAGCCGCTCTGTAGCATAGGCAACAATTTTAAACCCTCCTCCTCAAAGAGTTTTGTAGCCATTGCTGCTTGCAAAGCCGGGTTTTCTATCTTCTTTATTGCATCAGCAATAGCCAGAAACCTCTCATCTGGAGACATTTTCAATAAATTGTCCGTGCTCAATCCTAGCTTTTCAAAAGTAGCTGCAGCCTCTCCGGTACCGATAGCTGCCTCTCCGATTTTCTTTTGCAATTTGCTAAAAATCGTTATAAATTGCTCTCCCTCTAAACCGGCTAATTGAGCGGAAAACGTTAAACTCTGTAACTCCTGTATTTGGAGTCCTAGAGACTCTGCAGCCTTAGCCTCTCGGTCTAGCCTATTCATAGCGTCACTAACCTGGCTAATCGCTTTTTTAACCGCTACAAATCCTGCAGCAGCAATAGCTAAAGGTATAGCCATCCCTTTTAGCTTGCCTCCGAATCCTCCGATAGACTTGTTAGTATCTGCCAGAGTTTTTCGGGTCTGGCTCATACCCTTATTGAAGCTACCGGTATTACTTATTACGTTTACCGCTAGGTTTGCTATTGTCGCCATATTTCGCCGCTATTACTGCTCTAAACTCGTCTACTGAGTTATCGGGTTTATCTGTCGGTATATAATCTGCGGGACTAGTGCCGGTACCCTTACCTCCTAGAGCTGCATAAACCATAGAGGCTAAAGTACCAGTCTGTAGCCAGTCCATCTCGAACCCAAAGGGCTCGAGATAAACCCCGTAGGCTACCCACTCGTCCGCCTGTTCAGGAGTTATCTGGGATAGCATCAAATCAACGTCTACGTACCCTAGCTGTAGGGCTAATCTGTAGTAGAATCGTCTACGCTGATTTGTTCGGAGTTTTTTACAGTGTCGTCTATATCGCCCTTATTAAATCCGCAGTGTTCCTGGCACGCATCATAAATACGAGACGATACAAACGCATCTAAATTAGCTAGAGCGGATAAATCGCCGTCTGAAAATATACGCTCTCCGGCATCGTCTACTATGCAGAGAGCTAAAAGCCTCCTAGTTGCATCCTGTAGCCTCTCGCGCATAATTCCTTTGCCGTTTTTAGCTATTAGGCAGGTTTCATATTGGCTTTTTTCGCTTTCGCTTAGAGACTGAATACGCACGGTTACCTCCCGCTCTGGAATATCTACCGTAGCGTATCGTCTCTCACAAAGCTTTAATAATGCCTCTCTACTCGCAACCGTCATTATCTAACTCCTCCATTGGCTCTACTTCCGGTACCATACTAACGCGTTCATAACTCTCCCCCATTAGAGAGCCTATAGCCTCTAGTACTGTCTGTTTAGCATCGTCGTTAAAATGTGCGATAAGGTTAATACAGCTATTTTCGCCTACCGTTAAAAATCCGATTAGGTCGTTATCGATATAAATGGCTCTCTGATCTGTTGCAGTTAGAGGCTTATCTATTCCTAACTTCTCGTATCTTTCCCTGGTAGCGGTTGTCGCTGGATGTTCCTCTACTCGTAATCCCTCCATTATTTAGCTCCTTAACTAACTTCCTGCGGTATATGTCGGCTCAGTTTCACCGTCGAATTGTACCGTACAACTAATTTTCATTATCTCGCCTGGTGCTGCTGAGGCAGTACCTCTGGACTGGATAAACCCGGAGCCAGCAAAAGTAGCTGCTGTACCGGAACTCGTGGCTTTAGGCCATGTAATAGTTATAGTTTCCGCCGCAGCAGTGATATCAGGTAGTGCCTGATCTGCTGCGTATAGAAACTCTACATCAAACGTGCCGGGCTCGTGGATATCCGCAGGGATATATAATTTGCTCCCGTCTGCTGATACTGACAAATCAGTAATATCTAGAGCGTCTCTAGATTGCTCTACTGAGCCGATGCTGGTTATTTTGCCGGTTAGCGCAGAAGTACCAAATGATACGCTTGCTCCCTGGCTCGCATAGTTTTTAAGTGCCATTTAATTCACTCCTAAAATGACGGTATAGTGTTAGTGTGTGTTATATCAAACTCTAGCAAAACTCTGTGCCTCCCTAAATCGCTTCCATCTGTAGGAGGCTCGTAGGTTTCGTTACGGTTAGTTAGTCTTACCGAGTTTATTGTTTCGCTGCCCATCGAGCCAGAGTAACCCTGAGTAACTAGCCTAATAGCCTCTCCTGCTGAGTTGCTGGATATATGGGAATCGCTGTATATGTCTACCTGTACTGTACTTGTTACGCTTCCGGATGATCCCGCTAGTACATCGTGAGGGTCAGAAAATATAACGTTATAAACTACTGCCGGCAATGTGGCGTCCTGTGGCAGTACTCCTGGGTAAATCCTAGTCCCTACTTCATCCGTTACGCTTGTTTGTCCTACTAGGTAGGCTCTTAGCCCTCTTCCGATATCTGCCATTTATTTAGTCCCCGCAGGTCGTATTTTAACTGCCGTAGTATAAATCGCCTTAGCCATACCCTGTTTAAATCTTGCTATTACTGCGGATCGAGCCATGCGAGCAGCACTACGGGCAAAAGGTTTTGGAGCTGCTTTACTTGTGCCGGTCTCCAATTGGTACGCATAACGTATCTTTTTACCTTTTACTGTAACTGCTGCCCCAGTCCAGCCCGCTCTCCATCTCTGTTTAGATAGACGCATATTTTTTATAGTTAGCTTACTCTTTAACTTACCGCTATCTACTGGTACTGTCGCCTGCATTGCGTTTAATAGTGGTACTGCAGCATCCTTTAATACCTCTTTAGCCATTTTCCTACGTAAACGCTTCGGGAACTGCTCTAAAACTAGGTCTAGCTCTTTTACTCCGGTCATCTGGTACCATATTGGAGGATTAGCCATTACGCTACCTCCTTTACGTATAGCCAGATTTCCCGCTCGTGCGTATCTCTTCGCTGTACGCTCTCAATATTAAACGTATGAGCACCCCATACTACTCTATGCTCTGCCTCCGGGAATGTGCCAGCGCTCGGGTATCTAATCCGAATAATAGCAGTTAGAGTAGCGTCTACCTGCTGCCCTCGGATCGTCTCGGCTCCACCTTTATAAATCACTTCGGCAAAACAGGTACGGTAAGTGCTCCAGGATTGGGTAACCTGCCCAGCACCATCTACGCTACCTGCGTTACTTTGTAGGTTAACTCGGTGTCTTAGTGCGCCGCTTCGTACCATTGGAAGGCATCCCCCAAACGATAAACAGATAGTAAACTATCAACGGCTAACGGAACTACGGAGGCTACATTATTAAACGCTACTGCTTCTCTATGCTCAAAGTAATGTCCTACCATAAGTAAAGCAGCCTGCTTAATACCCTCTGGTGTTACGCTAGAGTCTCCGTAACCGCATACAAACCGTACGGTAACTGCGTCTCTCTGTAAACGAGTAGCTGGCCAGGTCTTATTATATGCTGGCTCTAAAATAGCAGGCTCTCGGCTATCAGTTACGGTATAGTTACTAGCGGCTAATGTCTGCTCTACTCCGTCCGTATCTATGTACTTTACCGAGGTTATGCTCTGCAATTGCCCTTTTGGTAAATAGATATCGCCGGAGGCTCCCGGAAACTTGTCTAGGATCAAATCATAAGTAGCAGTACATATCTGCCGATTAGTATTAGCCTCAATATACATTCTAGCGGCTTTAATATAGTCATTAATGAGAGTATCAAAAGTACTGTCATCAATTGCCATATGCAGCTTAGCCTCTGTGCTATCTATTGGCTCATCGGTAGGAGCGGTTACGGTTTTTAGCGCGTAGTTATTCATTTACTGCGGGTTTCTTTTTTGGTCTAGCCCGTTTTTTGGGGCTCGGTTTAACAGCAGCCTCTATAACCGGCTTACTGCCGGCTCCCTTACGAGAGCCGGCAATAATTGCCTGGTTACTATCTAAAAGCCGCTGCCCCTCGGCATCGGGTACCTCGATGATATCACCGGGATTCTGTACGAATCCGGTACCCGCTCTGCCTACTAACAGCTTAACTTTCATCAATTAACTCCTATGCTTGGACTAGGTACTTTACTGGGTTAGTACCTGCGTCTAGCAGCACGGAATCATGGCGAGAGAAGGCTACGAATCCGGTCTGATCGTAGTCTCTATACCGCTCATCCATACGAGCCAATTTAATGCCGCCTGCGTCACGGATCAAGAACTTATCCATCGCGCCGAAGAGAACTGTTTTTTCTCCCGTAGCGATACTGGAGGCCATCTCCTGATTGATTACTACAGGCTTTCCTAACAGAGTATCAGGGTCTGAGGCTGTAAGCCCAGGCTGCCAGAGATACTGTCCGTTAGAGTCCTTAAGCTTACGCAGAGCAGATTTAACGCTATTGTGCATCATAAACCCAGCAGAAGCAGAAGCCTGGTAAGCAGGATCGACGCTATTCATTAGGTCTATAAGCTCATCCATAGTAATCGCAGTAGCGGAGGCTGCTGTAACCCCTGCGGCTGCACCAGTTACGATACCCTCGGGTTGAGAGGAGCCCGTACCAGTAGTAAAGTGCTCAGCAGTGATGCGCCCAATACGCTCACCAATCATGGCACCGAGCTCGGCACCGAGAGAAAACGCGCTATCTGCCATTAACTCCGCAGAAACTCTAATTAAACGGCTCGAGTACTTATAGGCTCCAACCGTTACGCTACCAAAGGTTACATCCTGCTCAGATACTTGAGTATTTTCTGCAAGGATAGCCCCTTTATTAGAGGTATCGTTTACTGTTGGCCAAGGGATATCGTTACCGCTGGCAGTGCGTACTACTCGAGCTACTCGGCGAACTCCTCCAAAGGCTAGTAGAGCCTTTTCTAGCTCGTTACTAAATCCTTCTGGGACTGTGTAACCCCCCTCTGAATTAGTAGTGCTCTGGGCTCGATATTCCTGACCGTAACCGTTAGCGTTATACCCGCTAGCTGTGTTACGTAAGTCGATATCGAAAAATGCTCGAGTAGGGTCTACTCCGCAGCGTTTAGCAGCTTCGAGTAAATCGCTTCCTACGTCCTGCCCGGCTTGATGTTTACACCATGCACGGAGAGCTTTAGAGCGTACTTCGTCGTTAATTGGAGCGGGCTCATTGTTTCGGCGAGCTTGCCAGTCTGCTTTTTCTCGCTCCTCTTTGAGCGATTCCAGACGAGCTGCTACGTCTAGCTTCTGCTTTTCGTCTCGCAGCTCGGCTACTACGTTATCATAATCAGCATTAAGGGTATCCCAACGCTGCTCTTGTTCTGCGTCCCAGGAGTCTCTACAGTCTCCTAGCTCGTTGATAGCTGCGTGTAGCTCGTTACGCTTTTCCTGCAGCTCTTGGGTTTTATCTAAAGCCATTTTCTAGGCTCCTATTTTAATTTTAGTTGTGGCGCAAAATTTAAGGCTGCACCTATCGCCTCCTCGGTCGATACGCTACAGCCTTTAACGGTTTCGCTGATCGTTTATTATGCTACTACCTAGCGGTTTCACATAATCTAAATTTAGAGCTCTAATGCGTCCTGGTCAAGTTTGATTTGTGCCAGCCTTACCTTTACTGCGTTTAGAGCTGCATTTCGGTTATTCTCCCAGCTATCCAGAGCAGCCTTAGCCTCCTCTACGTTTTCTGCTGATCTTAATCCGCTAGTAGCTGCCTCATATGCTGGGTAGGTTACTACAGATACATCGTACAACCGAGTTTCTAAGATATTACGGTAGGTAGTACCGTCTTTATCTCGCTCTATCTTTTGACCCTCTGGGGTTACGCTAAATGCAAAACTAGAGCCGCTAATATCGCCTCTTTCCACGCTTTCGGCTAAATCTCGGGCTAACTGCGTATTAGGCAGGTCTACCTCGTATTTCAGCCCTACTTTATCTGCTGAGAGTCTAAGAGTACCGGATTTACTGCGTCCGAGTACCGCTGAGGCATCGTGGTTAAATAGAGCTCTAACATCATCGCCCTCATTTAAAGCTCTGGTAAATGCTCCAGGCTGGATTCGCTCGTAATAATTTGGCATCAACTCGTACTGTGTGCCTGGGTTATCTTGTCTATGATATACAGCAGCATACCCGCTAATAGTAGCTGTACCATCTGCTCTACGCTCTACTGTTACTGGTTGTTCATTAGGGAATAGCTTACGCATTATTAAAACCTTTGGCTTTTAACTTGTCTCTGTATAACTGGGTAACCTCACTAGCAAACGAGTTTGTTACCTCTTTTAGGGTTTTTTTGGGGTCGTCTATTCGAGAGTCATCTACCACTCGTACAACGTCTATAAACAAATCGTAAAACAACGGCTCTACAATAGCATCTATAAAATCGCTACGATTCCATCCGTTTAGCGTGCAAATCATTGTAGATATCTGGCTAATAGAGTCTCGCAAAATAGGCTTTTCCTCATCTGAATTAATTTCAATCCAGAGCATAAACCGCTCGTGTCCCTTTTTTGAGAATTCCCGGTTAACCTTTCGGGTAAGGTAGCCTGTAAATCTCTCTATCTCTTTATCCAGTAGCTCCATAGCTGGAGTAGTTAACTGACAGGGGCAATCGTCGGCACATCTCTCCTCGTCTAACTCCTCCTCTACCGGCTCCTCTGCTTCTACCTGATCTACTACGGGCTCCTCGTCTTCTGGCTCCTGTTCTGCATACTCCATATTTAACGGTCTAAGGTACTTAGAGCCTAGCCCGTCTGGTCTGGGGTTTAGGTTCTGCATAGCTCGCACCTCGTCAGGGCTTAGTATGCCGGCCTCGATACCTGTACGGTAGATCGTGTACTGAGTAGATATATCAGCCTGCACTAGAGCCGCAGTATTAAACTCTACAAAATGGCTATTGCTCTCCTGTTCTAACGGGCTGAGTAGCTTTAAGTAGCATTCTGCCTCTACTGTTTTGAGCCAGTGAGAGAGGCAGCCTTGCAAGTATGCCCTGTTTTCCTGCTCGAGAGAGTTATAAGAGGCTTTAGAATCGTCTCCTAATTTGTGAGGAGGGATATTAAACCACCTAGCTACCTCTTTTACCTGCTGATCTCTCGCAGCAGTCATCTGCGTTTGCTCTGGAGTAAATTGTGCTTGATGAAATTTAGCGCCGTCTCTCAGGATCACGCTTCTAAAAGAGTTATCTATACTCTCGTAAGTCTTCCTAAACCCGCTCTCCAGGTTATCGGCTCCCTGCTTAGTCATCCCTGGAGGCATCTCTAAAATACCGCCTATTCGTCCACCATTTACAAAGTACTTAGAGGCAAACTGCTCCGCTGCTAAAGATAATGCAAAAGCCTCTCGGGCTTTATAGAGTAACTGACAGTCTGCCTCTCCAGTTATGCTGATTTGCTCGATGTGTAGAATATTAGAGGCAGCGAATCCCTGCAACTCTCCGTCTATCTCTGATACGTAGAATAGCTGCCCGTCTTTTGTTCGCTGTGGAGTAGTCCTATCCGGCAGTAATGGCAGGAGCTCCGTAGGATTACCGGAGGAGTCCCTGTTGATAATACAGTAGGCATTACTCCAGAGGAGTGAATGCGTCATAATTCTACGCCAGAACTTGAAAGCGCTCATCTCCGGGTTAGGTCTGTATTTGATTAACCTCTGTGCTGGATGGTTATCGTCTACATCTCTACCCCTAACCCCGAGCTCCGGCATGCGCTTATAAACGTTTATAGGCAGTTTAGCTACATCCCCGCTAATCAGGTTAATAGCCTGAAATACAGGGGCTATCGTTAGGCTGCTAGCCGGGTTAATAGATATTCCAGACTGCGTATTAGTACTACCAAATACCTCTTGCCATACATCGGGGGAGCTTAGCGGTATATTAGGGTTTTCAATGGCTCGGGTTGCGTCTATTCCTGGGGCTATTATGTAGCTGTTGGGTTGCATTTAGAGTAGCTCTATCTCGTTATTTTCGTAATAGTCCAGAGCCGGCATTATTTCAGCCTCGGCAGTAGCTCTCCCGAGAGCCATAATAGCGGCTACTATACCGTCTATTTTCCTCGGGTTATCGTGCCCAGGCTTTACCGGCCTCTTATTGTTGTTAGGGTCTGTTTTAACCGATACATTTTGAGCCTGCCAGTTTAATACTGGGTTGTCATTGTGTCTCAGTTTTTCCGATATTACTAGCCGCTCTAATTCTGCCGTTGGCGCTGCAAAGTGCATTATAGTTTGTGGGAAGTTTGTGCGATAACAGCCTATTCTATTCTCAAGCCTCGTAGTAATATCCTCCGCATACATCCTATCGTATACTATCTCTGTAATTATAAATCTCTCGGCTAGATTAGATATAGCATTTTCTACTACGTTATAGTCTATAACATCTCCCTGTATGAGCTCTATGTAGCCCTTATCTGCCCATTGTAGGTAGGGGGCTATATGGTCATTCTCTTTAGCTGCCTGTTCTGGGTACCAAAAGAACGGAATAATCGTATACTCCTCTCCCTCTGTAAATACGAGAACTGCTGCTGTCATGTCCCGAGTCCTGGATAGGTCTAGCCCTAAAATACACTCCTGCCCCTCGTAATCTTCTAGCGTAAAATCTCTAGCGCATTTACGCCAATCCTCCGACCGTAACCAGGGGCTCTCGGACGTACTCCAGATATTGAGCCTGTACATCTTAAAAGCCGCCCAGTCCGAGAGGCTGCGTTTAGCCCTATGGAGACTCTTACTAAACTCCTCCTCTGAGATGATCGTACCCATAGAGGGATTCGCAGCCCTCCATACTTCGGGGTTTAGTAGCTCGTCATCTGTTAGATTATCGGGAGCTGCGTATTTGATAAATAAAAACTCGTCATCGTCTATATCTCCTCTGTTTACTGCCTCTCCGTATTCCCACTGCTTTTTACCGTATCCTGTAGGGTTATTGCCTGCAGTGCTAATTTCAAAACGTAGCCACTCACTACGGCTAATACCGGCATGCTCAATAGCGGAGGCAGTCCGAGAGTCTAATACGTGCACCTCATCTACAATCGTGCTACCGTTTAACCCCTCTAGGCTCTGAAAGTTAGAACCTGCTACTATCTGATAGGTACTATTACTCGGAGCGTAGCTAATAACTCCGGTACTGTTGTTTATCTGACATAGCTGCCGTAGTGCCGGGCTCTGCTCTACCATCATACGAGCATTTTTATGGACAATTCCAGCCTGCTTAGCGTCTCTAGCTGCTGAGTAGATATGGTTGCCGGGCTCTCCGTCTGCGGCTAGGAGGTATAGGCCTACTGCGGCTCCTGTGGGGCTCTTTCCGTTTTTCTTAGGGAGCCAGATACTAGCAATTCTAAACCGTCTAATATTACGCTTGTAGAATTCCGAATATTTACACCACCCGAACAAACGATAAAAGAGCTCTACCTGCCAGTCTAAAAGCCTAATCGGTTTACCGGCATAGTCTCCCTCGTATAGGCATAACTGCGTCTCTATAAAATTACAGATATGCTCTCCTCTAGCCTCATCCATAAAGTAGTCTTTATCGGCTGCTCTCTGGTCTGCCTCGTTACGTATCCAGGCTTTAGTAATCTCGTCTACCATTACCGCTCCCTCGGCTTAATTGCTAGGATAGCCTCGCTCGGTTTATCGACTACGATACGGCTACGGCTCGAGGGAGTTAACCCGAATTCTACCAGTATCTTGATTAGCCTGTCGTACCAGTCCCGAGCGGCTATATCGTTTGGGTTACGTTTACCGTCTACTACGATACCCTCCCGCTCCGTAGCCTCTTGGCATTTTCTCCAGTTTGCATAGCTTTGGGCTAGCTGCTCCATAGCTATTCGATCTGCCGTAGTAACTACCCCGAGCTCGTCGAGTAAATCGGAGTAGTACGTCCATGCCTGTTTGCCGTGCTTGTCTTTTATCCAGGTAGGCCGTCTATGCTTCTTCTTCTCCGGCTTTGGCTCGTTTAAGTTAATGCGTCCGGGGTCGTTTCTGTCTAACCCCTTGAGCCGCTTTATCTCTGTAGGTATAGGTTTACGTCCTCTCGGCATGGCTACCCCAAAATATTAATTGTGCGGAATAATAAAAAAAA
>CEPE01124657.1_pt1 | contig 15309 bp, 12 predicted proteins | sample 530531 | NCBI WGS metagenome assembly CEPE01 (sample SAMEA2620273, study PRJEB7988) | marine metagenome | biome: marine biome (ENVO:00000447); feature: deep chlorophyll maximum layer (ENVO:xxxxxxxx); material: "saline water (ENVO:00002010), including plankton (ENVO:xxxxxxxx)" | depth 80 m
ATACAAGGACTGTTAGAGAAGTAACTTTTGATGAGTTTTTAAAGGCAGAAGATACTAGGAGTATTTTCTATGCTGGAGGAACAAGGAATCCAGTATATACAATTCATCCTAATACAAATTATATTGATGTTGCAAATAGGGTAAGTTCTTCTATTTATATTGTTTATTTCTTTGAGTATTTTAGTCAAGATATATCTACTTTAACTACTTTTGAAGATATAGCTGAGGGAACTTCTGGCAGAGGGTTTCCAGAAAGTGCAATGCATTTATCCTGTATAAAATCTAGTATTGCATTATTAAATGCAAGGATAAGCGAAGCAGCTCAAGACGATGAAGATGCTGAATTGGTTCAAATACTTCAATCACAATTAGGAGTATTAGATAAAGCTTATCAAGATGAAATGCAACGATTAGCACTTCCTTACAAAGCAATGGGGGTAGAAAATGAAACTGCTTGAAATGATAGAGATGGTTCAACAGCATCATCCAGATATGACAGAAAATGAAATTAGAGTACTTCTAAATAGAGCGTCTGACGATTTTTGTGCAAAAACTGAAATATTAAAAGATTCATATTCTTTAGGGTCAGATGCTTCTGCTGATAGTACTACAGCAGATAAAAGATACTATACTATCCCTGAGGAAGTTTTAAGAATTAGAGAAGTATATTTAAACAATGTAAGGATATCGAGATTAATTGGGAAACCTCCTATTGATGATACTACAGAGGAGGAATTGTAATGGCTACTAATCCAGAAAGATTTTATTATGTTAGTAATGATAGGTTGGCTTTAGTTGAGAAGGGGACAAATACTACAACTGTAGATGGCGTTACGACTGAATATATTACTATATCTGAAGCCAAGCCATTGGTAATACATGCTATATGCAGAGCTGATTATTTTACTACTGGTAGCCTTATAAAAGATTCTGACTATGCTAGTTCGACAATAGGTCCCTTAGGCGATATACCTGTTCAATTTCACGAAGCTTTAGTGAATAAAGTAATTGCAATGGGTTACAAAAGACCACCTTCTCTACAATTAGATGTGGCTCAATATTTTGATAATGAGTATGAGAAAAATGTAAAAGAAGCTAAGAAGTTTTCTAGGAGTAATTATACTACTACTGGCATTGTTTCACCCGTGGAGTTTTAATGCCTACTAGTACTTTTACAAGAACTCATATTAAAGGTAGAACTAAAGTATATGGCAAGAAAAAAGGTGCTGCTTCTTCGACATTACAGAATACAAGGTATTCTGAAGTGAGTATAAGTCATCTGCCTAATACTAAGAAAAAAGAGCTACCAGGAGATTTTGATTTTAGTGTATTTACTGAGACAGCAGATAAATTTAATGATTCTGATATGTCTTCAGTAAAATTTAGTACATCACAGGTTGCTGTGTGGCATAGAAATAAACATAGCGAGACAACTTAGGAGTTAGTATGGGAACATTAACAGCAAACCCAATTGCCACAACATATAAAAGTTTAGTCTTTACAGATAAAACTAGCAGTGGCGTTGGTGATATATATTATACAGATTCATCGACAGATGCAGATGTTAAACTGACTACATTAACAACAGCATTAACATTTACAGGTAAAATTACTGCTACTGCTGGAATTGAATTAGATAATAATATTATTTATAATTCTGAAGGAACAACAACATTAACCTTAGATACTAGTGAAAATCTTACAATAGCAGGTGATTTAACAATATCAGGTGGAAATATTACCAATGCTATTACGACAGATGCTTTACTTACTGCTGCGGCAGGAGTGAAGCTTGGAAATAATGTATTATATGCCTCTGACGGTGGAACAGCAATAACATTAGATACATCAGATAATGTTACTATTACAGGTGATTTAACTGTAAATGGTGGCGATGCAAATATCGTAGGTGCTGAAGGTGGCAATGCAAGTTTAAAACTTAAGGGTGATGAGGGAGATGACGCTGGAGATGAATGGGAATTATTAGTTAACCAGTCTAATCAAAGACTGATAATAGGTAATGATATAGCTTCAGCAGGGACTTATGTCTCAATGTTAGAAATTGTACCTCATGCAACAGCTAGTAGCTCTTATGTATCATGTCCTGGGCAGATAAGAACAACAGGTCTGTCTTCTACTTCAGGAACAACATCAATTTCAGTTGCATCAGGTGGAGCTGTAACATTATCAGGGGCATTGTCTCTATCGGGCAATGTAACATTTAGCGGTGCTAGAGATATTATCTTTCCAGATTCAGATGGATTAGAAATCAAGGATTCTGGAGGTTCGACTTATATGGCTTTTATTACTGATACAATTGCAGTTTCTCAACCTACTACATTTACTGGTAAGGTATTATGTAGTGGAAATACTGGATTAACAGCTGGAACAGGTATTACAGCAGCTACTGGAGAAACTTACAATAGCTGGGTTGAAAGATACGGCAATATGATTAAGACTAGTATTTATATTGATATTGCTACCTTGAGAGCTAATGGAGATGCTAAAGTAATTGGTAAGGACGGCGGAACAGCAAATTGTCATTTAGGACAAGTAACTACTGCAGTATGCGGAGCTATAGTTGGTGGAAGAATGACTTGCATCGAAGCTCCAACTGGACATTCCAGCATTGATGATATTGATTTGCATTTTGATAATGAGTCAACTCATGCAGAAGCAGGTAGCTTGTCTTCATCTACTGCATTGATAACAAATGGAGAGGCATGGACTGCAGGGATGACTAAAGCATTTGGAACAGTGGTAACAGCAGATAATTATTTATATTTTATTACTGGGGAAAATGCTACTGATACTGAATATACTGGTGGTAAGTTTCTCATTGAATTATGGGGAACAGTTTAGTAAATTATAGTAACTAAAGAGGAGAAATCATGGATTTATCTTTAATTACAGGAAACTTAGGACTATTAGCTGGTGGAGGTACTGCTGGAATAGTTCTATGGGTTTTGAAGAAAGTTCCGAACGAGCATATATGTTCAATAGTAGAAACAGCTTTTGAGAGTTTAGGTAGCGCAATGACTTTGGGTCTGTCTAAATGGAAAGTAACAAAAGGTGTTTGGAATAAAACTATAGAACCTTGGCTTATTGACCTAGTGGATAATGTTGTTGGTGGTGCAGTAAGAGGATTTATAAATGGTCTAAGGTCAGATAAGTAATGCTAAGAAATAAAATGATTGTCTTTGAAGATTTGATTGAAGGTCATTCAGGCAACATTTTATCGGACATAGGCATTAACGATAAGTATAATGCTTTTAGAAATAGACCTAAGGAATGCCCCGAGTGTAATAGCCACTCTGTTAGAGGCATTGAAATCTTAGGAGCTTATGACGGCCCCATTATATGGGGCTGTCTTGAATGTGGAAACCTTTTAAGAAGGTTTAGTATAAAGAGAACAGAGAAAATGCTTGATGCAGTAAAAGAAACTTATACAAATCCAGATGATTGGGGATTTATGGAGCGTTCAGAGTTCTCGTAGGAGAATAAATGAGTAAAGATAAAGGTGTAGTAAAACGTGCTATTGTCACACCAGACAAGCATGTACCTCTCCATGATGTCGCAGCTACAAGCGTAGTATTACAGGCAATCGAAATAATTAAGCCTGATATATATATAGACCTTGGAGACTTAGGAGAATGGGGTAGTGTATCTCATTGGCAATGGAAAAGAAAAAAGAAACCACCACTAGAGTATATTCTGCCTAATCTAGAGAAAGAGGTGGATGCTGTTAATTTGTTTCTTGATAGAATAGATAGTTCTTTGGATAAAGCAGGGTGTAAAAAAAGGCATATAACTGCTGGTAATCATGATGAATGGTTAGACCATTTTGTTATGGAATACCCTTATTTGAGCCAATATGGGTTCAAAAAGGCAATAAAAGCTGACAGTAGGGGGTATACCTATCATAGGCCAGGAGAGTACCTTAAAATAGGTAAAATGTTCTTTTATCATGGCCATCATTTTAGTGGTCAATATCATACATCTAATCATTTAAGAAAGTTAGGATGCAATATAATGTATGGACATCATCATAGTTTACAGCAAGATTCTGTGACTCATATGGATGGTCCAAAGTCTGCTTGGTCTTTAGGTTGCCTTAAAGATATGTCAGATAAAAAGAATAAATGGTTAGGAGGTAGACAACATAAATGGGCCCACGCTTTTGGCGTAGTAGATTTTTTCGCCCGTGGTCATTTTACCGTACACGTCGTCCAAATAATAAACGGAAGCGCATCCCTATGGGGAGAGCTAATAAAAGGTAAGAAGAAGTAATGGAAATGGGTATATTTGAAGTTTTAGAGAGATTTGGACTACCAGTTGCAATGGTAGTTGCATTGGGTTGGTATGTAAAAGCTCAAAATACTTGGATTCAAAATGAATTGCAAACTGAGTTGAGAGAATCGTTTACGAGATTAGAGGGAATTCTTATTAAGCTCATAGACGCCCAAAAACAGATGCAATTGAATCAAAAAGACATTAAGGCTAGTTACCACGCTATCGTAGAAATATTGGCTAGTTTAAGCGGAAATGGGCTTAAAGAGAAATTTGTTAAAAAACGCAGGGGAGATTACGAGTATTAATGTTGGCAGATAAAGTAGTAAAATTAGCTTTAAAATTATTAGTAAAACAGTTTAAATTAGATAAGCTAGAAAAGGTATATAAATATGTTTTTGAAGATAATGAAACGGATAAGCAAGTTAAAAAAAATACAGAAGCAATCGAGAAGATTAAAAAGAACTTGCGTGGCACATTTGCACCTCCTATTCAAAAAAAATGGTATGATAAGTAATGCCTAAAAAAGTATTAGAAATAAATAAGTTTAGTCAAGGTATTAATAGTACTGTATCTGGAACAGATACAAATCCAGAATCAGCATCCTATTCATTGAATGTAGAGCCATCTGAGTCTATAGGTAGGCTTCAAGGTATTGATAAAACTGAAATTCTAACTGTTGATGGATTCCAAGTTGTAAAAAATATTGGAGGCGATGAGGTTAATCCTTATATAGTAAGTATTGAATTATCTTTTAATGATACTAACAGAACTTCATATCAAAATTATGGTACTAGTGCCAGTAACACTAAAACAGTATTAACCCAATATCAATCCCCGCTTTCTGATGTTGTATTTCATGAATATGATATGTACCTTAAATTGCATCAGCTATTAAAATCAGATGGCGTCACAACTACTAATACTTTTGTTGACGCTAGGTATATTGATATTGATTTAAGTAATTCTCACGATAAAGCACTGCTTCTTTTTATGAGTGATAGAAGAAGCAAGGTTGGCTATATATTCTTTGATGATTCTGGATACCAGCATTATATACAAGGATTGATGTGGGAATCTCAACCTTCTTCTACTGTAATGAGGCTGAAATTTGATACGCATCCTGATACATTTTTTGACAATAATACTACTTTTGGTGTAGCATCAAGTGGAGCGAACGCATATCTTTATGCAGAGACTAAAGTTTTAAATCCTTTTACAAGTTTTAATTTTGGATTTCAATCAAAAGTTTATGGTAGAATGGGTGGATTTTGCTATATTAAAAATACTGAAAATCATTTCAATCCTCCAATCCCTCCAAATTCTATATTTGGCTCCTCATCTCTTTCGGGAGCTTTAAATAGTGGTTATGAACAGTCTGTTGATTTATCTGTTGATACATCTGCCAATTTACGTACTCAGTTGTTGACTGGGATGAAAGGCTTGCTAGATAGGAGTGAGTTTGACAATATAATTAGCGAAACAACTATAAGCGGAGAATCTTTATTAATTAGCTTTCAAAAAGGGGACGTAGAGCAGTTTCAATTTAAGACAAGAGTATCATCGATGGGTCACCCAGTATTAGATAGACCATTTAAAAGAGTAGACGGTAGTGCTAAATGGACTTTTGAGGATAATGTTAGTGTTGGCCCAAATTCTCCAATTGATGTTGATATACATTCATTTGTAGTAGCTGAAAGCACATCTGACGAAACTCAAATTAATTTAGTTGGAATAAAAGAAAATAAAGAAGGAGTACCGTCTTTTGTTAGTATGGTTCAAGATATACATGGGCGTCCTGGAAATCAAACTATATTAAAATCAGTTTTAGGTAAGAAACACGAATATCACTTAGAGGCAATTGATGATAAAGTATTAATAGGCTTAGGAGGAATGGACTTTGGAGTTTCAAAGGTAGGATTAAAAAATAAATTAAATCCATTGGCTGGAGACTCTATAGAAGAATTTAATATTTATGACGCTGAATTAAAACCACTTGATACATTAGATTTAGCAACAAATTACTCACATTATATAACGCCAGAGATACATGGATTTTTAGCTTCAAATGCTACAGAGGGAGTTATATCTAAGGATGATAGCTTTGCTGATGCCATTCGCCTTGATTATGATTTTGTTCTAGAGACAGACCCTTCCAGTAGAACATTAGCAGCCGCTGTTAAAACGGGCTCTGGTTCTAATATTGCTGGAATAAAAGTAGGGCAAGTATTTAAATGCAGTCATACTACAGATTTTAGTGATGGTGCTATGGTTAAATGGAAAAAGTATAATTATGATGCTACTGCTTCTGCTGTAGTAGGTCACGCATCAAATGAGTCTGACCTATTTATGTTTTGCGGATATGTAAAAAATAGAACTGTTCCAATTTTAAACTACATAGGTAAAATTAGTCAACATTATGGTGGAACGCCTGCCTTTGCATACGCTATAAAGAAAAATGAAATGAATATATATAGAATTAGTTTAACAAGTACGGGTAACTATTCTAATGATACAGCGTTTGATGGAACTACCTCAGTTGACGTGAAGGATGAAAGTGGAGCTGATTATAATTTAACTAATACTGGAAAAAGAATTGAAACATTTAAAATGAACTCAATTAATACTTGGCCTACCAGTCGAAAAATAAATGCATTGGCGTATTGCAGAACTCCCCTGTTTCATAATGATATAGGCCTTGCAGGTGAAAGTGGAAATCCATGGGAATCAGATGGAGAGTTATTTTACAATAATGGACATTTAAAAATATATTATAGACATAATGTTTTTTGGATGAGTGCTGGAAACAATAGTACAGTATTATATAGAATAAACCTTATTGATTTTGATAACTTATCTGACAATGCAAAATTTGAAGCTATTTCTCTTGATTTTAGTAAGATTCCAAGGCAATTGCAGGCTGAAGATGAAGATGGAATGATTAGAATGACAATGTGTGATTTGTTAAATACTGGTACAGTAGTTGATAAAACACCTTCGGGGGAATCTGGCACTGTTGATGGGAACTGGCAAGAAACAGCTTATGTTTATAATCCAAAATTTGCAGGATGGGATAGATATCCCAAGGATGCCATTATTGTTGGTATTTGTGAAACTTTTGATTATGGTGAAATAAGAAACCAGGTTCAAGATATGACTAGTTGGTATAATAATCATAATGCTAGAGCAATAAAGCATCAAAGACAACCAAGATTAAGTACTGGTGATAAAATCAAATTTATGAATTTAAATACATCATCAGCCAATTTTAATAATCAACCGCACACTGTATATAGAACAGAGGCAGAGTCGAGCATTATTGATTCTGCTGATGCCCCAGCATTTCAAGCAGGCGAGACTGGAATGTGGTGGAATGGTAAAGTTTGGTTGATGTATCGAAAAATATCTGACAATGATTCATTTAAGGATTGGGATTTATTTACATATAATGCTAATGTATTAGAATCATCATCATATAAAAATTTAGTAATGGCAGATAGGACACCAGCATTTGCTCAAGCTAGATACAATCAGGCAACCAAAAGACAACTTGTTTATAATGATTTTGCAGGAATACAAGGAGAAGGATTGCATACAGGCGATTGGTCCTTTGAAAGTGGCCCTGCAGGTACTGATGATGAGTATGTTATATATCCTAGGATATGGTATCCAGGTGATTCTGCCTTTATAATGACTAGTAGATTTCCTAATTTCCCTGATGGCAGCCCTATTTCAGGGGAGGTTGCTTTAGATGAACTTGGATGGGGAATGGGACGAGGGATACAGCCAAGAAATTCTTTAGGTGGGGACTGGTTAGGATATCCTTATAATATAGGTGGAGTTCCAGAACCTGGTGAAATTTTAGCTGATGTTACTCAGTGGGAAATTGATACAGAGCCTAATGGCTCTTTAGATGGATTTGATTTAGATAATTCACATCAGGGTTACCCCAGAATGGGATGCAGGCATGCATTCTTTGGAATATATGATAAGACAGGGCATTGGACTCCTAATGGCGGTGAATGGGTTAGCCCTATAGATGCAATTCAAGAGGGTGGTACTAGTCTAGAAGGGTCTCTACGGCGGTCTATATGCGGTCTTGGCAATTTATCAGGACATGAAGAGGATAAGATACCATATGAGAATAGGTGGAAACCCTTTGGGGATAATATAGGATGGGCCTTTTATGATACTAGAAAAACAAAACCAGTAGCAGGAAGTTTGCATCCTCAAGTTCAATATAGTTCCACATACAATGCAGGATTATTTTATGCTGGTAAGAGATATGCAGGTATTGATTCTGATACTACATCTAGTAATAGTTTCAATAGAGTTAAGCATGCAGTGTCATTTATTAGTAATATTTCAGGTACTTTTGTTGGGACATTAGGCTATGCTAGGGTTGGAGATGCTTTTTGGAATGAGCACTATCTTTTGGAGAATGGAGATTTTGATGCTAGCTTATGGTCTCAAGATTCTATAGGTTTAAATGCCAATACATCCCTATACCCTGAGGCGTATAAATATTTTAATACAGTTGGAAGTAATGAAACTCCAGATACTCTACAAAAATATGATAACGATTATGTTATGATGAGTGTAGATGATTGGTCGGGACACACTGGATTTGTAAATTATGCACAGACCGAAGATGATGGTGAAGTGGCAAATGGAGGTGCATTAGCTGGAAAGTATACAGACCCAACAAAGAAAATTGATGGTTATTTTTGGGCTGGTACCGGAGGTCAAAAATTTACTCCTAATTTTGGTGGAAATGAAATTCATAATCCTAGAAATAAAGTAAAATCACAGTGGATAAAATGCTCTGACTGGGGAGGCACTAGCCAATTAAGTCAAGAGCTTGCAGACAACACTCAAAACTACCATCTTGAAGTGGGATGTTATAGTAGTGTAAATGGAGGTGCAGCATTTCCAAGTGCTCATTCCGTGGAAGGTTTAACTGATGAAGACGGAGTTGCATATACTGTTCATCCTAAAGGAGACGATACTGATAAAGGTTGGGATGGCTATCATCCACCATATCTATTTAATGCTGGTGTTGGAAATTATGTTTATATAAATAGAAAATGGACAAATGGAATATCTTATTCAGATGCTCAAAATGGTAATTTTCGATTAGGTGCAGATGCTCTGGAGAATGATACACAAAGACTTATTAATGATGCTTTCTGGCAATATGATAATACTAATAATGGCGCAGGAAACAATCAAAAACATACAGCCTGTTGGAATAATTTTTCTATTACTTCTATAATGGATAATAGTATGAATACTGTGTCGGGCTTTAACCCTGTTGAGACAACCCCTTATAAGCCTGAAGAGCATGCACCAATGAAAAATGGAAGGTTTGGTCCAGCTAAGAGATTGGCTGGCAGTAGTCATGCTCTAGAGTCTGTAGTTGCTCGTGAAGAAGTTAATTCAGGAAGAGCAGATTCTGTTTGTACTTTTCATAAAATTAATATTTATGATGGTAATTATGAGATAGTTAGAATAAATAATTCAGCTCCTTTTATATTGAGAAGTACATTAGGATGCCCTGGAGTTGATGGAGTTGAAAATGATTTTACTTCTGCATACATGTGCGGAGTAACCTTTAGAGAGGCATTGCCTGATAGTCCTTCTTCAGCATATACATACAAGGGTGGATTGTTAATTGTATCAAATAATTTTGATACCATTAATCACAAATTTGTTACAAATATTGCTGGTCCTCAATATAATGCTAATGATGGTAGCTACACAGAGATAGAGCAAAATTTTGCAGATGGTGCAACTCCTAGGCATAGAGCATTAATGCCAATTTATGATATAGGATTACCAGGAAGTATGGCTGAGACTGATATAAATGGAGTTGCTAATACATTGTATTCTAGGATTTCTACTAATACCCATGCTTTAGAATCATTTATAATAACAAGTACCGTATCTGACTATGAATTATTTGATAATAATGATTTTTATGCTAATCAAACGCTTGGATTAAGAGCATCAGCATTACAATTCTTACCAGTTACTGCTCACGATGCTAATGTTAGTGTTATGCCTAATGATAGACTGACTCCTCAATTTATGAATACTTCTCAAGTGGAGCAAAATGGATTGCTTTTAGATTTTTATATACACACTAGAAGTATTGATGGGGCTTATGAGTTTTGGGGGTATGAAGATAATTATTATTCTACTGATGTATATTCAGATGCAGGTAGTGGCTCTGTCAAATATGGATTTGAAAATGGAGGTGCCTTCGATAATTCAACTGATAGCGGAGCTATTATTACTTCATCTTCAGATTCAACTATTATATCACGAACAAAAGCATTTATAGAATTTTCTTTAGGGAATCAAGTAGATACAGGGCCATTTGATGATGGTACTTATTATTATAAATTTGCTTTGGTATATGATGGTCAGTACGAATCCCCATTGCATATTGGAGAGCCAATACCAAAAGAAATTACAGTTGCTGATGGGGCTGACCCGTATGAATATATTAAGTTAAATATTAGTATACAACCTGAAGTAGCTGAAGGTTTCAACAAAAGAGTAACAGCTCTCTCTGTATACAGGAGAAAAGATGGAAGGGAGATAGATGATTACTATTTATTAGGTCAGATTGATTTCAGTAATAAAGGTTGGTGGTGGGATAGTAGTACAGGCTCATTTAAATATGATTTATATGATTACAATAATACTATGGGTACATATGAAGCAACTACAGGACTACCTCAATCATTGCCAAATACTACATTAAACTATGGTATTGGTGAGGTGCATCAAGGATATATGTATGTTGCTAAAGCTTGGAATAGAGATTTAGGTGATGTTAGAAATTATATATTTAGGTCTCAACCTTTTAACTATTTTGCATTTAATTGGGCAGAAGATTATTTGATTATGCCAGAAGAACCAATTGCATTAGCAAGTTTTAACTCTAGATTGTATGCATGGGGATTTAATAGTCTATATAAAATAAATCCACATACAATGGTAATTGAAGATGAATTTGAGGGTGTCAGCATACTAAATAAAGATTGTTTTGTTAAGACTGAATTTGGATTATGCTTTTTTGATAAAAATAATATATATCTCCATGATGGTAATATGCCTAGACCTATTGGTGACCCAATACTATATGCATCTGACAATAAATCAAAGCATCAAGAGTCAACAGAAGAAAGCACTCAAGGAAATATTAGATTACAACAAGGATTTAAAGAGTTATTAGAGGAAACGATTAACTCAAGGAAAAGACCTTCAATTCATTATCTAGGTAAAAAACAAGCATTTATTATTAGTTTGTCAGATGAGTCAACGCAAGGCAGAGTATATGCTTATAGTTTAAAGCATAAGCGTTGGGATTTATGGAAAGCTCCTCACATACAATCAGCAGCTCCATCAAAAGAGTCTAAATTGTTAGTGAGTGATGGCAGTTATTTATATGATTATACTTCATCTATTACTAAGCAATATAGTGGATATAACAGAGAGACATGGGAATGGATAAGTAAAGATATTATTATTGGAACTTCTTCTCAAGATAAGGTGTTTAAGACATTATCCTTTACGGGAACACCATCTGTCTATAATTATAATCTTAAGGATGTTAATGAATTTAATGCTTATTCGAATTTACTTAATTCTATCCAAGCATATGTTGATGATAAACCAATAAGTTTAACTGTATACAATAAGTTTTATGCTATTAGTGATTTAGGTGATACTATAACAACTACATCAGTATTGTCAGAAGCGACACAAATCAAAGTTAAATTGAATATTAATTTAAAAAGACCTAATGAGGGCGTCACTGCTTTTGTTGGAAATTCAGCTACGCTTCAAACTTTTATTAGAAAAGGTCATTTGATTAAAATAGATGATGAAATAATGTTAGTTACTGGTTTAGAGTATGTAAGTGGTGAACAAAATGATACTAATCATACTATTATTACTGTAAAAAGAGCTCAAATGAATACCACTAAAGCTAGTCACTCACAAGGAAGTTCTGTATATGTAGTTTCTCCCAAATTCAAGTTTGCTGGTGGGACAAAAGGCAGAAAACTTAGTATAAGGCTATTTAATCAGCAAGGACATGTAGACTCAATAGGGGTTACGTATAAAGATAAAAGTCCCAAATAATGGCTATTAAGCGCAATAAAAGGGTAACTAGAAAATCCGTAAGCATTCCAGAAGTAAATAATGCACTAAATGATGTATACGACAAGATAGAAGAATTACAACCTATTGAGGTTACGGATATTGCTTCTACCACATCAACACCAACAATAGGAACTACTACATATGTAAATAATCCTGATGGCTCTACATCTATAGCTATGTATACAAATATAGGATGGCAGGTAGATATTAATTCTTGTTTGGTTTCTGCTGATAAGCGTGGCTTAAGACCTAATGAAGGTACTCAAAGCAATTCAAGACACATTGCTAATAAAGAAGCGTTAAAATACAACTCTAGAGGCAATGTATTATTACAATCACCAAATAGAAAGAAAATTATCCTAAAAAATGAAGGAAGCACATTAAAGGTAAGAAATTCAACTGATACCTCTGATGCTATAGTTCATGCTAAAAAAGTTAAAGTTTCTGCTGTTGCATCTGCCACTAATGAAATTGGAAAAGGTTCTGACTCTACTCATGGTAATAAATTCTTAACCGTTCATGATGGAAGTGCTACCTATCATACAGTTATGATGAACGATTCTGGTGTCATAGATACTGGGCCAGGAGGTTTAAAATTAAAAATGGCAGATAATAATCTCGCTTTTTATAATAGTTCTACTACTGGCAAAGGAATGGATTTTGACTTAAGCTTAGTCACTGATGGGCAGACTAGAACTTTAAAATGTCCCGATGCAAGTGGAACTATTGCTTTGACATCTGACATTGCAGGAGATATTACTGGAGTAACTATCACTACTGACTCTGGTGGTGGCTCTGCTGCTACAGATACTGGAGGTTCTGCTGATTTCTCTATATTAGGGGCAAATGGTGCAGGAGTTACTAATAGTGGTACTACCATAACAGTTGCAGCAGTTCCTGGCGAAATAGACCATGATAGTTTAAATAACTTTGTAGCTAATGAGCATATAGATTGGACAGCATCAAGTGCAGGGACAATACATGCAAGTAATTATTCTCAGCCTACAAATTATGTTACTAATGATGCTGATGATACAATGGCAGGAGCATTAACAATAGATAAAAATACTTCTGGAGATGCCGCAGAAAATGCTACAGGATTGCAAGTTGATTTTGACAGAACGGTCGCTTCTTCAGGCACTAATGCTCATAATGATATAGGTATTGACTTAGATATAAATTCTGCTAGTTTGGGTACTTCTAGCGTTAAAGGAATGGATATTGATGTAGTAGGAGCCACTACAGGAACTCATACTGCAACAGGCATTGAATTAAATGTAAGTGGGGCAGATGACCATGTGGGATTAGCTATTACAACCCCAGATGGAGCAACTGGTAGAGAAGATATTAAAATACATAGCTCCGCTAATGCATCTGATTATTGTACAATTGCAACAATGGCTGCTGGCGCTACAACAATAACGACTGTTGATGCTGATTCAGATAGTGCTGATTTTACATTAAATGCCGATGGCGATATTACTTTAAATTCAGAAACTGGAAAATTTATAGCTCAAAAGAGTGGAACCGAATTTAGTGCAGCTAACAGTGCTTATGCAGGTATGATATTGGGATATACCTACTTGCAACCTACTGATGGGACAGATACATTTGAAATACAAGACTCAATGACGGTAGAAGATGCAGTGCATAGAATAACATTTAAAACACCGCCAAGTGAAAATGTAGAAATAGAATTAAGTTGTTTTATTAATGTTACATCTACTGACACAAATTTAGATGTTGGCCTTAGTGATAGTAGTACATACAATTCTATAGGCGGACAATTTGAGTATGATTTTGCTGGTGTGTACTTAAGTGATGATGAGGCAGATGATGATATACTTACAGTGAAATGGGTATTAAGTGCCAGTGAATTAGCATCTGTCGGCTCGAGCAATACATTTTACATAGGATTTTCAACGGCAGGAAGTACTAAAACTGCTTATCTTGCTTATGGATATAGAAGTTCTCATGGTGTATCTTATCCACCATTTATTGTAAAGGCAACAGCATTACCTGAAACTATAGATGATGGCTCGTAATTTTAATAAAATGGTTGGTTTAATAATAAATAAGTTGTTATATTATAATGATATATTCTCTGTAAAAGGAAAGAATTATGAATAAATTACTAAACGATATAAATGGTTGGACTCAATCAGGTCCTTCTGGCAATGATAAGCAGTTCTGGGGACAGGTAGCTGGAGCTTTGGCTGGTAAAGCTATAAATACTATATTTGGTGGAGGAAGAAGAAAAGCACCTAAATATAATCCCATTACTCCAGAGCAAATAGCTGAATATATGAAGCCTGCACAAGATATGATTAGCCAGATGCAAACTCAAGCTCAATCTTATATGGACCCTGATAGTCAATTTAATGTTCAACAAAGAGCTAGAATGGAACAGCAGGGAATGAATCAAATGGCTCTTCAAAATTTAATGAATAAAAGACAGGCTGCAGCGTCTGGCCTTGATTCTGGAATTTTACAGGCACAACGAAGAATTGGACAAGGAAATTTAGCATCTAGTCTAAGAGACCAATATGCTGCTCAGATGGACCGTAATAGACAGATGGGACAAGGATTATTAGGAAGAGCTTTCCAAGGTCAGCTGGGTATATCAGAAAATATAGCACAATCTGCTATAGCTCAAAATCAAGCAATGATGAATCAGCAAAATATGCAACAAGCTAACCAAGGTTCTTTCTGGAGTGGCTTAGGCAATCAAGTATCAGATTGGTTGGGTACTGAGCAAGGTGGTCAATTTATGGATAATACTGGACAATGGCTTGGTGGATTCATGGGGGGTAATCAATAATGGCTTTAAGATTTGATATG
>CEPE01124656.1_pt1 | contig 15305 bp, 18 predicted proteins | sample 530531 | NCBI WGS metagenome assembly CEPE01 (sample SAMEA2620273, study PRJEB7988) | marine metagenome | biome: marine biome (ENVO:00000447); feature: deep chlorophyll maximum layer (ENVO:xxxxxxxx); material: "saline water (ENVO:00002010), including plankton (ENVO:xxxxxxxx)" | depth 80 m
ACTTTTTCTATGTTTAAACCCATACACATATCATTAAAGTCTTTAAACTTTTCACCAAACTTCTTAGGCCAAACAAATAATTTAAACCCCTTTTCCAATAATATCTTAGTTTTAGTATGTGAAGCTTTGTCTTGCCATTGGGAATCTAAAGCTATAATACGCTCGGTAAATGGGAACTTTTGTATTTGCTGATTTTGCACTGAAGTAAACATTGTTTCACTATTTTCATTTATACCTGCTACTGCAACTCCATTTTCAATAAAGAAAGCATCTATTGGTCCTTCTGTAATAAAAATGTAATCAAGCTCTTCATTGACTTTATTAATGTTGAACAGGCTCTTATCACTGTTTATCTTGCTTAGATACTTAGGGAGATTAACTTTTCTATTCTCTATGATAGTCCGACTTTGATAAAAGATAATCTTATTAGATACATCATAAAAAGGTATGATAAGTCTATTCTTATGTGTAAAATCTTTTAATGAAATATATAATGCTTTTGGTCTATTAAATGCTTGATCAAGCTTACGAGTTTTTATATAGTTTAAAGCAGTTTGTACAATTGGATTAGCTTTGAAGTAGTCAGTTTGACTTTTATCAAATAAATTAATACTATCATCTGGTAACGAGTTTGATGTATTCTTTTTAGCTAACTCATTAATATCTTCCTTAGATGAAATATCCTGAGGTATTAAATCATATTCATCCGCTTCTTTATAAATGTCACTTACAGACATGTTTGACACTTCAATAATCCAGTTCATTGGATTAGAATGCCACCCACAATTATGACAATGCAGGAAGTTATCCTTTACAACATAAAACAGTCTGCGTTTTTTGCCCCAAGACTTGCCTTCTCTACACACAGGACATCCTCCTTGGTAAGTTTTTGCAAGTCTATTATACTTGGGCTGCCCAGCGTACTGATAAAATTTTTGTACGATGTATGCCTCAGGTAAAACCATACCAAGGAGGATTATATACTACTTCTGCTTAGGTTCAATAGAAACAATACCTTTTCTAATAAAAGCACCGCTATTAGGATCAATCCAATGAGCTTCGGTAACAATATTACCGTTTTGTTCATATGTATGCATCCTAGGGTGTACTGGATTACCAGAAATAGGACTGGTAATAGGTACTGGTCTAACCATTTGCATATTATTAATGTTGTTATTCATATCTCAAATATTTAATTCATGACTGCTTTATTATTAAGCTTACTAAGTACTTCTTGTAACGAATCATTTAGTTTAAATGAACTTATCCATTTATCTCTATTTTTCAGAATAGAACCGTATTTAGATTCTTTACAGTAATCAAAAAAAGTGTCTAAGTCTTTTTCTGGCATACCTTCTTCTAATTGTTTTTGATATGCAGGTATTTCGTCATCGTAATAATTATAACCAACAGCAAGGTCCATAATATTTTTGTTATCGGTATAAATTTTATACTGTTCTTCAGTAAGCACTTCTTCCGGTGACGACTTTTCAAATTTTTCAATTAGATTTAATGCACGTTTATGACCAACTTTGTTAAGACCTTTGATATTGTCACTATTATCACCAACTAAAGCTTTGTAGTCTAAAAAGTGTTTGATATTAACACCTTTTGTATAGGTTGGAAAGTTAGCAGGTGTAACGGTAACTTTTTGAATAGGGTTAAACACAAAAGTATTTTCATCAATAAGCTGATACAAATCCTTATCAACCGTCACAATAAACTTTTTACCAGGTAAATTATGACTCATGTAAGCAATTACATCGTCTGCTTCCATCACGTTAGGGTACAAACTTTTTATACCCAGACTGTTGAGCATATCTTTTATATGTTCATCATTACGGTGAGCTTCTTTAGCGATATCGCTATCTCTATTACTTTTGTATGCACCTTTCGAAGTATTTTTTCGAAAGTTAGTGGAAGGATATTTTAGCTTTTTATCCCAAACCGCATAAACGTTTGTAGGGTTGAACTTATCGCAGTACGACTTTACTGCCTTAAGAAACATTACCGCTGTCAAATCAGGCCCGGTAATATTATTTTTGTTTACCCAATACGTTCGATACAAAAGATTGTTTGCATCAAGAACTAAAGTAACCATACTAAGCCTTTACTTTTTTTGACTTTTTATTTACCTTTTTAATCTTGGCTGGTTTATCCACATTATCTAATTGAAATAAGCGTTCCTTAGCAGCTTTTTTCACCTTAGTTTTTGTGTTATTTGAAGCTTCACTATATGATTTGAATTCTTCACACAGACTTTCAACTTCATTTTTCGTTTTGGCACTTAGAATGCGATCTCTTAACGACTTCATACAAATATTATATGAAAAATCTGATATTAATCAAGTTAAATGCTGTGCTTCCAGAACTTTGTAAATGTTTTTTGGTAGAACTTCTACAAAATCAACAATTTCTGAATCAATTCCATTTTCGAAGTCAACAATAGGAATTTTAAGTTTATCATTACCTGGGATAGCTAAGAAACAGTAATGGTCTTGAAGGGTGTCAATGTAAGCTATGAATTTACCAGCATGGTCACCATTTTTAACAGCATACAGGTACCGTTTTTTAGGTACTTTAGTATTTCTCGTAATACCGAACCATTTCATCCCATTCCTTTTCATCTTTTATAGAACGTCGTGGTCTAAAACCAATTTTTTCAATTTTAGAATAATCTACTTGGTATTTTTTATCGTGACCAGGTCTATCTTTTATATAACTTATGCTAGCTTTAGGATTAACCCTTTCAATAATCATATTTGCTATTTCATTATTTGAAAAGGTTTCTCCTGTACCAATATTATAAATTTCTCCTTGTTGTCCATACTGCAACACTTTGTATATTCCCCTAGCATGGTCTTCAGCATGTATCCATTCTCTTTCATTCCTACCGTTACCGTAAATGTCAATATAATCGTACTTTTTAGCTGACATAATAGATTTGGGAATTAATTTTTCTATATGTTGGCCTATTCCAAAGTTGTTACAACACCTTGTAATCCTAATATCCATGCCAAAAGTTTTGTAATATGATAAAGCTAATAAATCACCACTTGCTTTAGATGCCGAATAAGGGGAATTTGGTTCTAAAAGTCTAGATTCATCCCAAGGAGCTTCACCTTCTTCGAGTGAACCATAAACCTCATCAGTTGAAACTTGTACATATTTTGGAATATAGTATCTTTTAGCTATGTTTAACATAGTACATGTACCTACCACGTTTGTACTTGCAAACGTACAAGGTCTATGTATACTATTATCTACATGAGTTTCAGCAGCTAAATGAATTATTGCATCAAACCGGGGATGACATTTAAACCACTTATCAAGTTTAATTTGATCGGTGACAATATCGAAACGAAGTGTTTCAACTGTAGGTACTCTTGTAATGTTTACGTAGTCACAGGCATAAGTTAGACTATCAATATTATAAACGTTGGCTCCTTTGGCAGTCAAATACCTACATAAATGACTGCCAATGAATCCGTGACCACCTGTGACTACGATATTCATTATTCCTCGGAAGATTCTTCTGTTTCTTCTTCGGAACTTGATTTACTCGCCTCAATAAACTTATTAAGGTTTTCATTCAACCATTCTTTATCAATAGTTGCAAACTCAATACCTAACACTTCTTTAATCAAGGAATTGTCAAGTGTCGTATTACTTCTTGGCTCTTTAGTAATGTTTTGAGATTTAAAATCTTCTAATGATACCAATTCAACAGTATCAAGATAATTTTCCTCAACCAAACCTGCTTCAACAAGCTTGTCTTTATTTTCTTTAAAGACTTCCAACAACGTCTCCGGTAAAAATTCACCGTCGTTTACAACATTGTAAATACCAAACGGGATTTCGTTAGAAATAATAATATTGTAAATTGCATTATGTAAATCGTAAAGATAAGTAATGCTTTGTTTTGTGTTAAGTAGTTTTTGATAACCAAGTAACTTTTCATACAAGTTCCTATTACCTTTTTCTGAAGGTACCTCACTAATAGGCATTCTAATCCTTAAACTATAGATATTATGAAATGCATTAGTTAGGGTAATTTCAGACAAATGTTTTGTTTTTGAGTAAGTTGATGATTCGTTAGTAAAACCAAAATTAGGAATGTCGGTTTCATCATAACCCTTTTCTGAATCTTCTTTATACCCGTCGTAAATACAACCAGTACCAATATTAATAACAGAAGGAATGCTATGTCTTTGCGCTACACTTGCTAATGTAAGTGGAAAGACAGTATTAAGAATGTAAGCAAACTCTTCATCGTCCTTTACATCATCAATATTTTTTTCACCGGTAAACCCAACACAGTTTACAACATGATCAAACACAACTCCTTGTTGTTCATAATTACCAATAAATGTTGATAACTCTTCCCTGTCTAAATAGTTAACTTGTTCTCTCGAAATAGTATGAACTTCAATATTTTGTTCATCTAACGAAAGAAAATTACCCAAGGTTGTACCAATGTATCCTTTTCCAACAATAAGTACTTTTTGTCTGTCATTTACTTCGTAGTCAGTAGTAGGAGCTTCTTCGAATTCAGCGTCGATAATATTTTCGTCTGGCATAAAATTATTTTACTTTATGAGCTTGGTTTATCAAGGCTCTTTGGTTTAAAATATGGTGAATTTTTATTGTTATTCCCGATTTTAAATGTGTTAAGTAATTTGTCTATAATAACCTCCATAGATGATGTGCAAATGTTAACCGGGGACTTTGATACCGCACTAATAAATTCATAAACCGGTGAATCGAAATCTTTATCAATCCTACAAGTAACGATTAAACTCTCAATATTCGGGTTAATCATAATAGTCCATTTACGAGGGTCGTTACTGCTGTAATTTTTGAATAAATCAAGTACAATAAAACCGTTATCTTTAAGCCTCTTCTTAAAATAACCTAATGTTGAAATTTTATTACTCATTGCTGTAATCCAGATACAATATATTTTAAATTAGTCAAATCTGAGTTAATATCAAATATACAAAACCCTTGTGTTGTATTAAAACTAACTTTCATTGTTTCGCAATTCGAACTAGATAACAATCTCACAATATCAAAATGAACTGGAAACGAAACATCCGCATTTATTGACGCATCTGGTTCACATAATTGTATTTCATAACTATCTACTGATGAATTAGCCTTGTCGGTTATTTCACCATACACACCTTTTTCAGAAATATTAAAATAAAGCTTTTCTGATTCTGAAACAAAAGCAGCACCTTTAGCTAATTCTGTAATTTTGTCAAAACCAATTTCAAAATTGATATCCTTGTCAAGCTCACTAATTTTTTTCAAGCTTAACTTTGGTGATTGAATAATATTATCATCTAAAAAGTGATATTTAAATCTAATTTTATCATCTTTGTACGATAACGCATTAGCTTGATATTTTAAATCAAATGAATCATGGCCAATAAACGATATTACCTTTTCTAAACGTTTAACATTAGGTATATTCAATTGCACCGTATCTTTAAGATCTAAATTATATGTAGCACATAAAATAAAACCTTGTTCGTTGTTTGCAATGCAAATAAGTTTATTATTAACACTCTTAATAATAACTGACTCAGTCAATGCACCAATAGGCTTAAGAAAGCTATTAATAAATTGACTCTTATTTTGGATATTAATGACCATACCTTATTATAGAAGGTATCTACTTTTTTACAACTGTCTTTTTTTTGGCGACAGGAGGTTTTTCTAGAAGCTTTAATATTTTGTTAATTTTTGTTTCTAAATTTTCCAATTTATCGAAAATTTCCGTTACTGTAGCAGATCTATCAAAGTCTAATTGTAACTGATTTGGGTCTTCTAATACTGCAGGTTCGGGTTGAGGTTGTGGAATTAATTGAGGGGGTGGTGGTTGTTGTTGAACCGGTTGAGGAGGTAATGGTTGTTCAATTTGTTGTTGAATTTGTTCAGGAATTTGTGATTGTGGTCTTTGTTGACCCATAATTTCCTTAACTCCCTTTTCTAAAATTTGTGCACCATTTATTCTACTTAAATTTGCCGTGCCTTCAACCATGTTATCATTAACCATGTGGTTAAATTCACCATGTACAGCAGTTAAAAGGGATTTAAACGCTAATGCGTCATCATAGGGGTCACTCTGAGCCATGGGCTCAGAGTTCACCTGTTCATGATTTACGTTAGTTCTTTCTTGAGGCTGTGGTTGTTGCATGTTAACTCATGTTATCCAAGCTAGCCAACAAGTCATCAATGTCTTGTTCAGACGTTTCAGTAGCTTCCTCTTTAGCTGGCTCGGTTGCCGTGCTAGTAGTGGTTTCAACTACTGCTGCTGTACTTGCTGCTGCAACTGCTGCTGTAGCTGTCGCAGTACTAACTTCTTCATCATTACTTACACAAAAGAAATGCTCGTTCAACAACTCTTTTAGTTCATCGTAAGACTTAACAGTAAACACCGCTTCAAGATCATGAGCACTTTTATGAATACCATCAACACCACCGTCGTAATCCGTCTTCAAAGGCTTAGGCAACCCAAACTTTGATGAAACATACGTTGGAAAGTCACCTTGCTTTTCAACCTTAATACGGAAATCACACCCATTTTCGACGTCAAAGATACGAGGACCAAAATCTTCAGCCTCTTCACCTTGCATTGCTTCCATAATCACCTTATGAAGCTGTCGACCAAAACGCAACAATTTAACTGTACCGTTATTGTCTGGGTTTACCGGGTCATTAACTACGTAAACATTAACCATCCAGTTTTCACGACGTAGAATAGTTGATGCTTTTTCCTTTTCTTCAGCTGTACCGTTCTTACTCAAACGATATCGAGCTTCACCAATAGGATCACGTTCACCCCACGTTTGTGGGCTGATTTGATTAATGTATTGACCTGTTGCAAACGACGTCCACCCATGTGTATAATAATGGAAGAATGTCTTCGCACCGTCTGTAACGTTCGGAATCAAACGTACCGTGTAGGTATTACCTACTTCTGTCTTTAAAAACTGGCCTCTATTAGATTGACCAGTGCTTTTCTCCATGCTATCTTTAATGCTATCAAATAATGAATTAATGTTCGTCATATTTTAGTTAGTTTTAGTTTTATTTTTATCTTATTCGCATGGTAACACTCGTTACCGTACAAAGTCTATTATAGATACATCCGTATAAAAGTCAACCAAGGACTTTTTTAGCCATTTCAATAATTCTACTGTGGGTATTTTTTGTATTTTCATTGCAATTGTAGAATTTAGCTCGCATTTTTGGTATTTCTTCTACTACATCTCCTATTACAAATTTTCTTGTTTCCGGGTCCAAGGTTTTAAGATGTTTTTCAAAGTCTGAAAACATAAACAGAAAATAAACACTAACTTTTCCGTGTTTTAAATGCTGATAAAAAGAGGGTAATGAATCTTTTTCACAATGAGAAGGGTAATCACTAAATTTTATTTTTTTCTCTGTACAAAACTTAATTACAAACTTGGCTGACTCTTTAAAAACCTTTAAAGACTCTTCAGAATCAGGTGATTTTCTGTTTAGCATGTCAATGTACTCTCTATAAAGCTTTACTGCTTTCATGGATAAGTAAAAATCCAAAGGAGTGTGCGGGTTATCTGTATAAATTGCATGGGGAGCTTTAAAAAACTTATCCATGTTTATACTTTTATGCTTATTAAAGAAGTTAGAAAGTTTTTTTAGACAAAGTTTGGTGGTATCGTCAATATTATTCCAATTTTTTCTTAGTTTGAAAGGTGTACCTCTACTAGAACGCGTGATTGCAAGATGTTTATTGTAAATTAACTTTTCAAACTCAGTCATTCATTACATAATAATTGTATCCTTTAATTAATCAAGATTTTTTTCTTGCTATTAACGTACTTCATAATGTATTTGCTTTTATATAACGAGGGATCAAAAAATAAAAACATTTGTACATACTCATAATCAGATTCTAAATCTAAAAGCTCTTTAAAAAACGTTCTTAGCTTTTTATCTTTTAAGCAAAGTATAAAAATGTTTGGAAGATTAATCTTTTTATTGTGTAGGATTGATACAAACGAACAAAACCCCATAAATGAATGGGTTATCTCTTTTAAATGTGTATTCTCTATGGGGTTGTTGCTCGAAATTTTCATAATTTTGTAAACATTTTAGCACATTTTAAAAATGTGTCTGTTATTTTACCACCTGCAGAGTCAGGATGACCACCTCCATCACATAAAGTGGCAGCAAGTTTGTTTAAATTAACATCGCAACCTTTTGATTTTCGTAAACTAACACTTTTTGATTTTAAATTGACAACAAAACAAATATCAAAATTGTATTTTTTAAGTAACCCGTCAGCAACTTCATTTATATTATGATCGCACTGAATGGAAACTATTTTTCTTTTCTTTCCTTCAATTGGTAATTCGATTTTAAACAAATCATACGTTTCAATCGCATCTTTTACTTTCTTTTCTGCAATTGAAATCATATTTTTTTGAAAAGAGGTAAAGGGTTTAATTCCATCACCAAATTCTTCAATAAATTTTTGAACTCTGTTACCAGTATAACTCCAAAGTATGGTGTTTAGCCCGGTGCTTTCAGGGTATTGCAAAGTGTAGCTGTCATAATCATCGACAAGCTTGATCATTTTTGCTCTTTCAGGGGTAAGTTTACTTTTAAGTTTAGGATTTAATGCAAGAAGTGTTTTTAAAACAAGTAAACAAGTGGAAGAGTACTCGGGTTCTAAAATTAATTTAGCTTTTCCGAACTCTGAATAACCATCTTTACCGTTATGATGATCTATTACTAAAATATTACTTCGATCTAGTAAATCGACATGTTCAGAAACGTTTATATCAAAAATAAATACCTTATCGTAATCTGAAAGTTTGTTGTGGTTAGCCCATCTAAGGTAATCTTGTCTGAAGTTTTTACAGGTGGTAACAGTATATGGCATATCATCACTGATTAACCATTTGCTAACTAAGTAACTACCAATACCATCTAAATCGCAGTCAGTAAATACGTAAACTCTACCAGACATTTAGTAATAATTAAGAAATAACCTACATTTCTCAACTGTTACTTAAACTTTCAACAGCTCCTAAAACATCCGCTGCTGTATCTTCAATATTATCAACCTCACCGTCAGAAATAGTTAAAGTTGGGTAATGAATACTAAATTCGCTAGTACCATGATTAGGTCCGAATCGATTTTTCATCACTCCCATTCTAATAATATCTAAATCTCTATCGTTTTCATTCTGAAATACGGAAAAGATTGCATCAGCACCCATTGCAAGGCCAATACTTTCACCAATAGTATCTAAACTTGGGTTTTCTGTGTCATACCCTTGTCTATTTAACTGAGTTGCAGTTAATACTGGACAATTAAACTGATAAGATAAAGCTCGTACTTGTTCGGTAGCTATTTTAACCCTTTCATAACTATTATTACCGACTGGCGAATGCATTAGGTTAACATAATCAAGTACAATAGCATCTAACTCAACCCCATTCTGTTCTAACTTCTTAATAAAGGCACCTAATTGGGAAGTCGTAATTGTACTTGGTGGAAACTCTTTAATCAATAACCTACTCTTTGGATTATTAGTAACAAAACTCTCAAGTTTGTCTTCTAGTGTAGGAAGTTCAAATCTTAAGTTATTAATCTCAATTCCAGTTAAGTTACCAGCTAGCCTCTTAGCATAAACCATTTCAGACATTTCAAGACTTACAAGTAACACCGTTTTACCTTGCTTAGCTATGTTACAAGCTAGATTACCTAACACAATAGACTTACCAACATTAGTTTCACCAGCAAATATGTAAATAGCCCTACCGTTTTGAAGAAACCCACCATCTAACTTATCATCTAACCACTGATAACCTGATGGAATAACCGGTTCATCTTGCTTTAAGTCTTCAATTAACCGTGCATATGTTCTTAAGAAGTCAAAACCCGTATCTACTGATAAATTTATACCACAACACCTTTCAAATTTATCTAAAATAGTTGATGGCTCTATATTACCTTTAGAACAATCTTCAGCAACATCAGTCATTGTAAAGTAAACTGACTTCTCTTTAAGAAACCGTTCCGTATTTGAATATAATTCGTCTTCGTTTAACGTTTTATCAACTTCTTTTACCTTCTTAATTGTATTCTTAAAATCTTCCTTAAGTTCAGGTGTATTACAAAATGATAATATTTCAGTATTAGTAGGTACAGTAAATCTCTTTTGAAAGAACCCCGTAACGATAGTAAAAATTGTCTTAAAGTTACTATCATTAAAAAATCGTGGCTGTATATGGTCAATAACTGATGCTAAATAGCGTTGGTCAGTCAGACACTTATACACCACGACTTTTTCGAAGTAATTTAAATCTAATGATTGTCTACTCATATATGTAGACTATTATATGATTATGCCTCTTGTTTATCAAGTTTTACTTGTTCGTTTATCCATTTAAAAGTTTTAGATAAACCGTCTTTTAATGGATAGTTAGGAGACCAACCGATTTTTTCTTCAATAAATTTGTTATCACTGTTTCTCCCTCTTACACCCGTAGGCTTATCAAGCAAGTGTTCAATAATAACTTTCTTATTACTAATTTTTATAAGTTCACCGACGGTGTCGTTAATGGATACCATTTCATCGGAACCAATATTAACGGGTTCTGTACAATCCGAATCCATTAATCGTCTAATTCCTTCAACACACTCATCAACAAACAAGAAAGAACGGGTTTGTTTACCGTCACCCCAAACTTCTATTGTTCCTCCGTCTTCGACTTCGGCAAACTTTCGACATAATGCGGCTGGGGCTTTTTCTCTTCCACCTTTCCAGGTTCCTTCGGGGCCGTAAATGTTATGAAAACGTGCAATGCGAACGGGAATACCCCGATTCCTATTATAAGCAAGGTATAGCCTTTCGCTAAATAATTTTTCCCATCCATACTCACTATCCGGGTTTGCTGGGTATGCAGAGCTTTCTTCACAGTTAGGGTTTTCTGGGTCTAATTGGTTATGTTCAGGGTACATGCACGCTGAGCTACTGTAGAAAATTTTAGTATCAATAGGTTGGTAAGAAATGTGTTCTAAACGAGCTTCATGATACCAATCACTACGTACAAAATTGTTTAAATCGTCTACAGCCTTGCATATATTTAGGTTAATGGTAGCAGAATTTTGCATAACTGCTGCGTCATTTTCACCGGTAAAAATATACCCAGCTCCACCCATATCTGCTGCTAATTGATAAATTTCGTCAAATTGTTCCCTATACTGAACCGGTACACCACCATAATAACTTCCCGTTGTAACAATTTCACGAGTAAAGCTATAATCAGTTAAATCACCACCGATAAATTCATCAGCCTCTGTTTTAGAAAATTCCGGTTCTTTAAGATCGACAGCCCTAACCCAATAACCTTCTTTTTTAAGGCGTTTTACAAGGTGACTTCCAATAAAACCACCACCGCCACAAACTAGTGCTTTCTTCATATCTTTAATTTTAAGAGATATCTCTTTAAATCAACGCAAATGGATTATTGCTAGTAAATGTACTAACTTGATCTATAGAATTAACATATTCCCGTATAATATAAATCTTACCGTCTTCTAAACTTTCACATCCATCAAACCTTACTGACGAAAATGTTGTACCGTCAGCAAACAACGTGCTCCCTTGTTTAACAAGGTATATCTGACAAGTGTTTTTATTAACTATCCAACAACTAAATGTACCTTCTAACACACTGAATGCATTTTTAATTGCAGTAATTTCTCCATTATTCTCCCTTTCGAGAAGTGAAGGTATATAACTGCTATCTACATCACATATGTGGTCTGGTAAAAGTTCTTTATGATTAGTTAACACACCATTATGCGCAACTATCCAATTTTTACTTTCAAACGGGTGAGATGTATCAAAATGATAACCTCTTACTGAAGATGTAGGTGCTTGATCATGACCTAACATGTATTTTGCACAACAATAAGGATCAGTGTAATCTCTTTTCTTAACAACTTTTGGTTCAAAGTCTTGATCAATAAAACATGCTCCTAAAGCAAAACCACCTCTTTTATGGTTAAGTTCATAAAGAGTTTTATATTTTTCTTTATCAGAAGTACCAAATATTGCGCACATACATAAATATTATTAATGAAGGACCAAGATACTCAATACCTTTTTGAATCTTATATGCAATCCCTTGAAGAAGGCCGGAAAAAGAAATATGAAGATAGACAAAGAAAAACGGTTGTTGGTAGCGACGGGGTTGAGAGAAAAGAGTCTTATTATGAAATGATGATGAGATTAAAAGGTAAAGGTTCGGGTCCAAGATCACGAGCAACTAGAGTTAGAAAAGAAAAGAAAAGTGATAAAGTAAAGTTAGGTAACAGAGAATTTAGAGTTGCAGATAAATCATACGAAGAACGTTTAAAAACAGCTCAAAGAGATGTAATTAGATTTGTTGAAGCTGATGATAAAGCAAAAGCAAAAGATATTTTAGCTTTTCTCGTAAAAATGGGAATGGAAGCAAAAGAAGCTGAAACATTACTAAACGGTATGATTGTGGACGGTTACTTAGACGAAACATTTCCAGGTGCTTTACCAAAAGAAGATGCGGTAGAAACAACAAGTGATTATGTCGATCCTACCGCAATGCTTGACACGGAATATGATGAAGGAGAAGATTTAGAAGACTATTAAGGTCCTCTAGTACCTCTTAGATCTTCAAACAAATTATTAGTAGGGCATGGCTTACAGTCATGCTCTTCCCATAAACTAGTAAGGTCTTGTTTGTATGGCTGCGGGTCAATATAACCCGCTTCTGCAAAACCTTTAATTCGTAGTGAACTACTAGGTGTAGTTGCATCAGCAATTTCTTCACCACTATAGCAAGTATAGGTTTGACTGAAATCTACCCTACCTTCACAACCTGCTTTAACAATGTCCTTTTTATCCATATTGATAAGTGGGCATTTTACTTTAATACGATTTGATCGATTAAGTTTAACAAGGTCATTAAAGCTATCTAAAAATTCCGGACTACCATCCCAGTAACCAGCTAAAGAATCCACTTTAGTAGCACCATGGTATACGGTGCCAGCACCCACTGATTCAGCATAGGCGCATGCAATCGATAAAAATATTTGATTTCGAAAAGGTACATAACTTACAGGTTGTGCTTCACCAACCATTTCACTAACATCAGGATTATCAATCTCTTCATTAGTTAGTGAACTAGTGGTTACTAAATCTTTGATAAATGTAACATCGATGATTTTATGAATTAACTTGTGTGTATCAAAACAATGTCCAAATGCTTGAATTTCGTTAAGTTGAATTTGTGCTTTTGCGCATTCAATCTCACGTTTATGGCGTTGACCATAATCAAAAGTAAGAAGATGCAATTCGTCATGCGATCCTGAAACCATTGGAAGCATAACTGCACTATCCATTCCGCCACTAAAAGGCATTACTCCTATATTACTCATATGCACTATTATATACTATCTACCAATGCTTACCATAGAAAAAGTCTTCGATAATCAAATAATCCATCTCAGAATTTTCTAAAAGCCACATTGCATCAGCTATCGTGTTTAAGATTGGTTTACCAGCAATATTAAAAGATGTATTTAACAAAACACCATGCCCGGCTTTTTCTTCAAAAGCTGTAAGTAAGTCATATAACCACTCATTTTGTTCTCTGGTAACTGTTTGTAGTCTAGCAGTACCGTCAATATGGGTAATTGACGATAATTTTTCTTGCCATTCAGGCCTCACTCTAGGACAGAATAGCATATGTTTAGATTCCCCCTCCCATTCAAAATATTTCGGGGCATTTTCTTCCTTACATACAGGTGCAAAAGGCCTATACCACTCTCTATGTTTAACCTTATGATTTAAAATATCCTTCATTTCAGGGAATGCAGGATTACACATAATTGAACGATTACCTAATGCCCTTGGACCATGTTCTGCACGACCCCTTGCAACTCCAAATATTTTACCATTACAAAGTTCACTAACAACAAACCCGGCATCAAATGGCTTAGCTGAATTACTTTCAATCCATGCTGGGTAACAATTTTTATCCATCAACTCTGTCCCGCCATACGTAATATCAATAGGGGTAGAGGGTTTATTAAAACCTGCCAAAAGACCAAGTGCAATTCCACAATCGTTAGTATTAGGAGCCACAAAAACACCGCGACTAGGATAACGTTCTCGTAAATCTGTAGAAAGAAGAATGTTAAGACCGCACCCGCCAGTAATAATAATAGGGTAGTCATTAAAGTTATCAATATAAGGTTGCGCTACTTCATAAAAACACTCTTCGAAAGCTTTCTGAGATGTTGCAGCAACGTCCCAACTAAACTCTCCTTCAAGTCTTTTATTTTCATCAAATACAATTCCTGTTGGTTTAGTAATATATTCATCTAAATGTCGTAAGTAATTTTCACCGTCGGGTTTAGAGTAATAAAACTTTTTAAAGTGCGGTAACCATTCATCTCTAGCTTTACCATAATTGCATAAGCCCATGATTTTACCACTATAAACTAGATTACCATCTGAAATCCATTCCTGTTTTATATCCTTACAGAAGTGCCCGAAACACATATAAGGAAAACCGAAATCATAATCATAATTTGTTTTATCAGCAGGGTTTGTTTTATCTAGATAGGTAACACCGTTTTGTCTATCAGCAACAAAAATGTTAAAAAATCCATCATTACCACCACCATCAAAACTAAAGATTAATGCTTTCTGGAAATTAGATTGATAAAATGACCCACTAGCATGAGCATGGTGGTGCCAACCTTCAAACACATTTTTAGCGGGTATGTAATCTTTATAGCTGTAGGTAATATCGTCATGCACACATTCGGTATTAATGTGTATCATATTTTCGAACGGTGCTTTGAAACCAAGTTCCTTATCAATATAATCTAAAATTGAGTACACGGCCTCTTCTCTGTACCGAAGAGGCTTATATTGAGCTAGTCCAATGTTTTTAACATTAAAGAAACGTTCAAATTCAATTACGTGATAATCCCCATCGTTTTCAACAGCGATAGCACCGTTATGAGAGCCATAAAATGCAATATTAGCCATACAATGCTATTTACCGTACTTATAGGCGGATTTCAACTTTTTATCTAGTTCGGGAATAATAAAGTCTTCCCACAACTCTATATCTTTCCGCCAATTTTTATAATAACCGATTTTATCACCAACTTTTCGTTTACCGTCTTCACTTTCAATACCGATTTGAAATGTTGATCCAGTCTGGGTTAACACTTTATG
>CEPE01124655.1_pt1 | contig 15184 bp, 23 predicted proteins | sample 530531 | NCBI WGS metagenome assembly CEPE01 (sample SAMEA2620273, study PRJEB7988) | marine metagenome | biome: marine biome (ENVO:00000447); feature: deep chlorophyll maximum layer (ENVO:xxxxxxxx); material: "saline water (ENVO:00002010), including plankton (ENVO:xxxxxxxx)" | depth 80 m
AGCTCAGCGGTCAGAGCACACGACTCATAATCGTTCGGTCGCCGGTTCAAATCCGGCCCAGCCTATTAAGGAGATAGCATGAAAGAAGAAGAAAAATCTAAAGGACTTGGAGATACTGTGTCTAAGGTTATTAAAAAAATTACTAGAGGAAAGGTATCAGAGTGCGAGCCTTGTCGAAAGAGACGGGAGGCATTAAACAAAGCACTGCCATATAGGCAGGATAAAGATAAGGAGGAGTCATGATGGCAGGTAAAGGAGATACTTATCGTAAGGTGGACCCTGATAAGTGGGAGAAGGGGTGGGAATCAGCCTTCGGAAAGATAACTCAAGAAGAAAAGACTGAAGAAACTGATAGGGCTCTTCAAGAAAAGATGACTAACAACATGAAGGCGGAGGATTTAAACGACTGATAGTACAGGAGTTATGCCAACGCCCTTATATCGGGTCTATGGATGCAATCCATACACCTCAGAATGAATAACAAGGAGATGATTATGTACAAATGGAATAGTATTCCCCAGCAAGAACGTGATGATAGAAAAAATCTTCAGGTTGTTTGGGAAGAAGATCTCCTTTCTATGGGCATTAATAAATATTGGAGTGATTTTAATAGAGCTCCAGATGAGAGTGAACCTGAACAACAACTGTTAGATGCTAGTGTTATACACTTACAGCCTCTCTTCCAAGTTTGGATTGACGAGGCTGCTAAGAGACCTAGGACTCCGAGCTGGTTGATTCCTCTACTCAGTATTGGGTCATTCAAAGCAGCAGATATTGTTATTAGAAATGTTCTTAGATTAACACTAGAAGGATCTGCTTCTGGTGGGGTGGCTTCTTCCTTTAGGAAGGAACCAAGAGCACAAACTATTGCTTCTTGTATTGCAGATGATGTTATTAATATTGTCTCGTATCAAGCAAGCAAAGAACAATTTAGAGATGATTGGAAAAGACAGTCTAAGTTTACTAAGAACTGGTCACCCAAGAGATGCTTAGCCTTTACTAAAAAGTTAGGAAACATTCCTCAATTACCTAGGAAAGGAAAGCAAGACTTCGGACATGCTATGCTTAGGATAGCACTGCTATCTGATATCTTAGTGGCGGACAAGGTTAGAATAAAACCAAACTCACGGTGCAAAACAAAGGAGCATATATATGTCCGATTAAATGATAAGATTTTGGAGGAGCTGCACACTAAGCACCACCTTCTAGAACTCTCTTCTCTCATATATCGACCAATGATTGCTCCTCCTTTGGACCACCTTCCAGAAGAACCCGGAGGTAATTACTTACGGTGGATTAGAAAACCTACAGTTAAACGATACGTAAACAATAGTAGGGTCGAAGAGGATAAGATCACACAGCACTGCTCAGAGCTAGTACTAAAGGGTCTGAACTCTCTTCAACAAACTGAGTGGTCAATCAATGAACCGGTCCTCCGAGTAATGGAGGACTTCTTTGAAGGCAACACAGCTTTAGCTAATCTCCCGACCTACGACTTTGAAGGATTCTCCATGAGGAAGTATCCTCAAGAGGGTAGTAAGGTTGAGCAGGGTCGGTGGATGGCTGAGCGTGAAGAGAAGTGGGGTAAATGGTATAGGGATGAGCAAAAGCGGGGGCGTATGTTAGTTAGAATGCATCTAGCTAATCAACTTATCCCGCATGGATGGTTCTACCACCCGTACAGCCTAGACTTTAGAGGAAGAGCATATACAGCATGCGAACTTCTATCCCCACAAGGTGCGGACTTTGATCGAGGGCTTCTGTTGTTTGCGAATGCTAAGAAGCAAACCCCAAGGGGATTGTATTGGCTTAAGGTTCACACGGCTAATCTCTTTGATCAAGATAAACTTCCTTATGATGAAAGGGTGGCATGGGTTGATGAGAATATGCCCATGCTTATGCGTATTGCTGAAAACCCTTATGATAATAAGGAGTGGGTTTCCGATAAAGAAAAGAAGAACCCTTCCTTCCAGAGATTGGCAGCGTGCTTTGAGCTAGCCAGAAAGGATGGGCTTACTCAACTTCCTGTCCAACTCGATGGGGCTTGTAACGGATCCCAACACTGGTCAGTTATTATGGGGGATGAGACTGTAGCGGAACTTACTAATGTTATTGGAAGCCACTCTCCTCAAGATCTCTATGGATTTGTAGCTCAGCAAACCACTGACATCATCGCTAAGAACGAAGATGATCTTGATTGGTTTGTTACATTTATGGATCACTGGCAAGAAGGCATTGAACGTGCTGTAGTCAAGAGACCTACAATGTGTGATGCTTATGGCCTAACCTTCTACGGTATTCAGAAGTATCTTAAATTGGAGGGACACCTTGATTGGGTTCCTCGTGATGATAGAGGTGGTGCTGTAGTCGAGATGGCAAGAGCTGTCCAGCAGGGACTAGGCATGACTCTAGATATGCCTAACAAAGGAAAGGATTGGTTAAAGGAAGTAGCTTCAGTGGCCAACCTATCAGAGAAACATTTAATCTGGACTACTCCCTCAGGATTTATTGTCGAACATGTGTATCAGCCTATTAGACAACGCCGGTCTTACACCGAGTTGTTTAATCAAAAGAAATTTGAACTGGTCTTTGCAAACTATTACGATGGTGTTAACGCAAACGGACAGGAGCTTGGGATTGCTCCGAACTTTATTCACAGTTTAGATGCTGCCCATATGTTCTTAACTCTTATTAGATTACTACAAAAGAACGTTGATTCATTTTCCATGATTCATGACTCCTATGGTGTACATGCACCTGATGTGGACATCATGAATGAATGTTTACGTCAAGCGTTCATTGAAATACATAAGGAGAATGTACTTGAAACGTTCAAGCAGGATGTCGAGGAGTACCTCGGCATCGTCGCTCCGCCAATCCCCAATCCAGCCGGAGGACTTGACCCCGCCTGTGTCCTCGACTCCGAATACTTCTTTAGTTAATCATATTATCGTTGAGGTAGTTTGGTTAGATGCTGAGGCATGTGGAGATTCTGGATGGACAAACATCGAAGAGGGGATGGAGGAGGCGGCAAAAAGACCACCGCTAATGAGAACTTTGGGCTATGTGTTATATAGTAATGAGGAGTTTATCTCCGTTACCGATAGCATAGGTCCTGAGGAATGCGGTATGATAAATAAAATTCCTAAGCAAATGATTAAGGAGCTTTACCGGTATGATCGACCCCGAGAATTGGAGTGATCTCATTTCTGATGAGGATGATGGTGACGATACCCCCGAACACAGTGGCTGGACCTATCTAGACGATGAAGACTGGATAGATGAGCCGGACACAGGAGTATATAGTGACTAAGTTTAATAAAGATAGAATTAACAATAGAATATACAGCAAGAAAGCTAGGAAAGAAATGGCGAAGAACATAACCAACCTTGATGGGTCCGCTCCCATCACAGGAACAGAAGGTTCTCGCCCTGTTAAAAGTAATTTAAATCCAAAGGAATCAAGAGCCCGTTGGGATCTAGCCTTTGGAAAGATAACTCAAGAAGAGTTCAATGAACTCAAGGAATCAGGAGAATTTGAAGATGATGGATAACAACCTTACAGCAGGAATGAACCCGCAACTTAAGGGAGCTTTAGCAAGAATCGAAGAGTTTTGTGAAATGGGCAGAGCCTTGGAGATTGAGATGGGGGTTAGACATGATGTAGAAAGAGGCAAAGTCCCACACTCTTGGTGGAGTACACTCAAGAAGCTTAACTGGGATGCCGAAAAGTTTAAAGAAGAATTTTTAAAGGAGATTCAAGATGGAAGTAATGACGAAAACGTTCAAGGGAGTAGCGGGGACGGACAAGACACACGAAGTGATATGTCCGACCCGGAGTGTGGACTCGGACACATGGCTGACAACTGCCCAGAAGGATGCAGTGAAGGGGAATGTGAACATCCACGAACCGATTGAAGCCTACTATGAAAAGTGGGATCATGTTTGTGATAAGCATGGGGAGTACGTAAGTGCTTCGCCTATCCCAAACACGAAAGAGAGGAGAGATCTTCCCCCGCTAGCAGCACAGTGGAAAGCAGATGCTAAGCGTAGGTTTGCTTCAAAGGAGGTAAGCGATGGCTAGGGTTCTTGCGATAGGTGATTTGCATGAGCCTGCTACCCATCCCGGCTATCTAGATTTTTGTCTAGATGTGTATGACCTATGGGACTGCGATACCGTAGTATTCCTAGGGGATATTGTAGATCACCATAACATATCTTTCCACGCGAAAGATATCGATAGTTCAGATGTCAATACAGAATATAACATGGCATTAGAAGGAGTACAGAAGTGGAATAAAGCTTTCCCCAAAGCCTCGGTTACTATCGGTAACCATGACATGCGAGTATATAGGCTAGCATCTACTGTAAACATTCCCTCTCAGTTTATCCGCGACTATGCCGATGTCTGGAATACTCCTAAGTGGAGGTGGGTCCATAGTCTGGAGATTGACGATGTTCTTTACTATCATGGCGAGGGAGTTAGTGGCATGAACACTGCCTTCAACGCAAGTAGAAGTCAAATGATTTCTACGGTTATTGGCCACCACCATTCTAATGCTGGGACAAAGTGGTTGTGTGGTCCTAACGGACGTATCTTTGGAATGGACGTAGGTTGTGGTGTAGATATTGACAATCCTGCTATGAGCTATGGTTCTAAGTTTCTAAAGAAACCAGTACTGAGTTGTGGTGTGATCCTTGATGGGATACCGTACCACGAAATTATGCCTTGTGCTAAAGGCGAACCTTATTACAAAGGAAATTTTAAATGACAGAAGAAAAACAAAAGTTTCAAGTAAATGAAAAGTTTAAGGACTATACTGATCAGGGAATCTCTGCTCCACAAGTCTTGACTTTTCTAGATAACATTCAGATCATGCTTAGGGCTATTGCTGGGGATATTGAAATGGCTATTAATAATATTCAAGCCACTAAACCCGAGCCTGCACCTGAAGACAAGGAAGAAAGTAAGGAAGAAGTAGACGCGACGTAATATCGGGTCTATGGATACAATCCATACTCATTACATTAACAAAGGAGAAAAAAGTAATGGATAATAAATATGGTAAGTCTCTATTCACTGGAGACGTAAGCGTCACTTGGTCACATTTGCACAAGCCTGACGTTAAGTTCGGTAACCCACACCATAGCTTGACCGTCCAGTTGGACGATGAGCTTCTGGCTACCCTCACCAACACAATGAAGGAGATGGGCGGAAAGAAGATCAATGGTATGGGCGAAAACAAAGAAGGAGTCAAGACCGTTAAGTTTAAGAACGTACTCAAGGCAAAGGAAGGCATGCAGACATTCCCCTGTGTCGATGCTGAGGCCAAGCCGACAAGAGCCCTGCCGTTTGGCGGAGACATTTGTCGTGTGAAGGTTACTCCATGTGTCCTCGGTCGAGACGAGTCTGTCTCCTTCTATCTTGAAGGTGTTCAGATCATCGAGAAGACCGACACATCAGGAATGACCTCAGGCTTTGAGAAGACTGAAGGGTTCCGTGATGAGGATTTAGGTACGTCCGCACCCGTGGCTGCCAATCTCCCTGACGAAGACCTTGAAGACCTTCCATTCTGATGTCGGAGTTTGTCTTCAAAGTCAATCCAATAGCCGCTAGTCGGCCAAGAGTTTCTAAATGGGGTGCTTATTATACAGGACCCTATAAGAAATTTAAGATTGATGCTGCGAAGACCGTCGCGGATACTCTCGGTCCGGAGTGGGTTCCTTTAGAGGATAACCTCCGGACTGAGGTATTCGTATATGTAACTAAACCTAAAAGAACTAAGCTCGATTATCCAAAGGCGGATATCGACAACTACTTAAAAGCTATTTTTGATTGTCTAAACGGCAAACTTTGGGTTGATGATAAACAGGTCATTGTTGTCCACGCTGAAAAGTCGTGGACGGATCCCGGCGAAGAGGGATACTTTGTTGTAAAAGTGAATAAAATCAAATAGCTAACAAGGAAACTGTACTATGAACACTACAGATGATAGTTATTGTATTGGAAAAGAGCCTTGTCCCAAGTGTAGAGAGAAGGGTAATGACCGAACTGGTGATAACCTTGCTCGATACTCAGACGGACATGGTTACTGTTTCGCTTGTGAGTACCACGAGAAAGGTGATGGTACTACTAAGCACGAGCCAAAGATTACAGGTGATTGGACACCTTGGAAGGGCTTGATTTGTGATCTTCCCCACCGAAGAATTCAGGACGATGTGTGTAGATTATATAACTACCGTTACGTCCGGGGTGGGGACGAAGTATATGAGGTAGCAAACTATTATGCTGAGGATGGTAGCCTTCAGGCTCAACACATCCGAGGCAAGGATAAGAAGTTTGCTTGGAAGGGTGACACCACCAAGCTCCCCATGTTTGGTCAGAACCTGTGGAGTAACAGTAAAGGTAGAAGAATTCTTGTGACTGAAGGTGAGATTGATTGTCTTACCATGTCCCAAGTTCTTAATAAGAAGTACCCGGTAGTAAGTCTACCTAATGGGGTGGCATCCGGACCTAAATCATTTAGAGATAACTATGAATTCCTCAACTCATATGACGAGGTAATCCTTATGTTTGATGCTGATGATGCTGGTATTGATGCTGCTAATAAGTGTGCTGAAATCCTCCCGCCCGGTAAGGTAAAGATTGTGAAGGGGCTTCCATACAAAGACCCTAACGAATGCTTGATGAACAATGATGGGGCATCCCTCATCAAAGCGTTCTGGGAAGCACAGACATACAAACCAGATGGTATCCTACACGCCTCTGAAATCTCAGGGACAATTAGCCCCACCATTACTCATGAAGTTTGGGACTACCCATTCGCTAACTTGACTGACTTTCTTATCGGTCAACGGGGTGGTGAGATTGTGATGTGGACCAGCGGCACAGGCTCAGGCAAGTCAACCCTTGTTCGTGAGCTTGTTAACCACCATCTAGAAAATAATAGAACTGTTGGCATGCTTATGCTTGAGGAAGCACCAGAAGAAACTCTGGATGATTTAATCTCCTTAAGAATTAATAAACCAATTAGAAAGATTAAAGCTATGACTGCTTTGGACAACCTCCGTAAGCAGTTGGGCAAGAAGAGTTGTTTATCTGCTGGATTTGCAGAGCTCTCAGAAGATGAGTACCAGTCAGCACGGAAAGAAATCTCCGATACAGACCTATTCATCTACGATAGCCACGGCTGTCATAACTACAAGAATCTGTTGTCACGTATTGAATACATGGCTGTATCTTTAGGATGTAAGGTTATTATCCTTGATCATATTACAGCAGCAGTAATTGCTATGATGGATTCCTATAATCAGGATCAGTACGGCGGGGAAAGATTGGTCATTGACGATCTTATGAAGAGCCTTCGACAGTTAGTCGAAAGAACAGGCGTTCATATTGATGTTATTTCCCAGTTGAGAAAGACTCAGGGTAGGCAATACGAAGAGGGCGGACGCATTGGACTACAGGACCTAAGAGGTTCTGGCTCCTTAGCTTCAGTTCCTAATCTTGTTGTCGCTCTTGAGAGAGACCGACAATCCCCCGACCCTGAGATTGCTCATACCTCTGTTCTTCGTGTATTGAAGAATAGGTTTACCGGTAATGTTGGAGTAGCCACGGCTCTTCGATATGACCAGCTTAGTGGACGCATGTATGAAGTTGAGTTTGTGGTTGACCCCGATGGCAACATTACGTTTGGAGGTCCGTATGTCGAGACTGATATTTGATTTGGAGGCTAATGGGTTAAATGAACTGGTACTTGACCGTAAAGGAAACCCTCACACAGAAGCTGACCGCATCCATGTCTTGGTTACTAAAGACATTGATACAGGTTCCGTTGATGTGTATAGAGAAGATACTATTATGGATGGTGTCCGCAGTTTATGCGGTGCTGATCTTATCATCGGCCATAATATTATGCTGTATGACATTCCTATTTTGGAGCGGAGTACTCATCGTATTCCAACTAAAGCATTCGATACGCTCATTATATCGAGGATGATGTTCCCCGATAAGAGTGATCACCCTCTTGGAGGTAACTCTCTCAGAGCATGGGGTGAGTATCTCGGAGAGTATAAGTCCGACTACACTGGTGGTTGGGAAGAATGGAACCAAGAAATGGAAGACTATTGTATTCAAGATGTCCACGTATCTGAGAAGATATTCAGATACCAGCAGGACTTTCTTCGAAAGAACGAAAAGCCTGTACGTCTTGAGCACATGGTCACTAAGATTATTGCTGATCAAATTGAGAATGGATTTGGATTTAACTTAACAGCAGCCCAACAACTTGAGAAACAACTCATGTATGAGAAAGCAAGTGTTGAGGATAACATGAGGGAAATCTTCCCCGATAAAATCCATGTTCGTATTTCCGAAAAGACGGGAAAGAGATTAAAGGATAAAGTAGAAGTCTTTAATCCCGGATCCCGACAGCAAATTGGGGATAGATTAAACAGCAAGTATGGTTGGTCTCCACCTCTAACAGACAAAGGCAACTACAACATAGATGCCTCTGTCTTAAAGTCGCTTGATTTTCCCGAAGCAAAAGAACTCTGTACTTATTTCGATACAACGAAGTTAATAAGTCAGGTTTCTGATTGGGTTGCAAGGGCTTCTCATAGTAGGGACGGACGCATACACGGTAGCTTGAATCCTCAGGGTACTGTGACCGGACGCATGACCGCATCTCAACCGAACCTCCAACAGGTATCGGGAGATCCTAGAGCACGAGCTTTATTTATTCCTCGTGATGGCTGGGTACAGGTGGGAATCGATGCTTCGGGATTGGAAGCAAGGTTGTTAGCTAGCCGAATGGCTGAGTTTGATGACGGTGCTTATGCTGATGTTATCCTTAATGGAGATATCCATACAACAAACCAAGAGGCTGCGGGTCTTTCGACTCGTGACCAAGCAAAAACCTTCTTCTACGGCTTCATATACGGAGCCGGTAATAAGAAGATTGGAGAGATTGTGGGTAAGGGTGAAAGCGTAGGAGCTAAGCTTAAGAAGAAGTTCTTGGCTGAGCTGCCTGCTCTAAAGAAAGTAATGGACAGAGCAAGAGTATCTGCGGATACTCGTAAATCTGTTACCCTACTCGACGGTCGATCCGTACCTGTTCGATCCGCACATAAGGCTTTGAATACTCAGATTCAAGGCGATGGTGCAATCGTGATGAAACTAGCTCAGTGTATCCTTAACGAAAAGATTAAGGGAAATGGACTAGCGGATAAAGCTAAGTTCATGGCAACTGTTCACGATGAGTGGCAGTTAGAATGCGATCCAAGTGTAGCCGAACAAGTCGGTAAACTTGGAGTTACTTCTATCACTGAAGCTGGAGAACGTCTCGGCTGTCGAATGAGATTAGATGGAGAATTTAAAATTGGAGAAAACTGGAGTGAGTGCCACTAAAACTACATATAAGTTAAGAGTTTATATCGCCGGTCCTATGCGTGGGATCGAAGACTTTAACCGAAAGGCATTTAACAAAGCTGAAAAGAAACTTTCAAAGCTTTCTTACTTTATTCCATATAATCCAGCTAAGCAAGATAAAGAACTTAACCTCACAGATGGAGAGCTTCTGTCAAAGGAAGGTCTTAAGTCTGTAATGAGGAGAGACCTCAATGCTTTATGTGGGTGTGACGCTGTGTATATGCTTACGGGCTGGGAAAAATCCGAAGGTGCTATCATTGAGCACCGTCTAGCAACTATGCTAGGATTAACAATTTTGTACGAATGAGGTTACTATGCAAGTAATTATATTATCAGGACAAGCAAAGTCAGGAAAATCCTACCTTGCTTCCCTAATTGCAGAGGAGGTGTTTAGACGAGGATACATTCCCGTTATAGACAACTTCGCTGCCCCTATTAAGACCGAAGCTGAAAGCGTAGGTCTTAATAAAGAAGAGAACCACGACTCTTTTCGTAGATTCTGCCAAGACTTTGGTCGGATGAAACGAACGGAGGACCCTGAATACTTTGTCCGTAAAGCTGCGGAAAGATTGTCAGAGGTTTCCAAGGAAGAGGCTCTCGATATTTCAAACAATAGAAAGCATTGGGAAAGAGTTGTAATCTTTGATGACTGTCGATACCCTAATGAATGTAAATTTGGTAAGGCTGTGGATGCAGTTCTAGTATTTGTCACTAGAGGAGATAAGCTCCCAGACCAGACGGCGGATTGGAGGGAGCATGAGTCCGAGCACATGAGTAGAATCATAGACTCAACCGGATTCGAGTCCCACTTCGATGAGGTCTTCGATGTCTTTGTCATTAATGATGGGAAAAAGAAGGACCTTGAGAAGTTGGTCAAAGAAAGAGTTCAGACTTGGCTAAGCGTACACCATCCTAACTTTGGTGATTGCTTAGCAGAAGGGTGTAATTGTCCTCTCTGTGTGGCTAAAAGAGATGGGACTATTCCAGATCCTACGGAAGTTTTAGAATACATTCTAAGGAAACTGACGGGAAGAGACTTTACTCCCGAACAACTTGATGCCCTTGAAGATCAAATGGATGAAGGCGGAACCCCTAGAATAGATATTGATTTTATGATAAGCTTTGAAGATGAGGATGAAGAAGATGAAGAAGCCTGATTTAGCAGTACTGGATGGAGACATTCTAGTTCACCGAGCTGCTTGGTGGGCCGATGGGGAGGGCATTGATATGCTTGAACCTAGGCTACACCAAGATATTGACAACTGGAGTGCGGGGCATAGTAAGTACATGGTTGCTTTCTCGTGTAAACGTGAAGACAATTTTCGCCGTGACTATTTCCCCCTGTATAAAGTCAATAGGGCCGGTAGACCAGAGCCTGAGTGCTTAAGCTACGCCATCGAAATAGTGGAGGATAGGTGTACCACAGTTCGTAGGCCGAGGATCGAAGCCGACGATATCCTAGGAATGATGGCTTCTGCTGGCCTAGCAACCGCAGTTACGATTGATAAGGATCTTCAATGCTGTCCCGGATGGCACTGGAATCCCGAGAAAGAAGAAGCCCCTCACTATGTCAGTGAGGAAAAGGCGGACCTCAATCTCTATAAACAGTGGATATCAGGAGACTTAACAGATAATATCTTTGGGGTATGGAACTGGGGACCAAGGAAAGCGGAGAAACTTTTAGAGAACACGCCCCGGGAGGAGTGGGATCAGGTAGTTGGAGAACTATTTCGAGAGAATCCACGCCCTGAGCACAAAAGGATAGATGAAATTGACCGGATGGATGGAGATGAGTATGCTCTTTCCCAAGCAATTTGCGTCAGAATCCTGCGAGATGGTGAATTTAACAAGAAAAAGGAGGAAGTTAAGCTATGGGTTCCAGACCTCAATCCACAAGTAAGCGAAGACATCCACGCCCAAAGCCCTTAAATCGGGTCTATAGAGAATACCCCGAGAATATACAAGAGGATAAGACAACCGAGGAGATGGTTGATGTTGTTGTAAGATTCTACCTAACCAAGGACCTGAACTGTCTACGTTGGGTATACTGCTGGGCTGGAAGCCCTGTTCAACACTGTCAAGTCTATATTGATGGGCTTATTCACAATATAGATGCTCATATTCCTAGTCATTGGATGTGTGATGAGCTGTACCTAGGGGATAAAGATGGGGGTGGCTATGAAAAGGCTAAGGAATTGACGTTTAAAGTCCCTAGGAGTGTTGTTGATTGGGATAAAATCCGAGCAGTAAGCGAAGGGTTCCGTATCAACGTCTTTAAGACCTTGTTCTGGGGAATTGTCAGGCACAGTAGGGGCGGAAAACATATCCCTAAGCCTTCCCCAGATTGTGTATCTATCAGTAGACAAATCTTAGGGACCCTCGGGATATGGGGCAGCGGTGAGCTGCCTTGGGAATTCTATGAGAGTCTCGTTAATAATTACAAACCTGAAATTAAATCATACAGGAGTTTTAAATAATGGCATACGATAAGTATAGAAGTGCAACAGAACTTGGCACGGGATCAATTACAGCTGAGCATGACGGATTGTGGATCGGCAGTGACAGCAGCGGTACTGGCGGATCAACCGGAGACCTCCATGTCAAGCTTGCAAAGGACGATACTGCGGTCACGTTTAAAGGCGTTCCTACAGGTACGCTTCTTCCGATTGAAGTTAAAGAAATTATTGATGCCACTACAAAATGTGGCGACATCGTAGGTCTTGAATCTGGCGAAAGATGGAGCACCTGATGGCTTATGAAAAATATACTAAAGCCAGTGACGATTGTTATGAAGCAGCTGAACCCTCATCAACAGGAAGCCGAACGTTAACGTTCAGCGAAAAGCAGGACGCTATCTGGGTGCGTGTTGGCATAGCCACAAACCAAAAAGGAAATTGGAACTGGAGCTATGGCGGAACAAATACTTTTGAGATTGACGGAGTTACAATGGAAATCGAGAACAATAGGATTCTTGAGATTGAAGCTAAAGAAATCGAATGTGTTGTAGGATTAGCTAAGAAATGCTGGTTTCAAATCATTGGATTAAAAAAGAAGTAGGGTATAATGGATTTATATAGACAATTTATTAGCTTGTCTCGTTACGCACGATGGAAGGATGATGATCTCCGTCGAGAGACATGGGATGAAACCGTCACTCGGTTTATGTCCTTTATGCGTAAACATCTTAGCGAGAATACTTCGTATAAATTAGAAGACAACCTTGCTGAGGAACTTTATGAAGCTATCTTCAATCACGATGTCATGCCTAGTATGCGTCTGTTGATGACGGCTGGAGAACCTGTAGAGTTGGATAACATTTGTGCCTACAACTGTAGCTACCTCGCAATCAACAGGCCGCAAGCCTTTGATGAGGTTCTTTACATTCTGATGAATGGAACCGGTGTTGGCTATAGTGTTGAGAAGGAAGATGTAGATCAGCTACCAGCTGTACCTCCCTATATTGAAGATGTCGACACTACTATTGTAGTAGGAGATTCGAAACTTGGGTGGGCGAAGGCATTCCGACAACTTCTTGAAAGTTTGTGGAAGGGTGAGAACCCATCCATAGATTACTCTAAGATTAGGCCAATGGGCTCACGGCTTATGACCTTTGGCGGAAGAGCTAGTGGTCCCGAGCCTTTGAAGAAACTGTTTAACTTTACTGTAGAAACGTTTGTTTCCGCAGAGGGAAGACAGTTAAAGCCGATTGAAGTACACGATATTGTATGTAAAATTGGTTCTTGTGTTGAGGTGGGTGGTGTAAGGCGATCAGCTTTGATTTCCTTATCCGATCTTAACGACGCTGACCTTCGTGTCGCTAAGACTGGTGAGTGGTGGCGTGATAAATCATTCCGATCCCAAGCAAATAACTCGGCTGTCTACGAGGGCAAGCCTTCAATGGGACAGTTCATGGAAGAGTGGGTATCTCTATACAATTCTAAATCAGGTGAGCGTGGTATCTTTAATCGAGATGCTTGTCGCACTGTGATCACTAAGAATGGTAGGAGATCCCCTCACCATAAGTTTGGTACTAATCCCTGCTCTGAGATTATTCTTAGGGACATGGAGTTCTGTAACTTAACTGAAGTAGTTATTCGCGAGGACGATAAAACGGATGCCTTAGCAAATAAGGTACGTCTTGCTACTATTCTCGGTACTTTCCAAGCTTCGTTAACTAACTTCCGACACATCAACCCTACCTTCGAAAAGAACTGTAGGGAAGAAGCGTTACTTGGAGTAAGTTTAACTGGTATTATGGACAACCGACTAACAGCTTCGGCAGATCCTGAATTACTTTCCAGCCTCAAGAAAGTAGCTATTACTACCAATGAGAAGTATGCTGATAAGCTTGGCATCAATAGATCAAAGGCTATTACATGCGTAAAGCCTAGTGGTACTGTGTCCCAGCTTGTGGACTCAGCTTCGGGCATTCACCCTCGACATAGTGAATACTATATTCGACGGGTACGCGGAGATATAAAGGACCCCATGACCAAGTACATGATGGCTCATGGTTTCCCGCATGAGAAGTGTAATTATCAGCCCGAAAATGTTGTTGTATTCTCCTTTCCTCAAGCAGCTCCTACTTCCTCAGTAATGAGGGAAGAACTGTCTGCGATTGATCATCTTAAGATCTGGAAAAGATATCAGTTGTATTGGTGTGAGCATAAGCCCTCTATTACCATCTCCATTAAAGACGATGAGTGGATGGAGGTAGGTCAGTTTGTATGGGAAAACTTTGATTTAATGAGTGGAATATCTTTCCTCCCTTATTCAGAACATACCTATGAACAAGCTCCCTATGAAGAAATAGATGAGGATTCTTATTCTAACATGGTCCATAGTCTTCCCACGTTGGATAGTTGGGATGGACTTAAGGCATGGGAACTCGAAGACAACACAAAAGGAGCTCAGACTGCGGCTTGCGTAGCAGGTCAGTGTGAGATTGTAGACATATGAATAATCTAAATATGAATAACATTAACTCCCTTGAACGAATGGAGTTTGAGTATGAAAAGACGCTTCCAATGACTCAACGAGAACGGCTTGCAATGAAGGAAGTGTTTCGATTGAGAAAGGAATTGGAGGCATATGAAAAGAAAGCAATGGCCAAGAATCGATCCAAAGATTCTGGAAATTCTTGAGGAAATGTATCCAAAATACGAATACTCTCCTGACCTAACCCGGGAAGCTTGGGCTTTTCGGGGAGGTCAGAGAGAGGTAATTTCTAAGTTAAGGGGAATTCTTAAATCACAAGTTTCAGGAGAAACTCTAGATCCCTTATATAAGAGACAAGGAGATAGCAATGGGTAGTTCAAGTAAAGGCGCAGGAGCAGGCTATCAAGGCCCATCCGAAGCCGAATTAGCGGCTCGTCGAGCTGAGGAAAGAGCTGAAGCGGCTCGCCAACGTAGAGAAGCAAGGCTAAATGCTTTGGAAGACGCACGTAGGCAGCAGGAAGCTGACGAAGCAGCCGCCAGTAAGAAAGCAATGGACGAAGCAGAAGCTCTCGCGGCTCGTGAGAAGCGTGAAGAGATGGTTGGTCAGGAGTCAGAAGCTCAGACCACAGCAGATCTTAAACAGCAGCAGGATATCATGGGCGTTGACCAACGGTACGGAGCAGAGACTCGACCCGGTGGGGGAGCAGAGGCTCGGCCTATGGATAAGAAGAAACGAACGAAGAAACCCGGTACAGGAAGAGGAGCATAATCATGTTAGGTAAGAAGAAGACTACCAAAAAGACCGAAGATAAAAAG
>CEPE01124654.1_pt1 | contig 15169 bp, 25 predicted proteins | sample 530531 | NCBI WGS metagenome assembly CEPE01 (sample SAMEA2620273, study PRJEB7988) | marine metagenome | biome: marine biome (ENVO:00000447); feature: deep chlorophyll maximum layer (ENVO:xxxxxxxx); material: "saline water (ENVO:00002010), including plankton (ENVO:xxxxxxxx)" | depth 80 m
AACCTTTAGTTGGCTTTGCCCAAAAGCTTGTCCAAACTTGGTCCTTGCCGTCGTGCATTAGTTCTGCGGCACCCCAAAGACCACCTTCATTTTTTACAATGTCATTTAAAGTTTCTTGTTCTAGTTTAGTAAGAGTTAATTTCATTTGATTATTTAAGATTTTTAGTTTTTTGAGAAGCGTCGAGTGACGCTATCGAGTAGGACACATTCTACACTTTCACGGTAAGCGTGCAAGCGGGTAAATGATAAATATTTTCGACGCCCTAAAAGCCTGTTAAATCAACGTATTGGAATAATGCCTAGCCTAGCCTGCTCTAATTACGCTTATCCATTATCTCCATAATCGTCGCGTCGGACACATCGAGCTTTTTGCCGACCATTCGAATCCACGCCATGCGCTCTCTGTTCCAAGCAGTTCTTTCTCCGTCGAACCTTAAACTTAGTTCTTCAATTTTACTTAACAACCAACGCTCTCTAATAATTGAATAAGCAACCCAAAGACCAAGCACTCCATAGTCAGCAAGAATTTCATTCATCGCTTTCTAAGTATTCGTATTCTTCTTCCTCTTCACCAATTAAATTTTTAACTCGCTCGACTAAAGCTTGTTCTTGTTTTTTATTTAATAAAACTTTAAAAAGAAAATATCCTATAGCGACAAGTATTACCCATTTAAAAATCGTCGAAAGAAAATCTTTTATCTCATCGATAACTGATTCGGATGAGTCGGCAACAATATCTAAAGCGTGAGCTTTTGCTTCGTCGCTCGACGCCTTGATTAAAGTTTCTATAACTTCGCGATTCATCTGTTCTACTTTTTCTGTTCTGTCTTCTTCTTCGATAAGACTTCCTGCAAGTGAACCGCCGACTGCGCCTGCCATCGCAACAGGTGGAGAAACCATTGCACCAATTCCTGCGCCAACACCTGCACCCGACGTCGACCATAAAGAAGAACAACTTAATAAAAATTGAGCAAATAAAACGAACAGTATTATCGAAATAAATCTAGCTATCTTTTGAGCTTTTTGAAAAGGGGAGTCGAACATTCTTACAAGATATCGTCTTCGGAATTATTATCAAACTCGACGTCGGTAAAACTTATGACGCCGTTCCTTTCCAAAGACCTTGACCGACTCTCTCCCGTGTAATCGAAGTCGTACCAATTTCTATCTTGTTCCTCTTGAAGAGGAATCTTTCTTACGGTGCTGTGATTGATTATTTTTAAAAGACCTGAGCCACCGCACTCGACGCAAGTCAGTGGTGCGGTGACTTCAAAAGTCTTGCCGTACCCGTTGCACTTTGAGCAAATTAAAATACTCACTCTCTTTGCAGGGGTCGGCTTGTTTGATTCGGTCATGGCTTAATAATTTCCTTAACCTTATCTAAGAACCAAGCTTGAACTGAGTCATGCTTTCCTGCGCCTGTAACGGACGCTCTCAACTTATCCCGCATTCCTTGCGGTAAGAAAAATTCAACGCGCTCTCGACTCGCTTTGTATCGCTTGACGTACTCTGCGTTTTTCCTTCTTCTTCTTTCTTCGGATGATTCAGTCATGACTCTATGATACCAAGTTGGCAATGTAAAGTGCGGGCAAAACGATTACCCTGTAAATCAAGATGCAGACTACGACGGTCAAAACTATCACCGCCCACAATCCAAGAATTTCCAAAATCCAATTAGCTATGAACCGTAAAAAATTATCGCGTTCACTTCGCTCTTCACTCGACGCGACTACGTCGAAAGTTGGATTGGGAATATTTTTTTCTTTGTTAAAAAATCCAAACATGTTAAAACCTCCAAGACTCGTCCGTCGAGAATATTAGTATTATTGCGATAAGCATAAAAACCGATATCGCTATTGCGTGAATCAAGTCGCCTTTCGACGGCAAGAAATTTAAAATTGTTTTTAAGAATCTATTCATTGTTCTATTTTTTCTTTTCCTTTATTAGTTATTTGTGCGTACCACGTCGAACCATTTTTGTTCGGCACGGTTTCTATATATTTAAGCATCATTAGTCGAGCGTGAGTTTCTCGCCCGACCTTAGACCACCAACTGCGGACATCAATCTTTCCCATAGTCAGCAAGTCTAAGGCTTCCAATAATTTCTTCTCACTTGTCAAGGTGCCAATCCCCCCAATGACGGTGACGACCTAACATATTCATCGCCTCTCTTTTTGTGTAGCGTCGAATATCTTTCTCTTCTACCATCGACAATCTGTAGAACTCTTTCTTATCTAAAATCCTACATGGAATTCGCGTCGTCTCGATTACCTTATCTCCGACTTCGACCCAAGCATGACCACTTCCGTACTGAACGCCCTTCGGACGACCATGCACTAAGAGCGCTTTGCTTAAATCTAAATCGCCACACTCTTTCTGCATTTCAATTCCGCCGTCGAACACTTCGCGTAGAACGAACGTGCAAGCATGTTGATAGCAAGAGTTGTGGGGCAATCTTGGTTTGGTATCTTCGCCGTTGCAATAGTCGATGTATTCCATCCAAGTCGGATTGTTAATGCCGTCTATCATTTGTTCAAGAAGAGTGTTATTCATCGCACTCCTCCCCAAGAATACGACCATCGTATTCTTTAACGTCTTTAATGCAGAGAAACATCTTCGCAAGTTTCGACATATCTTTTGCGTCGGCTTCGTCATTGTCTTTTTGCTTTCCCGATTGTAGCAATCTTGATGCAAGCTGTAATGCGAACCCCAAAAGATACGAACCCCGCGTCGAGTCGAACAAAGCCTTGGCTTTTAGTTTTTGTTTTTGGTTGTAATTCATAGTTAGTTGTTGTCCCTTTTTGAGTAATTTAAAAGGTGGTCGGCACCTGAACCGTAACATTCAAAATGCCCTACTTTTCTTTTGTGAGAGAGAGCGCCACTAGGCGTTCTCTCTACACGAATCCAAGTTATAGATTGCTTGGCTTTTGTTGGTCGACTGCAGAAACAACAATAGCTGTTGTAACGTGCGACTGTTAAGCCTTTGTCTTCTTGGTATCTAGTCATGCTAGTTTAAGTCCTCCGCATCTACCGCTACCGACTTAATCAGCGACACTTTTTCTTCACCGCTATCTTCCTTCTTATCGAAGTCGTGATTGGCGTGATAAAGAACTACCTCGCCTCTGATTATTTTGTGGTCGCTTATTAGCGTCGCAATTAAATTTATATCATCCTGAGATTCTGAGTCGTACATAACGTAGACTTCTTCTTTCTCATCTATGCCGTAGCTTGTAACGTCGACCTTCATTCTGCACGGGTCGCCCGTGTGTATCTCTTCGATGGTAAAAAGTTTTTCGGGTTTAGTTGGGAAGCCCTCACCGTCGAGAACTGCGAAGCCAAATTTTGTCGCCAACTTTAAAGCGTCGTGACAGAAATTCTGCAGAGCAGAAACAGTAATAGAGCTGATGCCTAAGCTTCTTAAAATTGCTAATGCTTTATCGAAGCCATCGTTAAATTCTGAATTGGAATATTTCATTTCTTTAAGTTTTTGTTTAAGAGTATTATTTAGTTGTTTTCGTTGTTCCTCTGTTCGAGTAATTTGAGCAACGTATTTGTCATTGTCGCAGGGGCAATGTTCTCCTTGGAGAATCCTTGAACCCCTGCACAATATACATTCATAAAAGTTTGTCATTCGTTATCCTCTCTTTTGAGAACTCCGACGCAATGTGGTACTGTCGAATCGTCGCCACCTTCAAAGTAGATAATGTTTCCAAACTCTACTTGCGAACAGTTAGTTGGGTCGTTGCATAAACGACCGATACCTTCGTTCACATTTCCTGCGACGGGATGAACCATCACCCACATCAATTCTTTTGCTCCACTATCGGACGGGAAAATAACTTTAATCATTAAGTTGTCATCCTCGTCATGGAACATATAGTTCTTATTGTTAGCTCTTACGAATTCAGTTTCGGCAGTCCAAAATCTCATGTTGCCTTCTTCGTGTATTAAGTTTTCGTTAGTATTCATTTGTTTAGTTTTTTGTTTTCTTAAGGAGAGGGCGAATTGTAAATTCGACACCTACTGATTCTGCGCATTTAATAGAACAAAAAGTTATCTTGTTTTTATTATCAGCGTAGTCGCTAGTGAATCCTCTAGCGACCCAATCTTTAATGCAATGTTGTTGACCGTGTTTGTCGTGAGAAAGTTTTTTGCAACAAGCGCATTCGCCAAGAATGTTTCCGTGTTGCTCAATGTATTCTTCTTTTATATCTTTATCTTTAAAAGATAAGCCTTTGAACTCTGTATCTTTTACCGAGTTCCACCAAGCTTTGATTATTGCGTTCTTTGATTTCATAATAATGTTTTTAGTTTTATGATTTTGTCTTGGGTCGACCTGACCCTGAAAGACCCCTACAGTATATACCTTTTACGGTAAGCTAAAACAGGGAATTTCTAATTATTTTTTAAATGCCTAATAACGCGCTATTTCAGCGTATTAGCTCGACGCTCCCATATATAACGCTACGGCGGCGGTCATCACCAACCAAAACAATCGCTCCGCGACGCGACTCACGCCTTGCGTTTTTAATAAACCATCTTCAACATTGTCGAGCCTATCGCTATGTTTATTTAATCTTTTATTTATGTTTGCTTGGTCAGCCAACATTGTTGCTATACGTTCTTCAACTCTTGCAACTGTTATTAAACTTTCTGCAAGTCTATCAACCTTATCTTCTATCCTTTCAAGTCGAGCGTTAAGAGTATCGATTTTATTTTCGTTAGCATTCATTTTTTTTTAATGTTGAAATCCGTCGAACGATATCCATTGAATAAGATAAAAATTGCTTTTGCCCGAAGACGGATTGCTTGCGTGAAAGTCAAAAGTAAAACCATATCTGTATCCACTAGAGTCGACCAAATGAGTAAAGCCTTCCGTACCATTGAAGTTATATAAATTCTCATTATCACTTAAGTCAAAGTTAGAAGTTGTTATAGAACCCGAAGTCTCATTGTTTATATACCAAACTCTAGTAAAAACAATCGGGTCAGCTCCCGACGCAAACAGTTGTGTCGAACCACCGTTCGTTGTGTATTGATAATTTACTGTAGTTGAAAAAGGCGTTGATGTTCCACTAGCGTGTTCGTAAAAAACCCAACCGTGTTCCATTCTGCTTCGACGCTTTAATACTGTTGCTAAATTTTTATCTGAAGAAGAAAGGCTTGTAAAAAAGTTTGCGCCCATATCGCTCATGTCAAAATGTAATTCATCTTGCGTTGCAACAATTTTTTCAGCAAGAAAATTTAAAAGCCTTGGCGACAAAGATGTTAACGGTTTATAAGTCGAGCCTGTGTCGGCAACTCTTCTTATAGTAAAAGCTTTGTCTAAATATTGTGGATAAGGTGAAGCCATTAAAACGGTAACTCCATAATTGTTATATAAGTAAATATTTTATCACCTAAAGATTCGTCGAGCGGAACAAACTCGTCCGCAGTCGACCAATCAGTATCTTCTGCTAAGTAGCAATGAGCCGTAAGCGATGGAATATAAACACCACTAAGCTTTCCTCCCGAACCACTAAAGTCATAAGCAAATTGTTGTCTAGTATATGAGCCTCTCATTAAAGGGCTTCCACCGTCGGTTGAATATTCATTCTCATCGACAGTTGTTATAAACGTAAATAACGATTCGCTTCCATTGCTACCACTTCTATTTGTTAACGTAAAGTCGGGAGCGTCCGACGGCAAAGCCATAGCGCTTTGTGAGTTTGTGCCTAGCCACCAATTACCTTTGCTCTGAAAATACATAAGACCCACAGAAGATTGAGAGACATAGGCGTGGTCATTGTGAGCAACCTTAAAAGTATATATCATGCCACCTATAGAATATATTGCTTCAGCTATGCTCGACGGTGACCAAGAAGTATTTGGAGCAATGCCCGTTAAAGGGTCAACTCCTGCATGCCTGCAAACTTCCGACGCTCCTGAGTAAAGTTTCGACAACCAATCTGCGGTTACCTTATCCGAAGAAGTTATAGGAGAAAAATCGTCCATCTCTGTAGGATAGCTCGACGTTTTTTTATTGCTCGTGTCTTTAGATACTGCCATGATATTTATACTTCGTCCCAAGAGTCTCTATATTCTGTCGTCAAGTCGATGGCTCCACCTATGGGCTGTATAGCCAACCAACTAAAGTCGTAATAAATTGTTGTTCCTGAACTGCCTATTTGATTCGACATAGGAATAAAATAATTTCTTGTAGATTTTATAATACTTACTTCAGTGATGTAAGAAGCGCTAACGCTTCCCGCAAAAGGCTTGTTTGGTTTAATAAAAACAATAGGCGGTTCAGTAAATAAATCATCGCCCTTGTCTGTTTGAAAATAAATCTTTAAACCCTTGAAGTAATGTTTCGAATAACGAGTGATGAAATTGGTGGAGCTGCCTAAAACGTTAGGGTGATTATAAGTCCAAGTGTTGCCGTTGACTGTTACAGAAACGTCGCCACTTGTTGTTGCAGGAAAGTTTCCCGTTTCTTGCCCTGTCGCTATCCTACAGTTTTGTTTTATATATTCCCCCATAGGAATTGTTTGCGTCGAGTCTCTAGTTCCTGCGGTTGTTTGCAATCCACTTATGTTCGACTCAACAAACTGCAAATCTAATCCCGTTAAAGAATCTAACCCGTCGTGAAGTTCGGGAGTTATCGGTGGTAAGTCTGTAGGGTAAGTCATGTCTTATTTATTATAACGAACTATTGTTATCTCTTTCTGTTTGCTCAATTCTTTCCAAAGCTTCCGACGTCGACTTCGACAAAGAGTCAGTTGGGCTTCCACCCTTTACAGTTATCGAAAGCGGTGAATGTTTTCCTGCGTAATTAAATTTTATTTCGTTTGGAATTATCTCGACGCCGTCGCCTACAGTTATAGAAAAATCTCCTTCCGAACCAATCTTTGTTGTCGAGCTTCTTGACTCCGTTGCTTTGTCATACGTCGTGCTGTTCCACTGAGTGTCTGAAGTTATAGCGTCGCCAATAATTACACCGTCGCCACTTTGAGCGTAATAAAGTCTTGCGTGAAAACCGTCGTTGGAATGACCGTCGTACACTTGCGTTCCGCTTGCATTGTTTTGCGCTCTTGTCCACTTAACAAAATATCTTTCCGACGAATCTATTGTTTTATTTATTGCAGGCTCTAGGCTCATCAAAAGCCCCGCACTATACTCGACTCTTGGCATAGGTCGACAAGCCTCACTTACTAAAAAACTATCTGAGTTATTTGCGCTTGTACCTTCCGCACTTAATCCTTTTGCATATTCAAATTTACTCGTCGAAGAATTTAATTCTCCTTCGTAACATCTTGCAAAATATATTTCAGTGTTGCCCGACGTCGAAGCAAGAGAGCTAACCCCATCGTCGTCAGTTCCCGAACCAATCAAAATATAATTTTCATTTTGTCCTGCTAAGTTGGCGTAAGCTAAATGGTCGCTAACTGTTCCAAATCTTACGCCAACCGTACTCGACGTCGCGTGAAGATTAGTTTGCCAAGTTGGATTCCCGTCGCTGTTCATTGTCCACAATCCGACCAATGGTGCGACTGAATTATTTCCGCTTAACTCTAACGCAACTTTACCTCCTCCACTAAGTGCCATATCCGACGGCGCCAAATGTTGTTGATGACCATAAGTTGCAAGCTCGTCCACCCACCCGACGGAAGAACCTCTCCAAGTTTCTAAAGTAAAACCGAAGTTCGTATTGGCTCCGCCCGACTGAACAAATTTTAATCTCATAGTCTTCGACCATTCAATAAGCACTTGACCGTTAAGAGAATCTGAAGTTGCATTGTGAAGTCCAAAACCAACAGTCCATAACATAGAGCGCGTCGTCGAGAATTGCGCGTTACTTATTTCTTTGTTTGGATGACCAAAAGTATTTGCTCCCGCCCAAGACGTTCCATAAAAAGGAGCTTCAGTTGTGTCGATATTTATTACAGGCGCGTTGCCACTCGACACCTTGCTAAGCTTTATCGCTCGATTTCTTGAGTCGATTCCTGCGTGTTCTTCGTAAGAGCCTGAAGTTAATCTTTGAGAAGATTCGTTAGTGATATGAATTAAAGAGTTCATATCTCTCATGTAATGAACCAAGTCGTACGGCTTTGCTAACGTACTTGCTCCAACTCTTTGCGATTCGTTTAGAGTTTGGTCATCCGACCAAGAGACTAAAGTGTTTAGTTTTCTGCTCGACTTTCCTTTCAAATAAGCTATAGCATATTTTCTACAAGCTTCGTTCGACTTTAAATCTTTATTAGATATTGTTTGATGTCTCTTGCCATACTTTGAAATAGAAGTGTCGGCGGTAGCAGTTCCGTAATAAGAAACAGTCCCGTCTGTAATGGTGTCACCGTATACTTCGACGGAGTTTATTATGTTCGATGTGTCGTAATTTTTTTCAAGCTTAATCGCTTTGGTGTATGGGACGTGAGATACGACGTCGAGCGTTGAGCCGTCTTCTTGAAAATCTGCAGTCCAAGCTTCGCCCCTCCACTCCAACAAATATGCTTCGCCATAGTTGTCCGCCGTCGCGCCACACCTAACTCCAAAAGAAACGACGCCTTCTCCTCCCGCTTCATCTTGCAAGTCTTTTAATATTTTACTTACCTTTGCATTTTTATATTCCCTAGTTCCAATAACAACCTTATGCAAACAATTGTAACTTGCAGGAACCCCCGAAGAGATAGTTAAAGAATCGTTCGTGTAACTTTTAATCGGTTGGTTCGACCTAGAAATTACGTCGGTCATAACTGTCGTATAAATACTTCCAATAGAAGCGTCGGTAAATGTTCCCGTGTATTCCATCTCTTTCAAGAATGAGCCGTAACCTTTAAGCTTAAAAGAAACTATATCGCTGTTATTGCTCGACACTAAATTTTCTGCAACGCCTTGGAATAAAAAATAAGAACGCTCGTTGTTGTCGAAGTTTTGAGTAACGTCGACATAGCTAGAAGACAACGGCAACTCTGCTAAATGATTGCAACGATAAATGCTAACAACACCAAACCTGCTGTTGTCAAATTGTTTTCTTATATTAGTCGAGCGAGCAAGTTTTAATTTTATACTCGCGTCTTTTAATCCGCCCGACGCGGGGTTGTACGTCCAATCGCAAGAAACAATGTTGTCCGAAAAGATTCCAATAACTCGACGCTTAGTTGAAACGAAAGGAGAATCATTTACTTCGTCAACAACTATCGCAATTCTACTCTTCGGATTGTAAGCCATTGTTAAAAATTAGAAGAGTAATAGTTTGCCTTATAAACTAATGATACTGTTATGTGACCGCCCGTCGTGTGAGCATCTAAGAAAATAGTATTGCTTCCATTCTGCAATCTAAAGAAAGCGCCGTCGATTCTTTTCGGTGGCTTTGTTGAAGACGAAGTATCGTTCTCCAAGTAAACGGATTCGTCCGTCGAGTCGAGAACAATTTTATCTGTCGTGTTTCCCAAGGCGGCATTGCTTATTCTTATATATTCGGGAGAATCTAAAGTAACGTTTCCGACGCTAAGAGTTAGCGGGTCGCGAGCGCCACTTGCAGAAGTGTGTTGTTGTATTTTTATAATTGGTCGAACGGGCGCTGTACCGTTATAAGTTATTGCCGACGTTGTTGCGTTAGTAGAACTCGACGACAAAGATATAGTTTCAGTTGTCGTTGCTGTCGCTCTCCAATACGGAGACTCTGTAAAAAAGTCAACGCCAAATTGCATAGCCAAGTTCGACGAACCTTTTATAAGTTCTAAACTTCCAAGCTTTGGATAAGCATAAATTTCTCTATCTGATAATTTTAAAAGTCCGCCCGACGGATTAGAAAAAGATTCAATAACATTACTAACTCTAGAATCCAAGTTCGAAGTTGAAGTTCCAATTATTGTTCCCGACATAGATATGCGTCGACCGCCTTTTGTGTATTGCTCTATCGCGGAGCCGTCCGACAACAACGGCGACTCTTTCAACTTAACCATCGGTGAATCTTTTATTTTATCTATTGCGCACCCAATCGAATTGTCGAGAGTGTTGCCGTCATAAATTACTGTCCAACTCATTTTTTATATTCTCCTTCCTAGTATCTTGTCGACCTCATCTGCGATTCTTTCTGCGACCAAATCGCTATCGCCTGAACCACTGACGTTGATGTTTATGTTATTGCTCGTCATGCTTGAAGCGGAGCCTTGTGAGACGTTAGAAAATAATTCGGGTCGTCTACTTGCTAAGTCTGAAAGAACGTCTCTCGCTCGACCCGTGCGTGTTTCGGGGATGATTGTTTCAGCACCCGCTTCACCAATAAGAGCAAGCGTAGGCGACGTCACTCGACCACCTTCAGCAAACGCCGCGAATGCCGCGCCTTGCGCCGCCGCCGCCGCTAACAAAGCAGGAAGTAATCCTGCATGAACTTGCGCACCACCTTGCGTCGCAATCAAAGCCGCCGACGCCGCCGCCGATAAGCTTGGCATTATTTGCGCAATCGCGTTGTTGGTTATTGCCGCGGCTTGCGTCGCGCTTGCAACGTGTATGTCTTGACTCTTCTGCGCGTCGGCAACTTCCAAGTCGTGCTTTGTTTCATACCAACCCGTAATCGCGTCTTGAAGTTTAGTGCTTAACTCTTCGCCCCAATCTGCAAGCTTATCAAACAAGTCGTCTAAGAAACTAGAAACTCCGTCGAGCGCAGGAGTCATTGAATTAGAAAACGTGTTTCCAAGTTCTCCAAAAATTCCTCTTAAGTTTACTGCTTGTTCGACGATGCTTATGAATAACCATTTGACGTTGTCTGTTTCATGAACAACCTTTTGAACTTCCTTTGCAGTTTCCGATATTGCAGGAATCATTCCGCCTGCTTTTGTTATCGTCTCTTTTGCTGAGTTAATATTTTCTTCGAACGTCGAGTAAGCTTGCGCAGTTTTCTCAACGCTCTTTTTGTTTTCTTCGACGGCATTGCTTGTTACTTTAAGTTGCTCTTCTAATCCCTTGCCCGATATCGTTGTTCTTTGAAAATTTAAAACTTCATTTTCTTCCGCCAAAAGTCTTGCTTTGTCCGCCGCGGTTTCTATCGTAACTGCCAACCTTTCAAACATGTTAGAAAGTGACTCAGTTGCTTTTGTTGCTAACTCTGCTCCGCTTCCGTCGCCTCCCAACCAAGGATGATTGAACACCGTCGAAAGCCCGCTAACAATTCCGCCTATAACTTCGACGAAAGTTTTAAGAACTCTAACCAACGCAGGAATTGTCGTCTCTATAAACCCATCAATAATTCTTCCAAAATCTTCCGACGCAGTACCGCCTTCTTTTAATGACTCAATCGTTTCTTCAATTGCATTGCTTATGCCCTGCATTGTTCCACTTAAAACTTCGCTGTCCGCTATTAGTTCTCCATACCTAGTTCTTAAAGATGTAAACTGTTGAACCAACTGTTCCCACCTAAAAGAAAAAGTTGCTGTCATTTTTTGAAGAGCAGTTTCAGTCGCGCCGCTTGCGTTGTTTATGTCTCTAAGTATTTCGGGAACGTCGCCTTGTTGACCCGCCGAAGCAAGCGCCGCAGTCAACGCTCTAATGTTTGGAATAACTTGACCTAACGTTCCAACAGAGTCGCCCGCTTTTTCGTTTAACTGTTCTAGCACTTCGAACAATCCGCCCTGTCGAGCCAACGTTGCTTCGTTAAACATTGTCAATCCTAACTCGCTAATCGCGTCGCTCGCTTGCTTGGTTGGCTTAACAATAGACACAAGTAAAGAACGCAAAGACGTTGTTGCTTCATCCGTCGAAAGTCCTGCTCTAGTTAGCATAACCATTGCAGTCGACAAGTCTTCAAAAGAAACACCCGCCGCCGCGGCGATAGAAGTTATTCGACCCATAGAAGTCGACAGTTCTTCGCCTGTAGTTTTACCAAGTCTAATCGTGCTAAATAAAATATCCGACACCTTCGTTGCGTCGGACGCTTCCATGCCGTAAGAATTTAAAACTGTCGTCATTAAATCGACGGAAGTTGAAGCGTCGACCAAAGCCGCCTTGCCAAACTTAATCGCTTGACCCATAACTTCAAAAGCTTTTGTGCCACCGTTAGTCGCGTCGGTTCCTGCAGAGATTGTCATGTACAAAGCTTTCGCCGCTTCGTTAGCGTCGACCGCATACTCTCTTGAGAACCTTTGAACTTCGCTTCCCAAGTTCGCCATCTCTTCTGCGTTTAAACTTGTTATTGTTGCGACCTCTGCCATTCCTTTTTCGAATTGCATAAACTCGCCAACAGTTCCTTGAAGAGCAGTCGAAGCAGTTCTTCCTATCTTGCTAATAGCACGAGAAACTCCCGTACTTATAATCGTCAATTGAGAAAGCGTCGAAGTAAAGTTTCTGAAACTTTTTTGAGTCGTCTTAATATTCTTGCGCACCTTTCCAAGAACGGAAGACGTCGAGTCTTTCATTCTCAAGTTGTACTTAACACTTTTTTCTGTTGCCATGAATATTTTTTAGTATGGGTTTCCTGCTGAAGAAATCTCAACAACAGGTTGAACGCCTCGACCCTTTGGCGATTTTAAAAATTTAGACAACTGCGCAGAGTCTTCGTCGCGTGTGTCTAAAATTATTTCAAGCAATGTTGCGGCGTCGTCGATGTCGAGCGATTGTAAATCACAAAGCCCGACACCGTTGCGCAAAAGTATCAACAACCCACGCCCTCCACAGGTTCGATATCCTTTCCCAAGAAAGGCGCGGCGGCTAGTGATACTTCTTCCAATTTATCCATCGGCACGATGCGACAAAAATCTTCGAAGTCTCCTTCGAATCCTCCATGTCTTGCGGCTCTCCAAGAAAGAGCAAGGCTCGACTCAAAGCCGTCGGCTTTATCAAGCGTTGTTCCGAGTTCTCTTTGAATTGCAATCATGTCCCAAGCAACAAGTCGACCAAACTTTAAAGTGTGTCCGTTGCCTAAGTCTAAAGTATTATTTTTTGTGTCTTCAGTCATGCCGATATTTTAACAAATTAAGCCGCAGTATAACCTTCGGCGTCGCTTGTAATTAAAGTCGCTGTACCAACTCCCGTCGAAGCAGTTCCCGAATAAGAAGCTTCCCATTCGACTGTTCTTAAAACAAGTCCTGCGTCGCTAACTTGAGGCTCGCCAACATTTGTAATTCTAACTTTTGGAAAGTCGAAAGAAAGTTTGGCGTTGTTGCCTGAAGTTAACTCAGCTCCTTCGACGGTCATTATTAAAGACTTCATGGTTGATGCTCTATAAGCATCGGTAAAAGCATCGAACGTTCCACTTGTTCCCATGTCGGGAGCTTCGATTTCGAACGAACCATTCACAATAAAGTTACCACCTGCGACGGGCTTTAATTGCGTAGCGTCTTCTAAAGTTCGACGCTCTGCGTGAGCCTGTTCAATATGGATTGTCATTGAGCGAACATCGTAGCCTGTTTCTGAACCATCGGTTCCATACTTAACAGACTTAGTTAATGTTCCACTTCCTGCAGAAGGATGAGCGATGTAATCGTTCGTCGGTAAAGTTGCAGTTGGTATTGAAACTGCAGTGACATCTTTACCAATAAACTCCCAACTTGCTGTTGCAATTGAACCTTGTTCAAAAGTCATGTCGCAAGATACAGGACGCATTCCTTCATAACGCCAAGCCTTTGCACCGCTCGCGGCATTTTCGCCTTCACGGTTTACAAGAATACTTATGCCTCTATCTTGAGGGTCGGTTGTTCCTGCAGACAAGTCGCGACCAAGTTGTACGGTGTGAGTATAAGGAGAGCCTGAACCTGACTTAGCATACTTATGTCCTGTTAAGTGAGAAAGAAACATTAACCAACCTCCGCCAAAACGCAAGTCGTGTGTTATGTTGCCCGACACTCTTTTCATTCCTGTAATGAATTGAGCGGAATCACTTCCACGATAAGAAAGAGATTCGGGAGTGATATGGTCGACCTCTCCTTGAAGAGATTCCATGCCGCCCCTTGGGTCGAGAAAATGACTAGCACTCGAAGCCGCGGTTCCCCAAGCAGATTCTTCTGCATAGCCGATAGAAAATCCTATTCCGATTTTAGCCATGTTATTATTTAATTATTTTTTTTATTTGATGAAGTGAGATTCGATTCCTTTTTTTTCTTTGCGTCTGATAGAGAAGCCTTTTCAAAATTAGGAGTCGAGATGAGATTATCCGCTATGTTTTTTGGGACATCAATTACGTCGCCGAAATCAACCACACGCCCCTCAACTTGGAGTGGCGCTTCGAGCGGGTTTATGTTTTTTATGTTTACCATTTTTGTAAATGTGGTTATGAGAAATCGTCGAGATATTCGACATCAAAGATTACGGTTCCGATAATTACAGGCGGGTCAGTATCGCCGTTAGTATCAAAGTCCGTCGAGTTATAAACTCTAAGAAGAGCGGTGCCGTCAACGTCGGGATAAGAATTTAATCTTTGCTCGACTTGACGACAAAGAGTATCGCAAGCGTCGGTCGTTGTTACTTCATTATTCCCTGAAGCAAGACATTCAATTGCGATGCTAACTGTTCGATGAGCGGATGAGCCAAGCGACCTCCACTCGACGAAAGAGTCGTCCCGCGCATAAACTCTAATCGCGGGAAGAGTTGTTATTGGTTGCGTTCTTGAATCATGAACACGAGTTCCTGCGTCTGTCTGTCCTGACAGTAAGGAAACAAACTTTTTTCTAATCGTCGAACGGGGATGTGCCATTAAATACTTTTCTCCAAAACCAACATTGTTATTCCCGTTCCGTCGGGCTTCTTAACCCTGACTATATAGTTCGTAGAATTTATTGTGCATACTGCGTCCACTGCCAAGTTTGTAACATCGGATTCGACGCAAGTAAAAGTCGGGACTGTTCCGTTAACACTCAAGTCTTCCGAATAAAGATTATCAAATATTCCTTTTGCGGTATAAGCTGTTCCGCTAGAAGTAAACGAAGCTTCAACACCAAAGTCATTAGTGTCGAAGTATTGCGTTAAGTCTTCAGTGAATGCCATTTACTCTTTAGATTTTTTAGAAACTTTTTTGCTAGATTTCTTTTTTGCTTTTGCTTTTGGTTTTGCGTCGAGCATTTCAGCTTTACCCAAAGCGACAAGTTGGATTGCATCATCTGCGCCAACTTCGTATTCGTTATCGCGTTCCAAAAATAAACCGCCACAAAAAGTGTTTGAAAGAATTTTAATATAAGCCATTTTAATTATTTTTTTT
>CEPE01124653.1_pt1 | contig 15143 bp, 6 predicted proteins | sample 530531 | NCBI WGS metagenome assembly CEPE01 (sample SAMEA2620273, study PRJEB7988) | marine metagenome | biome: marine biome (ENVO:00000447); feature: deep chlorophyll maximum layer (ENVO:xxxxxxxx); material: "saline water (ENVO:00002010), including plankton (ENVO:xxxxxxxx)" | depth 80 m
CCTGAACCGTACTTTATATAATTTTGAAATACTTTATTGGATTCGTAAAACCCATGCCCAACCTGATCAACGCCATCTGGGTCAAACCCAGCCGCAACTAACAAGCTGTTTGAAGAACCGGGTTTTTTTGCTGTTGCCGCTCTTAGTAAAGAGTAAGCATCTTGAAAAGATGGCCTTTGTTTTAGTAATATTGCTGGTTCTATTGTAGCTTCAAAAAAATTCTCAGCCTGAACCATTTTAAATATTTTTATGTCAGTAACTAAATTAGTTGTATCTAAATATCTATCTACATGTTCCTGCGATGGATTTTTAGACTTAAGCCTGCTATCTTGCCTAAGACCAAAGAAAAGCTTTTTAGTTCCATCTCCATCTGCGTCGCCTTCTGCAGATACAAATACTATAGCTCCTGACTGTGCAAAAAGGTCATATTCTCCTTCCGCGTTCTTTTTGACTATTTTAACCATGTCTCCAGTTTTTAGTTTACCAGCGCCGCTACCTATTAAGCTTTCATGCACGCGAAGATAGTTTTGACTTGGGTTTCCAGCGTTATCTTTTAACTCTATTTCATTAAAAGTTGTTGCGTCACTTGGAGCAGTATTTTGGTGTTGCCATGTTAATTCTATTTCTTCCTCTATAGCGGTCGAATAAGGATTTCCAAGAGCTATTATCTTATCATTTCTATTACTAATTTCCTGCGTTGCTAAAGCATTATATCTGCCATTATGGTTATTAAAAGCAGTCGTCGTCAAAAGATCAGTGTCAGGCCGTCCATCTCTTTGTATGGGCACTATTTCAAATTTTATTTTTCCAGTAGAGAATGGATTTTTAAAATAAAACAATTTATTATATATATAGGCCGCTTCCGCTTTTCCATTTTTACTAGAAGTTCTTTGTATTTTATAAGAATATTTTGAGCTTATCAGAGTTTCGTGTATTACTTTGCTATTCCTCCATATTCTTAAGACAAACTTCATATTGTCATTAGTTACTGCATTTGTTTGTAAATAGTATCCAGCTAAACATGGTCTTGCACCCATTCTTTTCTGCTTAGAAGATGTTAAGCCGGTAATATCAATAAAGTCTTTGTTTTTATCTCTCCCTAAAGAAGAGCTAGAAACTTTGAATAACATGGAAGGAGCAGGGTTATCGCTCGGGTCACCGTTTTCTTTATAACCATGGCTAGGGCTAAACCTCATAGTCTTGCCTCCCCCAGTGTTATAATGTATATCAAATTTTGTAGTTAGTATATCGTCGTAATTCTCAGTTGTTGAAATTGTAAAATCGCTGTCGCCTTCCCTAAGTTTATCCGGATTCGGAAGCCAGTTATTCTCAGATCCGTTGTTAGATTTTCTAAAAAACTTTAATGTTGGTCTATATTGCTCTATCTTTGCGTACCCCATATCATCAGTAGAAATGTCGCCATCTTTATCCTTTTTGACTTTATGACCAAACACGGGAGCTAAAATATTCTGTCTAGTATAATATTTATAAAAATCAAAACCTACTTTACATATATTTAAAGGGCCAAAAGTTCTAACACTTCTTTCTCCGTACACCTGTTCCCCTCTATATGCTTGATCCGAATCTCTTAAAAAGTTTATAACAGGAGCATCCCAAGTTTTAGTTTCGCAGAACAGGCTTCTTTGCTGCTCATTACCCTTAAAGTAGAAAGTAAAAGCCCATAAAGCCCATTGAAGCATATCTTTTGCACCATTCTTTCTTTTGAGTATACCTTGAGAAGGAGTCCTTGTTTCTCCTGTATACTTATCAACATAAGATCCTGAATAAACAGCAGGAGGATAACGCATATATACATGCTGACTAGCGTACTCTGCATGAAAATGGTCAGAAGATCTCCCAACTAAAAAGAGGCTTTTGCTAAAATGCACTGGTTCATTTACAGAAGGAAGATATCTTTTCGGCCCGGACTTCCATTCTTTGAGCTTAGCTTTATTATATTTCTTAGAAGGAACGAAAGCCCCTCTTTGCCTGAAAGAGTTAGACCAAAAAACGCTATTAGAATGAACCGCTCTAGATGTTTCTACTAAGCCATCAAAAAGGTTTCCTTCAGCCCAAGGACCCATCTTTTCAATTTTTTTATTTTCTGAAGTAACCCTGCCAAATATATAGGCATTTAAAGGGTTCATAACATTTGCTCCCTGTGGTGTACCTGCTAAAGCTAAAGGCCAGTTCCCTTCGCCCGTTTCTGATGTTGGCAACTCTATATTATAGTAAACCTTCCACCATTCGTCTTCGGGAGGGCTAACACCCAAAGGAGTTGCCGGAGTAGCTGTATTTCTAGGCCCTAAAAAAATACTATCTGCATAGAAAAATATATTCCAAGCGCAAGCTGGCCCCGGCCCTGCAAGCCTTTTATTAAACTGATCAGCTAACCTATTATGATCTGAGGCTTTTGGGCATTTGTCTTTATCAACAAGAGGTACGCTAGAATAAAAAAACATAACTCAACTCCATTTAGCGCAACCAATTTCTTCAACCGTGCCTCCTCCGTCTCCGCCCCCGCCTCTTTCATTTATATTTATGTCAATCCACTCCACTGCGCATCCAGTTGTCCCATTTCCAGTATACTTTATAATTATGACCTCGTCCTTAGAGTATAAAGGTGTCGCCCTGAAATTACCTTCAGTATCAAAAAAATGGCTAGGCACAGTTACTAAAAATTTGTTCCCATCAAAATTGTCGTCAACATTTTTTACGTAAACAACTTTATGAGATTCATCTGCTCTATACTTAGGCCCAGATTTACCCCTGTGTGTATTAGCGCTACTTGGCCACGTTTCTATTCTATCGTCTTTAAATTTCCATTTATCGACTTCGTTTTTGCCCGGTATAGGTTCAACGACCCTAACCTTTCTGTGTATTTCTCGTTTTTCGTTATAGTAGGACATTTTTTATAAAGTTGCACTCGGAGGATACAAATGACTAGATATTATAGAAAAGTTACCTCCGGCAGTAACCCTTTTTTTAGATGTGAAACCGTCTGCCCCACTGACCACTAAGTCGTACACCATTGGGTCAGTGTCAACATAATTCTTAGCTTTTACAGCTAACCTAGGCATCGTTCCGGCAGTTTTATATGTTTTATAATAATTGAAAGTTGCTTGGCCTTCTCCTGTAGGTACTTCTGTCATATCGTCTTGATTAGTACCGACAAAAATTTTCCAATCAGTATGAGGTTTATTATAATCAAATAAGACAGGAACTCCAGACGCTTTTTCTTTAGTAGGGAAGGTAACGCTATCTCCGTCAGCATCAGGAATTATAGTAACTATATCTGGGGTATTTTGTCTCTGTAAAAGTAAATTTCCATCATTAGTTTTATAAAAAACCCCTTTTACTCCGCCTTGTAAGTTAGATAAATTTGAGTTACCATCAGTAGAGCTAGAGTCATACATGTTAGTCGGGATAAAGCCAGCATAAGTTTCAACTAGTTTAGAATTATTAGCTGTCGTAGTAGATATCAATCCAACAAAGTAATCATCTACGGCTTCCCCAAAAGTATTTCCGTTCACTCCAGCTGACCCATTTGTGCCATAAGTACCTTGCTCACCGGTTCTAAAAGCTATAATCCTTTCTCCGCCTCCATCAGCATACCCTATACCGCTACCACTGAGAGAGACTCCAGTTATAAAAGAATATTGCTTCGAGTGGTCTCCTTGTATGTGCTCTAAATAAACCTTGTACGGAAGACCCTCGGAGAGCTCTGGTTCGTTAACAAAGTCCGCTGCGTAACTCAAAGAAAAAACTCCGCTTATATCTTTAGGTTGACCTCCTCCGGGGACTACTGTTCCATCAACAAGCGTAGTTTCTAAGTCCATAGCTTGATAAATATCGCCCTCTAAGAAGTTAGTTTCTTCGAGAGGGTGAATCTCTAACTGTATGCCGCTTCTGTTGTCTCCTTTATTTGCAGACAATGTAGTTTTCGTAGACACCTTGCCAAAGCTAGTGTATAAATCTAAACCTACGGGATAAGAACCCACCCCTAACGTAGTTTTACTCTTAAGTTTTAAATCTTTTGTTGTTGAATTGCCGTTTACATCCGTAAGACTATTTATGTTAGCGGCGCTGTTGTCAAACTCAAACAAATCTTGACTACTTGTTACCTGCCCAGATAATACACTCGTTTTAAAACCATCGTCAGATGTAAACGTAAGAGCGTTAGCAAAAGTCATCACATCGCCGTTAAATGGCCCCGAACTTCCAGACTCACCAGTACTCCCGTACACGTCTACTTCTATAGAGTCGGCTAGAGTAAGAGAGCCTTTTTTGCCATATATATCTAAATCTTTTAAATTTATTGACGCGCCTTCTACATCAAAAAAGAAATTTCTAATTTTAAAATGTGTCTTAGCTCCTTTAGTACATATTAAATTATTATCAATAAAATAGTCGTAAGTATCAGTAAGAAAAGTACCTTTAAAATTAATATCTTTGTTTTTTTGATAAGAGTAGACGCACCTGTCTTCAGGGTCAAATACTTTGCCACTTTTTAAAGTAAAAGTCAATTTTCTTGAGTTAGAAGCGTTGTCTTCTGAACCTATAAAGCCGGACACGCCAAACATCGCAACCCCTGTCAGGTTATCAACAGACATGTCCAAGTCATAAGACAGAATACTATTACTATCTTGTGTAGAAACTTTTCTTTTTTTTAGGCTGCTAATTTTCATGACATTGATCTATAAAAAGACATTTTCGGCTGCACTGCTTTAGCTTGCGGTTTGACCATTCTGAATAAGGCTTCCAAAGAAGGGTCTACAGGTGGCCTATTAGTAAATGTTATATTTATATAATAACCTCCTTGGTCTGCTAAGATAGACATACTCTCTAGTCCATTTTCTTGTTTTAAGTAAGGCATCAAGTCGGAAACCCCAGAAGAATCATCTAAATATATTTTATAAACTACACCCTCTCTCGGCGTCGTCACTTGTTGTGAAGATATATTAGATTTTAATAAATCGTGATAGTTTTGAGCACTGATAGACTGCAAATTCAAATATTCATTATCTCCGTCTATAGAAATAGCCCTAGATAGATTAACTAAAACATCAACAGGTATTTCACCTCTTATTATACCTTCTCTATTATCTGGGTTATATATAGAAACTATATCTTGAGTTATGTCTTGCGTTTGATATTTGACAGAAGAAACTGTCGGCGATATAGTCGGTCTTGTTTTATCTAAGCCATCAAAAACCTTTCTTTGTCCAGTATCAGTGAAAGTTAGCTTCCTGTTGTATTTTAATACACCTTTATGTCCATACTGAGTCGGGGCTACTATCGTGTGAAGCGCAGCGTCCACACTTCCCGATTTGACATCAGAGTACAAATTACCGGGCAAATCGAATTTCTTATAAATTTTTGCTTTTGTCTCTTCATTTATGTGCGAGAAATACCAAGACTCGTTTGTGTTGCGTCTTTTTATAGATATCGACAGACCTTTAATTTGATTAGCTCTATCAGGCTCTATTTCTGTACTAAATGCAGAGTCTCTTATATTAGCCAAATCCGCACAGTTAAGTTTTCCTTGACCAAGTATTTCACTGGAGCACATTTCTTCAACAAAATCGTTTTCACACTGAAGAGTGCACTCGTCTACATCACTACTTAGAGTTTTATTAGATCTTTGACACAAAGACTGGAGCGCGTTTATCTCTTCAATCGTATTTCTTCTTAGAGAAGTAGCTGAAATTTGTATGTCTCCTATCGAATAAGGATTATTAGTCGTAGAACTGTCTCTATCTCCTTTTAAACATACCACAAGTCTTACTTTATCTCCTGCAAATTTAGCCTGATCTATAACATTCATTAATCTAATCAGCTCATTTTGCACGGTGATTTTTGATTTCTTGCCTACATGTAGATGAAGATCATTAATTCGCTTTATGGCTCTCCGCACAACCGGACCCACTAAAGCAGGTATCTCATACATAAAAGGCTGATAAGAAGCAGTAAGATCATATCTTATCCTATTAACAATTCCGTCGCTCACATATACATTACTTCCACCAGATTCGTCTGGGCTCATTATTGCCAGTCTGTAAGGATTAAGCAAGTTTTGTATATCTTGCGGATTACCAAACCAAGATGCATTTCTTTCAAAATGAAAAAAACCTTTTTCCCTGTCTTCAGTAAAGAATTCTTTCGAGCACTCTTCTTGAAACTGCTCTATTAACTCGTTTGTATCATCGTAAAGTTGATTTTTATAAAGATCTCCATCAGTAACTAACCCGTCTATTCTTAAGTCTTGTAAATTTTGCAAAAACTTTGCCATGGGAGTTTTATAGTGTTGACTCTGACCATAAAACTCAGAAGAAGGTTCAGTTTTTAAATTTTCTAAGATTTTATAGTTCGGATTGCAGTCAAAATATTCAGCGGCAGGAGCTGATAAAACATAATGCTTCCCAATAAATTCTTCGGCTATTGACGATTCCATAGATTTGTATATCTGCTTTAAGTTATCATCAACTATAGCTAGAAAAACAGAAAAACTATTACCAGTAAGACGGTATTGTTCTCCATAATGTAAATCTATGTGTTGCTGCGCCTCGGTTAACGCCTGATCTAAACCTACTGCGCCGAGGACTTCGGATAAGACCATACTTCCTATAGCGTCATCTAAGAAAGGTCCATAGCTTAGAGGAACTACTGCTTTAAAGCCAGCGGCATTATAGTATCCTTCTGCCGCAAGTTGGTCGACCTCTTTGTTGCTACTATGTAAATTGACCGCTTTTCTAATTAAAAAAGGCTCCCTTAGAGTTGCACCATACTTATTAAGAGCCATAGAGACGAAAAAGTCGTCCATAGTTCTTCCTTGTACGAAACCATTACTTCCTGCTATTGAATTCAAGGTCTGACAACTAAAAATCACAGGTTGAGAAAAGTCTCTTTCTTTCTGCTTGGAGGAAGGACCTCTAGTTAAGTTAGAAGAAAAAGCTTGAGTAAAAGTTCCCTCTAAATCACACAATTCTTGCTTAGAATTTATTACCAAATCAGAGCCGCTAATCATATTAGCCCCGTGGCCTTTATCAAGTGAGTCTATGCTAGCTATAGTTTTTTCGAATTTGTCCTGTATAGATTTATCCGATAAGTTAACTATGGCTATAGTAGGCTTTGTTTTAGAAAAATCCCAATAAAAAGTCGCACCCAAATCATTTAACCAATTTTGCAACACATTTCTTACAGTGCCTGAGTAATTTTTTGTTAATTGATCTATATTCTGTCTATTTGGAAACCTAGATAAACTTATATTAATTCCAAAAGATTTTATAGCGCTAAGAAGGTCTCTAAAACTATAAGAAACATCTCTTACGTCACACTGGGATTCAGAAAATTCTTCCTTACCTATGACTATATACCCGCCTGCCCATATATTAGATTCATCTTGTCTTAAAACTTTATAGTTTATATTAGGTGCCCCAGTGGCATTAGATAAAGTTCTGTAAATTTTTCTGTTGCTTATCACCGACTCTGTCGCGCTACAAACTTCATAAATACTGCCTTTGCTAAAGTACGGATTAGATTGAGTATCAAGGCTTTCATGGCTACTTATTTTTACATTTTGCTGTACTTTTTTAGGACATTTTACTTTTAACTCTACCGAGTTAAGCACTCCGTTTTTCTGACTGTCTATCTCAAAATGCTCATGTATCAAACCAACAAATACTCTATCTAGTAATACAGATCCATCTGAGTATTGCAAATTCATGACTTTATCACCAACACTTGTAGTAATATCGTAGGAAGTCAAAAACATATTTTTAAAAAAAGAGGCTTTGGAAAATTTTATTTCTATAGGAGAAGTCAGGTCTAAATCTTTTTTAGTGATTCTAAAATCTCTTGGGTTACCTGAGTTTAAAGTAGAGCTGATCCTAGTGTCTAAAGCTACATTTATATCGAGTTTAGTGGGTTCTCCGTTATAACCCATTGTCGCAGTAGAAGAGTATATAACTCCTCCATAAGCTATGCCGGGCTCATTTAGACCCACTTGAATACTCGGTACTGATACTTTGTCTTTTGCCATTTTCCTACCTTACTTTACACTAAACTTTAATCATCAAATAAATTAGTCTCACCTTTAGCATCAAAGGAAAAAACTTTTTGTCTTGTTTTACCAGCGGACTTTTCTGATACGACATCATCCACAGCCGAATCTATTAAATTACTAGTAGATTTAAAATCAAATGAATTATTCTCTAAGCTTGGAGTCGAAGAGCCAACCAAACTGTTATCTGGAGACTTATAATAGTCTATTCCGGGAGCCTGCCTTATTCCATTTATCCAAACTTGCTCGAAAAATATGTTCGAAACAGCAAACTCTTTCCCCCCTGCATTTGAAGTTGTTACAGAAAAAGAGCTACTGGCATGAGGCACGAAAAGTAAGTCTCCCCCATCCGGCCAACTTAAGTTTAAAGCGTCTGACTCAAGTTTTACAGAGACCTTGCCGTTAAAAGTGCTTTCGTTATAATCAACTCCCGAAGTAAGTTTTTGTCCATCTAGATATATGTCTTTATTTAGGTACTCGTCTGTATAATGAGCGTCGACAGACTCGTATCTTCCAGTTAAAGAGTCACCAGAAACAACGTCAAACAATATAATATCTTTTTCAGATAAATTAGTATAATCTGTTTTTGAGTTAAGAAATATTTGATATTTGTTATTTTCTATTCTATCTGAGATCCCTGCACTTCCATTTGTACCCGCTTCGTTATTGTGTATAAAGTAGTCTCCTTTATAGTCAGAGAAACTGGTTCCGTCTAGACCAGCAGCAACAGACTCGTATATCTTATCGACCGCATACAGACCTGAAACTTCTTGCTGAACAACTCCATCTATAAAAACTTGAATATTTGGCTGCTTTGTGCTTTCAACGTAAGAGAACTTATCGCTTTGTAGTTCTACCCCTCTTAAATTAAAAAGCTCATCATCTGATATAGCTACTTGCTGTAGGCTGTAATAATTATCAGAAGTTAAATTAATAGTATCAAGAAAGTTATGATGATTATATATCTCAACATACTCATCAGAAGAAAGACTTCGATTAAAAGTTATTTTGCCGGGGACAGAATTACACAACCTTACGTAGCCAAGATCTCTCTCAGAAGACTCTTGAGAGTAAAATCCTGTTGTTGATGTGATATTTGCTTCTCCAGTAATGTCTACTAGAATATTTCTATACACAACACCTTTAACTCCAGAATTACCATATAAAGGTATGCTCTCTCCTGCCTCATTAGTATAACTACCCGTTTGCCTATATTCGTACCCAGTTATACCAAAGCCGGAAGCCAAGCTCTGTATTTCTGACCCGGTCACCTGCTTAGTCGTCCTTTGAAGAGTAGTAAAGCCAGCGGGATTGTAAGTTTTTAAAAAATAAGCTTCAGAAAAAGTATTCCTATGAGTCTCTGGTAAATAATTATTAAAAAGCACGATGCTATTTATATTTCCAGAAAAACCCGTAAAAAAATGATTATAACTAGACCCATCTTTAAAACCGCCAAAAAATAAATCTTCCGATTGGTTAAAATTATCTGCAGAAGTTTTTATAGAAAAAGCTCCTTGATCTGGAGTATGGAGTGACACCTCTAACAAGTTAGGGTTTTTAGCTATTGATATGACATTCTGCTTTTTTAAATGGTTTGATAAAGTTTGAGATTCTCTATTGTAGTTATTACTCACAACCTCACCTGAAACATACTCATAGTAAATTCTATTAGAACCATTTATACCTACATGTAGGCCAGAAGAAGAATTTGCTTCAGGCATAGTAGAAAAAAGAACCTGATTAAGATTGGGTTTCCTAGAAGCTAAATCTCCCGAGAAGTCCAAAAAACAAGTCCAATTGTCATCTGTAAGCTTTTTAACATACTTAAGGGTAGATTGACTATCAAAAATTCCAGAGCCAGTTATACTAGAAGAAGAGCTCGAAATTACAGCCGGGCTACGGTCTTCAGACAAAATTGCAGTATTTTCGTTTCCAGTATAAATTACCTGAGAGCCAGTTGGGTGAAGTTGATTGTAAATTACATAAGTATCGAAGACGTTTTTGGTAGCCCCGCTTATGGCCTTATAGTGAATATCCCTATCCGAAGGGTCTATTGTATCAACAGACCCACTTAAATTATAAAAAGCTGAAATGTTTCCCGTATGGACATTAGCTCTTAAGGCGTACTCTAATAATATATCTTTTTTCATCTTAGTTATCCAGCCTATTTAATTCTATGTCCTCCGGGGCCTTTTCGTGGCTAAAACTTCTGCTATATGTTATATTAGAAATTTCTTTATTTTCTACTTTATTTTGCTCGTCTAATCTTATTACATCACCATCAAGAAAAGCGTTTGATACGTGGTCGCTTATTAATTCTATCTCTGAACTAGCCGCTTCTAAAGCTTCATAGCCTCTGTCTTCTGCTACTGCATTTAAAGTTATGTTAACTGACTCCCTTTTCTTTTTTAAATTAAGGTTGTAGATTAAATAGTGTCCGTTTTGCAGACAAGATGGCACCGCGGAGTAAGACTGGAGAGCTGGGTCAACTGCGATAGAATACTCTAAAGACCTTAGCGAGCTGTTCTCCGGAAAGTCTTCGTCCGAAAAAGATGAAGAATAAGATATAGTGCCAGAAAACTCGTCTTGAGAAACGCTAATGTCCCTAGGCTTAGGGGAAAGAACATATTGAGTTCTATTTGGAAACATTAAATTATAAATTCTTTGAGCTTCATCACGTACTATTTTGTGATTATCTCTCAACATCAAATCTAATAATATTTTATTATCTCTATTTTTTTTCTTTAGTGAACCTCTAGTAATTATTGTTCCACTTATAGAAATACCTATTATGTCAGATACATTATCATGATCAATACTCACATCATATGTAAAATAAGACTCAGCATTTTTAATTTTACAAGTTTCTATGATGTTATTATTATCGTATGTAATTTGAAAGTTTATTGTTTTTGCGTCTTCATTAGGATCAATTGAAAAAGTAACTGGCGTTTTATGTAAATCTGTATTTTCTCCCGTACCAGACCTAACACTTCCTGAACCAGTTATATATCTTTTGTAGGCTTTATTAGCTAGTTGATAAAAGTCTCTAGATTTGAAATCGTCTTTTACTTGGTCCCAAGTAACAGAACTGTCTTGATTTCCAATAATAGATCCAGAAAAATTTAGAGACACAAAGTCAGACCCATGAGAGTCTTGAAACGACATACTATAAGTAGTTAATATATTAGCTGTTTGTATAGAAGGCAGACTGCGTTCTTCACCCTTTGACAAAGAAGAGTCGCTAGTAGCTATTGTGTAGTTTTCTGTTATGGAGTAAGAGCCCGAAAGCCTATTAACTGTTTCAGATGTATTCGTAAGTATTAAAGTTGAATTTGGATGAGCATTTCTAATAAGTATTTGATTTACTTTATTAGAGGTGCCCTTCTTTGAGTCAACAAAAGCTTTAGCCTTAGCAAATGCATTTGGAATTTTATTATTAGTATTAACGCCTTGGGCAGATATAGTATGAGTCACTGTAGCGCCGCCAGCTTGTTCGCTGTATTGCCAGCTATCAACTGGAGATAAAACTCCGTAGTTGTCTAGTAAAAAGTCTTTATCATTTTTATATCCAGATATAGTTATAGAATAATTAACCAAACCTACATAATTAGATTCTGAGAAACTTACGCTATCTACTGTACAGTTTTTAAGCAAAAAGTCTGCTCCCCCGCCAAAGACCTGAAAGTCTAAAAAGTTTTTACTTAGAGCTCCAGCAAAAGCTTCTGCTATTTTATTTCGTTTTATGCTAAGAGCTTCGTAGTTGTTCCCCGAGCCTTCTCCGTCTTTCGGCAGCAAAGCTATAGATCCATTTAAGTCCACGCTTACCCTTGTCGCCCATATATTACCCCCTACAAACTGATTCGAAAAACTTTTAGATACAAAAGGGGTAGGGGCTGGAAACGTAAAATCTCCATATTTAACTAAAACATTTTGTACATAATTAGACATTAGTATTTCAAAGCATCTGGCATTACACCCTTCTTATCTACGAAAGCCATCCCCAAGTTAAAATTCAAATCATACATAGAACTAGCGCTATGGGACATGCTAGTAGGGTACCAAGAAAGCTCCTCTTTACCAACTTGGTCAGAGCTAACATAAGCTAACTTTTGAGCTTCTTGCTTTAAAGAGGTTATAACGCTAGAAGAAGCAGTTTTTATGTATTGTATATGATCTAAATTAATTTTGTTTGAGCTAGGATTCCTCTTGAAATCACAAGTAAAATCTATACTTTTAGAACCTTCTGTCGTTTGGTTCGCGTCATAATTAGTCTCTTTAATATTAGGAGCCACAGTAGAGGATCTCATTCCTACAGGCAGAGTATAGTTTTCTGCGGTATCTAACCTCCTTATATAAGTTTCATTTCTTAAACGCGGGTCATCAGCATAAGTAAACGAATAATTGACAGAAACACCGTGAGCACTAAAAGAAATAGAAGACTTAACTAAATTAGTAGGAAAAGAAAACTTTGTTATAGATGAATCAAGTTTTAAAGACCCGAATAAAGGATCCATCCTATTTATAACATCAGTACTAGAAGTAAATAGGTCGTAAATAGATTTAGGATCAAAATTACCAACTCTATTTTTATCATAAGGAGTTATAGACCCAGATTCAGTTATAGAAGTTATATTATCTGGCCCCCTAGAGCCATCTATTTTATATTCAAATATAGCATCGTTATTCATCCGTGGATTATTAGTAAAAGCTATAGTATAGCCAACTTGCCCACTTTGTCTATCAACATTTAAACCCAAAGAAACATACCTACTCTTTAGATCTTCAGCATTAGACCACTCTGAACTACCCGGCACCCAATCTGGTTTTGACTTTATTAGATCTTCAAGAATTTTTTGACACCTTGCGTACGCTTTAGCTTTCACTACCTTATATCCTTGAAAAGCATTCTCGTAAGAATCCTCCCCCTTGTTAGAAATTTCAATCTCTAAATCAACGTTAGATCTTCCTTGTACCGTACCGGATTCTGTTATAGTTACTGACCCGGAATCTGCCACAGCTATATTATGAGCAAAATCCGCCGACCAAAGCTCGTCTTTCTGATCACTTCTATAAGCTCCGTTTTTTAAACTAACAGATCTAGAAATACTATATGTATTATTTATTGGATCGTGAGACTCATTAAAAAATCCATTAGCTTTTACTGTTCTTATAAAGTTTGCATATCTGTCATCTATAAAGCCAACTTTTGCAATAGAATTACCAGTATTATTAAAAGCTTTTATAGTTATCTGTTTTACAATACCAGCAAAATCTATGTCGGTTGGGGAATCTTTTCTTAAAGAAAAATTTATAGCCTGAGAAAAACTAAATTCATTTGATGCGCTAACAGAGAAATCGTAAGTTTCAGAAAAAGATACAAAGTATCTAGCATAAGCTTCTTCTAGAAAAGCAACTGATTTATATAGTTCAGAGTCAGACGCTTTTAAATTTTCAGTATTATCAATAGCTTCATAATACTCTAGATCCATACTTACTCTTAATAGTTGTATATGATCAGTAATAGAAGCTTCCGTAGTAGGAAAACGAAAAGATAATATTTTTACATTTTGTATTATTTCTCCATTTATTGATATGTTATCTACAAACCCAGACGCTTTTAACTCTTCTAACCTTTCTTTTTCTTTATTAGTTATATGAGTGAATCTAGAAATTTCTGAACCGTTAGGAGGTTTAATAAATGCAGTAATACTTAAATTTATAGTTCTGCCGTACTGGTAGTTTGCCCCGTCTAAAAGATTAGCGGACTGGCTAAAACCAAGAACTTCTGCATTTGTTAAATCTATAGTAGCCATAATTACAAACCTACATAATTAGACCTTGGAACGCCGCGATACCGAGCTTCTGCCTCTTTATGCGATCTAGTGCTGTGTTTTATTCCTTTGTCTGCTAGTGAGGACAACACTTTCTTCTCCGCATCGCTCGCATTTAGTTTTAAATTATTAAGGTATATATTAGGTCCAGTAGAAGTAGCCTCACGGTATTCGCCTGCTTCTCTAAATCTTTGTCTTGCGCCTTTTTCACCACCGGGGCCACCTTCTACTATGTCTCGTCCGCCTCTTATATTATCTATACCCGCTCTAATCTGGTCGTGTTGATTGAAAGAAGGTATCATATACGCATTTAATACCTCTTGACGTCCTTGTGCTTGCATATCTAGCCCAAGATCCTGCTGGTCTAAATACGCAAACTGTCTATTTGTATTTCTTAATATATTTCTTTGGTTTTTCGCGTCAAACTCTCTTGCAGCAACTCCAAATTCTCTAGCCTCTCTTTCTTTGTCGCCCACCTCTATTCGGCCTTCGGTCATCGCTTCACGGAACTTATCCATTGATTCAGTGAGCTTTTCAGTTGCTTTAGTCTGTTGTTCGATAGGCCCGCCTTTAAATAAATTGTTAGCTTGTTCTCTTGCCGCATCCCTCATAAACTGCTGACTCATCCTCTCTCCCGGAGCTAAAGTTTGATTTGCGGCCTGTAAGCTTCTAAGTCTGTCTCTAAAAGCAGCTTCTCTAGCTTTTTTCGCAAGTTCTGGGTTTGTTTCGGCTAAGTCTCCCCCAACTAAATCTTGAATAGCTTTTGCCCGATTTACAGTGGCGCTATCCATACCTGAAGCACTTCCTATTCTACGAGCTATGCCACCAGAAACCTCAGAGGCTCTAAGCCTGTTCATTATGTCATTCATCGCCGCTGGATTGCCTATTGCACCCACCCCGCCACCTGCCCGTAGCCTTTGCGCCTGTTTGGCTGCAGCTACTTGAGCTTTAACCATTTCTTTGCTTTTCTCTACTTGCTCTTTTTGATCTTTGGCTAAGCCAGTATTAGTCGTGTTAAGTGCCTCTAATTGCTTCCTTAGTGATTCTATGCCACTTTTTCTAGCGCCTTCAGCCTTCTCTTCTAGTCTTGATGCTTCTTCTATAAGATATTCTATTCTCGCGTTATCTTGCCCAAAAGCTACTTCGTCTCCAATACCTCTTTCTTTGGCGAATTTTAAGAAAGTTTTTACCTGATCTTCAAATGCTTTAGCTTCTGGTAGGTCCTCTGCTTTAACGCCTGCCGTGAG
>CEPE01124651.1_pt1 | contig 15089 bp, 16 predicted proteins | sample 530531 | NCBI WGS metagenome assembly CEPE01 (sample SAMEA2620273, study PRJEB7988) | marine metagenome | biome: marine biome (ENVO:00000447); feature: deep chlorophyll maximum layer (ENVO:xxxxxxxx); material: "saline water (ENVO:00002010), including plankton (ENVO:xxxxxxxx)" | depth 80 m
CAGCAGGTTCAACTTATAATTATTGGTTTGGTGCAAAAACAAGTTTAGCAAATGCTTTTTTGAATTGGGGTGGAACAGGTGCTAATAGATATGCAGATTTTATTATGAAAGTAACAGCATTACCTGCTACAACAAGTGATTTTGCAGAATATGATTAAAAAATAAATATGTTTAAAAGTTTAAATATTATGTTATATTATAAAGACAATAATGGGGTAAATATATGGCTTTGACTAGCAAAACACCTGAAGGAACTTTCAAAGATTTATTAACTATTGAGAATAGTAACAACGGAGTTGATAGCACTTTACGTTCCGTTAATACAGGTAATGGATCTTCAACATCTACAAGTATATCTGATAGAGCATTAAAGGTAAAATCTGCAACAGATAACACGACTGCACTTGATATACAAAATTCATCAGGTTCAACTAAATTTGTTGTAGATACCACAAACAGTCAGGTTAAAGCATTAGGAAATCACGTCAATACACAATATGCTTATTTTGGCATAGAATCAGGTGAAAATGCAAATTATCTTGCAAATGTACATTATGCTATTCCTTTTAATATGGCTGCATATCCAAATGTTTTATATACATTGGACATTGGTACAGGAACTGATCCTGATACATCATTTACAACTGCTAACACAAACACACAAAGGGCATCTACATTACAAACCTGTATGTGGTATGTTCCTGATGCTATTTCAATAGATGGTGTTTATTCAACGGAAGGTGCTGATACAGCAACAGGTGATACAACTAGAATGCACTTAATGAGTTATACTTTTAATTCAGGAAGCACATCAGCATTAGCAGATGGTACTTTATTGGCACATAATTCAGATGTAACAAACGCAGGTAGTGAGCAGGTATATCTATCAACTTGGACAGTAGATAGTGCAACTGTAACAGCAGGTAAAGTAATTTTAGCAACATTTAGATCAGATTCTGTTAATTCAGATTATTCAATAGGTATAACAGTAAAATATCATTTAACTTAGGAAGGAAAAAATTTATGGCATATAGGAGTAGAAGTGGAACAGGTAGAAGAATATCAAGTGGTTCTGCTAATATAAATTTAAATATTAATACAACTGATGGTGATTATTTATGCGAATCAAATAAAGTATATACAGAAAAATCAAGTATTATACAAGATTTAGACAATTCTGATGCTTTTATAACTATATCATCTTTTAGTAAGAGTTTAGGTGCTTTAACAGTTCAGAATGCTAAGGCAATAGTATTAAAGAACATTAGTGATATATGTCAAGAGGTTATGATTACTATGTGGGATTGGAGAAATGATAGTGGTAGCACCACTATGGATTTGCATAATTCTGTTGATATGAATGAAGAAAATTCAGCAGGAGAAGAAACAGCACAGAGAAATGTTAGTATCATTTTACCAGCAGGTGAGTTTATATATCTTCCAAATAATAGAATGCTTGGGTATTCACCACTTGCATCATCTACACTTGAATCAGCAGCAAAATCAGCAGCAGGAACAATAGCAATAGAACCTAAAGATATTAATAGTGGTAATGAATATGTGGATATGCACGTATTTTCAGGAAGCACATATAATAGTGGTGCAGATATACAAGTAACAGAAGATGTTGCGATAGCAGAAACTGCTATTGATGTTGATGATGGTGATTTTTTTGAAGTAGGTGATTTAATTATGATTAATTCAGAAGTAATGTCTATTGAATCTATATCTACTAACACATTAACAGTTAAGAGGGGATTATTAGGTTCAACAGAAGCAGCACACTCAGATGATGATGATTTAAGGTTTTTCTTTGGTAATGAACACTTAGCTTTTGATAACGGTAAATGCCAAACAGATGCTAATGGAAGGTTTAAACAAAGAGGAGCATTTTTTGGGTACGGTAGAACTTCAGGTGCAACAGGAAATTTAGCAGATGGAATAGTTGCAGGTAGTGTAGCAATAGGGCCATTTTATACTGAGGGTGGTTATTTAGATTGGGGATTAACAGGTATAAAAGCATCTGATAAAACAGGTTTAGCAGCATCAACAACTTATACATTTCATATTGTAGTGGATGAGTATAATGTAGGTGGTATTGATTCAGTATCAAGTGAAACAGCAATAGCATTTACAACAGATGCAAGTGATACCACGTTTGCAGGATCAGGCAACGCAGTATTGCCAAAGGTGCAATCTGTACTAGACGAAAAATTTTATGATGCTTCATCAGGATTATTTAATAAGAAAGTTACTATTGGATTACATAATGGAGATATTAGGGTAACATCACATTCAAATAATAGTGATACAAGAGTTGGGATAGCAAATGTTTCAGGAACTACACCATTTGGTGTTGGTAGATTCCCTGCATTATCAAGTAGTGTTCCTGTTTTATTAGGTAGCCCACACGGTGGTGGAACAACAGACACTATTGTATATGGCCCTGCATCAACATTAGCATCTGAAACAATAACTGATGCTGTTACAGGAAAAGAAATACAGAATTTATCAGCATTTATTCTTGATGATGGGAATGGTAATTTATTACATAATGGTGGTATTGTTGGTAGCATATCATATGTTACAGGACATTGTGAATTTACACACGTACCTTATGGTGAATTTAAAATATATGCAGAATCATTATCAGCACATTCAGGTGGTTCTAAATATGTAACACAAGCATATAACACAATCACAGCAATAGATGCTAGAAGTATGAATCCAAAAGCAGATAGTAAGATAGAAATGTTATTATTAGGATAGGAGAAATTATGCCAAAAGGCAAGGGAACATATGGAAGAAAAAGAGGAAGGCCGACAAGGAAACCTAAAATAAAAGTTTATGCTAAGAAAAGGAAGAAATAATGGCAACAAATTTTAAATACGCAGGAATTTCAGATTTAACTAAATACTTTAATAGAGTTAATGATTTTGATTCTAAGGTTCAAATCTTCCCTACATTAACATCAGGTAATCTTCATTTATTTAGAGATTGTGGATATGTTGATAAATTGTTTGTAAATGGTGAGGAGTTAGCAGCAGCACAATCAACATCAGGTGCTGTTGATAGTAATGGTGAATGGTTTTATGCAAGTGCAACAAATCAAGTAGAATATTATAATAGCAATTATTCATCTACTACTATAAATGAACAAGTATTTGAAGTAGGACAAGATTTTACAGATTTTTTAAATCAAACATTAGTAGATGCTAGTTTAGAATTACATAATTATTTAGATGCAAGATATTCAACACCATTAGAGAAAAATAAGCAAGTTGATTTAGATACAGTTTTAGATTCTGAAGCAGAAGAATATGATCCAATTATTATTAAATCAGTATGTTATATTGCAACATCTAATCTTATCAGAGCAAAAGAAGGGCCAAGTGAAGAAGCAGATTATTTTATGAGTTTAGTAACTAATCCTGAAAGAACAGGTTTAGTGGACAAATTAAATGATGGTATATATAAACTATCTAATGAAGTAGATGCTAATGATAAGAAGGGTTCTATAAGATATAGGAATGTAGCAGGATCTATGGATATAGCTGAACTTGCAGGAGAATATCACGGAGAATCATATGATTTACTTAGAGTTGAGATTGAAGATACAGGAATTTATGGAACTGCAACTTTTAAAGTAAGTTATTTATCTAATGATAGATTGAGGGGTGGTACTACAACTAAAGAAAAGATTACAGGTGGATTACAACATATACACGGTGGTTTATATGGTAGATTTCAGGGTGCTATTGCAGAAGATGGTGATTATTGGGATATAGAAGTATTTGGTAGTAACAGAAAACAAACTAATAAAAGTAATGCAACTATTGAGATGATCAGATAATGTCAGTTCGCTATACAAATAATTGGAAGAACATTTTAACTGCATTAAAGAGCAAAATTAGGGCAGAAATGAAATGTCCTGTATATAGTGATTGGTTTGATGAAATTAAAGCAAATCAATTTATAAGAATTATTCCAACAGGTTCTAATCAGTTAGAGAAGGCAACTTTTATGGAACAAAGGGAATATGAAATGAGTTGTCAGTATTATTTTTTAAATAGAAAAGATAAACAATTTCAGAATTATGTTTTAAATCAAGTAAGTATATTAGAAGCATTAGTACACGATAATATGACACTTACTTTATCAGATGAGCAAAATTCAAGAGCCTTAGATGTTACATTAGGGGATCTTGAATTTAATGTAGATATAGAAGATTATGATGATTATTTTGTATGTCAATGGACATTGACTTGCATTCATTTTAGTAATATGGAATAAGGAGATATATGAAAATTAAAGCAAATCATAAGTTTAGAGATAGGCTTGATAGTACATCTTCACCTTGTAGTAGGGTTGAATATTCAAAGTTATGTAAAGGTGAGATTGTAGATGTTAAGGATGAGGTTGGAAGTAAATTGATAAGGTATGGTTTAGTAGAAAAAATTAATTCTCCTAAACCTAAAAAAGTAAAGGAGAAAAAATAGATGGCGATAGATACAACAGTTAAAAATGCCCAAGATGCTCAGGTTGGTATCTTATCAGAAGCAACTTTTGGTGTTTCTTTAGATGCAGATGCAGATGCAGACAATACAGATAGTAGTGCATATAGAAGAATACCAATGGCGACTGTAACAAAACCAACATTTGAAGTTCTTAGGGAAAGCAGAATGCTCTCAGGGAGAGGAAGTATTAAAGATGCAGGTGATACATTATTAGTTACAAAGGGTGGACAGGTTACAATGCCTTTTGAATTTATTGCCACACCTGAACTTATGCTCCAACATTTAATGATGGTTGGGCAAGATTATACTGCAGATGGAAGTGATGTATATACAGTTGAATGGGATGGTTCTAGTAATAAGGTTGCAATAGGAGGTGCTGTAACAGACAGATTACCACATACAGTTAATTTAGCATATATGCCATCAGCTTCATCACACGCAGATGGAATAAGAATTAATGGGGTTATGGTTTCTGATATGACAATTAAAGGTGATTATGGTACAAACGGTGGTGCAATTACTATTAGTGGAAATTATTGGAGTGGTTTTTCACATTGTACAGCAGGTGATGGAATTGCAAAATCACAGTTGGAACAAACATTTGATGGAACTTGGGTTGATCCTGATGAAAATGTTTTTTTCCATATGTCTGATTTAAAGACAAAAACATTAGATATTGATGGTGCAACTAATAGTGATATGTTGATTAAATCATTTGAAATTAATATTGTAAACAATGTACAACAATTAGGTGGTGATGGGCTTGGATTCCCTGAAATGTATGTTATACCACAATTTGATATTACAGGTAATTTGGTAATAAAAGATGATAGACAGTTTGATTTGTCAGCAGGAACTAATGTATTACAATCATTTTTTGATAAAACAACACTATCATTAGCGCTTAAATTTGGTGATAATACAGTTAGTAGTGTTGGTGAAATGAATATATTAGCTGAAATTCAATTAACAGGTGATCCAACACAAGACACATCAAGTGGTGTCTTTTGGAATTTACCATTTGAATGTTTGCAAAATGGATCAACAGAAGCACTTAAAATACAACTGTTTAGCGATACAGCACCAACAGGTATGTAATAAACAATCAGTTTGGCGACTGAGAGAGGAGAGGAATGAGTAAAGTAAAAGTAGAGGGTAAGGATATTAAAACCTTTGAAGTTGAATTTAAAGAGTTAAACCTTACAGAAAGAGCAGAAGTAAATGATATAATATTTGATCAGGAATCACAGAAAAACTTTAGTTTTTGGATAGATATTATAAAAAGAGGAACTACACTTACAGATGATGAAATACATAAGTATTCAAATGAAGAAATATATTCATTGGGTGCTAAAATCATCTCAGAGATGAATAAAAAAAAATAGAAGAATGTATTTTTTGCATTAATATAAGTGTTTCTCTTAATGGGTTGAATAATAATGGTGATAATGGTTTTTCATACCCATATAAAGCATTATCTCCTGTAACAGGTAAGACAAAAGAATTTGCTTCAATAGATGATGTATATGGAGAATTATTGAATTGTTACCAAGAATTATTGGATAAAAATATAGACAATGTTGCTGATTCATTATATTCAGAGCATTTTTTCTTTTGTAATACAAGTGAATTACTTGATCCTAAAATTCAACAAAGAATAAAAGAATATAACTTCTGTAAATCATTTAATTGTCCTCCATACCCATCATTACAAGAAACTCCTGCTAGAGTGGTAGATGATTTCTTACAAATAGATAATATTGTTAATACTATGAAAAGAGAAAAATCAAATGGCTAAAAATACACATATAATAGAAGTCAAAACAGTTGGTGCTACAAAAGCAAAAAAACAAGTTGATGGTGTTGGTAGCAGTTTGAAGGGAATGGCTGCTAAAGCAACTGCTGCTGTTGCTACTGCATATGCCTTTGGTAAAGCGATACAGGTTGCAACTGATCTTGCAAAACAAGCTGCAAAAGTAAAAGATTTAGAGAATGGTTTTGATGCACTAGGGAAAAAATTAGGATTTACAAGTGGTTCATTAGATAAACTAAGAGGTGCTGTTAATGGTACTGTAAATGATATGGATCTAATGGAACAGGCAAACAATGCTATGTTGTTAGGAGTTGTTGATTCAGATGAACAAATGGCACAATTATTTGATACTGCACAAAGGTTAGGACAGGCACTTGGTGTAGATGCTACTGATGCTGTTAATTCACTTGTTACAGGTATGGGTAGGCAATCCAAACTGATGCTTGATAATTTAGGTATTATGATTGATACCAATGGAGCATATGAAAGATATGCAGAAAAACTTGGAATTGCTACTGAAGCATTAGATGACAATCAAAAGAAACAAGCCTTCAATGAAGAAGTATTAAGAGCAGCTAGTTCAATGGTTGATGAGTTAGGTGCTGAAGCAGAAACAAGTGCTATGAGATTTGCACAAATGCAAACTTCAATATTCAATGCAGGAACAGCATTAGGTGAATTATTTGCACCTGCTGTTGATTTAGGTGTAATTGCTATAACAGGATTAGCAGATGCTATTTCAAGTGCTATAAATTGGCAGGAAGAACTAAGAAGATCAATGGAAGAAGATGTTGTTGTATATACACAATCTGCACAGGCCTTTGATGATTGGAAAGAATCAATGCAAGGTGCTACTAAGGCACAAATTATAGGTGAACTTGTTGATTTAGGGATTGTTATGGAAGACATAAACAAGGCAACACTTAATGGTAAGGATATGATGCAGGAATATACAACTGCTATGGAAAATTCATTAAAACCTAGTGATGATTTTAAAATTATTTGGGGTGAAACAACAGATGATTTAAATGCAAACAATGAACAATTATTATATTTAATAGAATTATTAACATTGTTAGAAGAATCACAAACAGCATCAAACACTACAAGTAATGAAATGTTGACTACTTTAGAGGAAATGAATGCTAAAGAACAGGAAAGAATAGAATTAAAAGAATATCTATCTGAACTAACTGTTGAAGAATTAGAGAATATGGGATTATTTGCACTTGCAGCACAAAAAGAAGCAGAGGAACTTGAAAATTTAACAGATGCTTGGGATAATTTTATTAAAGGGTTACAGGAAAATGCAAAGAAACAGGAACAAATAGATAAACAGGTTCTAAGAGATAAGAAAGGGCATTGGGGAGATTTAATTGGTAATTTGCAGATAGTAGGTGAAGAATTTGAAGCATTCCATAAAGTATATAAAGCAGCAGCTATTGCTAAAACAATTTATGACACTTATGAGGGCGCACAAGCAGCATACACAGGGATGGTGGAAGCATATAAAGGACAGCCTTTTGCACACGCGCTTGGGGTTGCAGCAGCACTTGCAGCAACAGCAGCAGGTTTAGCGAGGGTTCAACAGATAAGAAGGGCAGCCACAGGTGCTGATTATATAACAGATGGGCCTGAAATAATTATGGTTGGTGATAACCCAAGTGGGAGGGAGAGAGTTCAGGTTACACCTTTAGGAGGTGATCCTAATATAGATGGGCCACAAGGTGGTGGAATTACACTCAATATATCAGGAAATGTATTAACTGATGATTTTGTTGAAGATGTGTTAGTTGATAAATTACAAGAAGCCTTGAGAATGGGAGATACACTTAACTAATGATAGATTTATCTAAAAATTTCTTATCAGATGTTATATCAACTAATGTAAATCTAAAACCTGTATTAGTTATAACTGAACAGAATAGTATAGATATACTAGAAGTTCTAACTTCTGATTCAGAACATATAACAACACCTGAAAATCCATTAGAACAATCATCTTTTATACCCTGTATTAAAAACGTATCATCAGTAAAGACATCTATTGATTATGAGAAGGGTAAATTAAAAGTCAATAGATTAAGATGTAATCTTTATAATTATTATGATTCAAATACTACACTAGCAGAGTATTATGGAGAAACAACAACTTCTTCATCACCTATACTTATAAATAAGGATATATATTTATTTTACAAATCTCCATCAACTTACAAGCTAAATCTAGCAGATGTTATAGGTGAGGGTTCACCAACAGATAGTGATTGTGCATTAATTTATAAAGGAACTATAAGTAGGGTTGAGTATGATGATAAGACAATAAGTATATTTGCTGAGGATCAAACACAATTAAAAATAACTGATAAACTTATTCCTTATGCAGGGATAGAAACATTAGATCAATCAACACAAGATAGAATATTTGAGAATTATAAAGGTGAAGATACAACTGTACCAATGACTTTTGGCAGTATGAATAGAGCATTTACACTTCCCTATTTATCTGATTTAACTGAACAGGCTATGACTGTATTATTAGATACACAGCCAACAACAGATAATTTTAGAACTGCAAGAATACCAAAAATGTTAGAATCTACTCCTACTGAACTTCCTTATTGTCTTTACATTAAAAAAGATAATGATTATGTTGTATGGGATCATCACAATCAAACTCTTAATAGACAATATCAATTATATTCAAATTTTCATATAAATACAATAGCAGGTTCATACAGTACACTTATTGCACCTGAATTAGCACCTGTAAGTGAATATGTCTATGGCTTATGGGATGTTAGGGGTTATATAGAAAGATATTTTGATATGTATCATTATAGTGGATCAAACAATAATACTATTCTTGATATAGATGAGCAAACACACGATACCTTAACAGGTACATTATATACTCCTGAAGGTTTAAATGATAATGGTGGATTGCCTAGAATATTTTTCAGAGCAGAAGATTTTGGTACAGATAAACTTGTTGTTAATGCAGAAACAGCAAGAATACCATTGGCAACATCTAGGATAAAAACATCAACTAATGCAGGTGTTGGTAGATATTTATTGTTGAGATTATCACAGGGTATAGATTTACCTTTAGCAAATATATCTTATAATGGTGCTTGGGCAGGAAATACATTTTGGGCATCAGATTATATGGTATATCAAGATCCAAATCAAGATCATCAAGGACTTCAAAGTTCTGCTCAATACTTTTTTAACGAGGCTTGGACAACAGGAGGTTTTTATTCAGGATGGTATGTTTCAGCACTTGCTCCTGATGTTTGGTTAAAATTAATACCTGCTTTAGAAGAATTTTGGGGAAATGAATTTGATACAGATACTGCTAAACAACAACTTCAAAATGCAATAAAACTTGGAACTGATTTACAACTAGAGGATGGTATAAGTGATCCTAGTTCTTTGAATGATTTAATAATAGATAGTACAGCAAGTATATATAGTCAATCTCAGATGAGAAATTGGAAAAATAGTTCAAATTCAGTAGGTAATAAGTATTTTGGAAGCCAAACATCATTATCACTTGATGGGCTTGATGCAGGAAGTGATGTTCCATATAACTATATAGAAGAATCAGATCCAACTTGGAAAAGAATATACGGATTAAATTTTGGTGCAACAGGTAGTGCTTTATCAGAAGAACAGGTTATATCAAGTTCAACAGATATGGATGGAATAGCTATATATGAATATTTACCTCCTGAATTAGAAGATTCAGAAAAATATCAACAGGGATTAAATCTATCTAATACAGGTTTAATACAATCTGTATTTGTTGAAAATATAACAGAAAGAGATATTTTTGCTTCTATAACAGGTAGAAAAAATTATCCGTTCTGTGAACAATTAAGTTCTACTTATTTCTCATTAAATTTAGAGAGTGTACCTGCTACAAGTCTGTTTGTAGATTTACCTACAAGTGATACTCAAATGTTAGATGGTTTTTATGCTTTGTTCAGTTCTTGTTGGGAAAATGTTTTTGAATTTTGGGCAACAGGTAATTCATTGGGTGATGGTGTTAATGAAGGTGGCCCAACTAATGATGATATAGAATCAGCTATTGATGAATTTTTAGAGGGTGGAGAAGTTGATACTGTTTTTGCAGATAATTTATCAGCTATTACAGGATTATCAGATGCACCTGTTTGGAACAATTACTATCTTTGGAAAGAAGTTGTATTTAAACTTATGGGATTTCAACTAAGATTAATGATGACATCTGAATTTAATATAACACAAAATTCATATCAAGCTGTTGTAGAAGGAACAGGTGGAAACATACAAACTGTTGATCGTATATATTCAGTAGAACACTTTAGATCACTATTTAGTGAACAATGGTTAAAATCATTTGGAAAGGTAGTAATAGAATATATCATACAAAGGCCTGTTGAGTATGATCAAAACTATTTATGGAAATTAGATTTTGCAGGTACAAGAGAACTTGATGTAGGTTTTAGTTCGATTTTTCTTGATGTTTGGGAATCATTAGAAAAAGATTTAACAGAGAGTGTATATAGTAAGAGAACATATACGGACTACACAGATTTGTCTTTACCAAGTTTAGATGATGATTCTTTTCTTGATTCATATATAAACAATATGTGGATCTATTTTGATGATTATGTTGATGCAATTAACAGGGCTATGGTTGCATCTATTGATACTGCTGAAGAATTGGGCCTTACCTATGGTAGCCCTGCTGATGATCTTTCAGGATTTACTCCAAATGTTATGGGTTTTGATTTTGACTATAATAATATGTACACAAATTATGATTTTATTTCAGGACTACAAGGAGTAGAAGGAACTGAGGTTTTCAAAGAACAATTATTAGCATTTTATAATACAAGCCTTGAAGGTATTGATACAGGTGTTGAATATGCTACTACTGATGGGGTTATAACAAAACCATCTGATATAGTTATGAATATACTTGTGAATGAAATGGAATTTGGAAAACATAATGAAGATATGACAGCAGGAAACAATATATTATATCCTGATTATACAAAATTTGATATTAATTCTTTAGAATTATCTAGGAGTGAACACTCTGATTGGAAATTATCATTATCTTTAAATAAAAAGAAAGATGGCAAAAAAATAATAGAAGAAATATTAAGAGAAAGTAAATCATATCCTAGATTTACTGAAGATGGTAAATTTTCATTTATAACTATAAAAAATAAATACACTAATGATGATATAACTGAAACTATAAATGTATCAGATATAATATCTCATAAATTTACAACTACAAAAAGAGAAAATATTATTACAAGTGGAAAGTATTTATATAGATATGATGTTGGAACAAAGAGTTATGATTTAGAATATGATTTAAATATTGAAGATATACTACCTGAATATGGGGTTAGTGGATATGATTATTATAATATTAAACCTGAAGATGGACATAAAGAGGTTAAACTTAAATATCATCACCATATTCCAACTGCAAAGAATTTTGCTAAATATGACTTATTAAACAGGTGTAATCAACATAATGTAATTGAACTTTCTTTATCATTAAATTATTGTTCACTACAAATAGGTGATATTATACATATTCCATTAATTGATGGTAAAAAAGTTTTTGGATTGGATTATAGTAAGGTTGAAATTTTAAATGGACAGCCTGTTTATCCTCTTTGGATTATAAATGAAACAAGATTGGATCTTAAAGCATTTAAGATAAAAGCAACTCAATTACACTATTTAGGAACAGATGGGGATCACGGATTTGAAACAGCAGAAGAAGAATATCACATAGTTGGTAATATGAATCGGTTAAGCAATCAAACTTTTACAACAGGGGAAAGAATACCTAATTGGAATTTTAACCCTCTTGCAACTCAACATAATAATTTAGAAATAGCTTATTTTGATTTTAATGGTGATGGTGCTGTCAATATTGTTGATATTGTGGATGCAGTAAATACTATACTTGATTCTAATCCTAATATAACAATTTCACAATTACAGAGAATGACAAGATACACATATGATGGATCATACAATGGAAACAATTCTATTGATGTTACTGCTATTATTAATTTGGTAAACATTATACTTATTCAAGGTGATAATTGGTTTGATGGCTATGAATCTGTATTGTCAGGAGAAGAAGATTTGGGGGAAAGATAATTGGCAAATATTAATATACAAACACTAAACAATGATTTATATATATATAAGGACAGGGTATCAATAAAATCTGATTATGCTTTTCAGGGAATATTAATAGATTATAATGAATCAAAACCTAGTGGATCAAGGCCATCATTTTCAAGTTTATTACCTAATAACTATATAGTAAGATCAGGTTTAAATAAAATACTTATTTTAAAATTAAACCATCAAAATGAAAATCAATATGTTGGAACTGAAACAGATTTATTCACAAAACAAGATGATTTTTATATCACTAATGCTGTTCTTGTTAGACAAGATTTAGGAAAATCCAACTTAGCAATAAATTATAGTTCTATTGAAACTTGGGATAATCTTGATATGACTTGGGAAACATTAACAAGAAAATGGGAAGATATTTCTTATGATGGTAAATCAAAAATACCAAAATGGCATAGAGTTAATTCCTTTGATAAAGAATTAAACAAAGTAACACAAAAAAAAGAATTGAGGAATAAATGACAACAAATTACTATCAAACACCAACAAGGCCTACATTATATGCTTCTTACTTATTATACCAATATGCTTCAGGAGCATTAGATAAATATGGAGTACCGGCAGGTATATCTATTGGAACACATCCTGAAACATTACAAGATATGGAAATTCCTGCTGAACCATATTCACCATTAGAAATGATAAGAATGTTACAACTAGAACCATCAAGAACATCATATATTTATGATCCTGAAGATAGAGGACAAATTACTATGAATTATAAACTTGTTCCTGATAATTTTTCTTGGACACCTGAGTTAGGTAATGATATATGGAAAAATATAAATTCTTTATTTTTATTAGGACATAATTTTGCTGATTGTGAAGCATCTATTACCTTTGGTGGTGGTGATACTGATTCTGAAGATGATTTTACAGAAATAGCAACTTCTAATGCTGTTAATAATATATCTGAACCTGAATATAATGGTTGGAGTTTAACAAATTTTTCTGAATCTGCTAATTATCAATATTTTAAGATAAGAATTAGATCAAGAGCATATCAAGATGATTTTTTAAATCCATTTGTTCAACAGCCTTTAAAGTTAGGTTCTTTGTTTTTAGGAAACAGATATACATTCCCTATAAATTGTAATATGAATACAAAAACATCTTATGATTATGGTGTTAAAAGAAGTAAAACAATTTCAGGAAAAACTTTAAGTAAAGCAAATTGGACAAAACCAAACTCTTGGGGTGGATATGAACCATTTGGACTTAGTGTTCCATTTGATCCAAGTAATAATGATGATAATTTTTTAAGAAGAACAGGTTTAAGAACTTGGAGTATATCATTTGATAGTTTAAATCCTAGTAAAGTTATGAATCAAAATCCTATGCTTAATACATATGGTTGGACTTCACAAGACACAGAAAACGACAATATAACAGGTGAGGGTGATAGTTTGGATAATATTATAGGTGTAACATCTACATTTGCAGCACCTGAAGGAAATGATTTCTTTACTTCCATTGTACACCGTTCACTAGGTGGGCATCTTCCAATGTTATTGCAGTTAGACAGAGATAATTATTCTCCACATAACTTTGCAATAGTTCGTATGAATCCAAATTATACAATAACTCAAAAATCTCCTAACTTATATAATATAAAGATAGTATTAGAAGAACAAGTTTAGGCTTCCTCTACCTCTCAAACGAACAAGCCACAAGGATCTCTTTTATAGGGATTCTTGTATCTTTTATTTTAAATACTTAAAATAATTGTTTGTTTATATATATATTATTTTGTACTTTCATTTAGGGAAAACAAAAAACAAACAAGGAGTAACAATGGAAAAAGGAATTAAAATTACAAAAATAGAATTAGTTGAGAGAGCAGGACAATATACTAATTTGAAACCTGAACAACATACAGACGGTTTTAAAGCATTATTGCAATCAAGGGCTACTATGGAAACTAGAATAAGTCCTTATGAATTTGGTACAGAACCTGAAAAATATTTTACAAGGGAGGTTAAATAATGGAAGAAGCAACTTATTTAATCATACATATCATTTCTGAGGTATGGAAGATAGTATTTCAAGCAGTTTTATTGTTTTTGATATATAGGCTTATCTCAACAATAATAAGGCGAACAAGTACCAAAAAACAACTTCCTAATATTAAATGTAAGGAGAACAAATGAATCAGGAAATGATTAAACTTAAAAATGGTGTTAAAAAGTATTTGAAGGATCTAGGATTAGATATGAGTAAGTATGTTGGTTGTGCAAAAACTGATACAAAAATTATTGCAGTTATTGATAAAACAATTATTCATATTTCACACGACTTAACTAGACATAGTGTTAAGATGATTGGGAGGAATGATTAATGGTAGATAAAATAAAATATATTGTATTTGGATTTATAATGGGTATCTGTTTTTATGCTTATCAGGAAGGTTATTTTAAAGCAGGAAAATCAGATTATGGTGCAATAGGCACGGTAGAATGGAATCCATTGTATGTATATATTGTAAATGAATAAGGAGAAGTAGATGAATAATATAATTTATCCAAATGATA
>CEPE01007430.1_pt1 | contig 15059 bp, 10 predicted proteins | sample 530531 | NCBI WGS metagenome assembly CEPE01 (sample SAMEA2620273, study PRJEB7988) | marine metagenome | biome: marine biome (ENVO:00000447); feature: deep chlorophyll maximum layer (ENVO:xxxxxxxx); material: "saline water (ENVO:00002010), including plankton (ENVO:xxxxxxxx)" | depth 80 m
AATTTAACTATTTAGAGCAGTTTTAAATTCTTCTGAAAAATTATTTATAGTCCAGTTTACCCCCCCTGTATATTGAATCATTTGAGATTCTAGATGCATAATTTCTTGCTTGTATGCTTTTCTTCTTTTCTGTACTAGAGTAGTTTTGCAACCCATATATACACCAGCTTCGATTTGTGCGACTGTTAATTGTCTTTTTCTTAATTGTGTTTTAATGCTAAGGATTAAATAATCTTGATTCATTTCTTGGATATTAATTTCTTTTGCATTTTTGGCTAATGAAACTAAATTATTAAATATCTCCCATTCTTTTTCTACTCTCCTCACCATATTTTCTGCAAATCTCAAATTTTCTTGTTTTGTCAGCTTCATTGTGTCAACTCCTTTGTTGATTTAATTTATGGGTCAATCATAGTTGTTGTTTTTGTTAATGTCAATAGTCAATATTTGTGACTACACAGGCACAAAATAATAAATGAGAATGATTCCCAATGTCGTTGTTTTTGACCAAAACAGAGAAAAAACCAGGAAAATAGGGTAAAAATAGGGTAATTTGTAGCTAAATAGTAATAATAGATATATAAATATCCTGGTGTTTAGGTATAAAACACCCTAGAAGCTCGATACAGCGTATTAATAGTTACTTGATACCCTAAACTACCCTAATACTAGAAATAACCTATATATCTATATGCCACCAGTATAAAAAGCAGTAACTATCAACTTTGCTACTGGTAACGGGTACCCGAGAAAAGAAGCTATTTTTTTCCTGAATTCTGATGTTACTTCGTAACATAGTTACAACGTGTGCGAAGAAGCTATTAACAAACCTAGTAACTGTAATCAGTTGCTAGGTGCAGTTAATGGTTTCTTGGTTTTAGGTAACAGGGGGTATGTCTTGTGGAATGTGTGATTAGAGGGAGTATACCCGTAGAAATTTAATTTTTCTAAAAAGAGCCCTTAGTAACTAGTTACTAGTAACAGTAACAAGTAACTAGTTCCTATTTTCTTTATACTGGAGGTTATTAACTAATGACTTATTACTAGAAAATAAATTTAAATAGAATAGAAATAGTTACTTGTTACTTTCTATTATAATTTATTTGTCAAGGACTAACAAGTACTAAAAAGAGAATAATTATAAGAAGAGTTAAGGAGTTTAGTGCTGTTATTACTAGTGAGTAGTAGCTAATTTTAGATATTTCTTCTATTTTGTTTACTCTTTTGGACAGGTCACCTAGTTTATTAGTTAGACCTTGTAGGTCGTGTATGTTCATTTTAGTTTCCTTATGTGAGAGGACCACGAATTAGTACAGACAACGTATCGTAGGCTGGTCGATAGCATGGCAGATGCTAGCCTGATTAACCCCTCTCGTTGTGTATATTAACATTTGTATGGTATAAATTAGATATGGCACCTAAGAAAGATTCTAAATTAAAAAATGCTGGAGTTAGTGGGTATAATAAGCCTAAAAGAACTCCGAAGCACCCTACGAAGTCACACGTTGTTGTTGCTAAAGTGGGTGATAAGACTAAAACTATAAGGTTTGGTCAGCAGGGTAAGACTGGGGATAAGACTATGACTCCCCGTGCTAAGTCATTTAAGGCTCGACATGCTAAGAATATTGCTAAAGGTAAGATGTCTGCAGCGTATTGGGCTAATAAGGTTAAATGGTAATAAGGAGATAGATATGCCACAAGGAAAAGGTACTTACGGTAGCAAAATGGGTAGACCTCCGAAGAAAAAGAAGAAGATGGGAAGGAAAAAGAAATAATGGCAGCTACTAATTCTTGGATAGAAGGGTCAAAGCCTGATGATATTAAGGCTAGACAAGATGCTTTCCTTGCTTTGTATGCAGAGGTAGGCAGTATTCGTGCTGCTTCTAAGGAGTTAGGCGTTAATAGACGTACTCCTATGAGGTGGATAGAGAATAATGTTCAGGGATTTAAAGAAAGATTTGAGGATGCGAAGCATAATTTCCGAGAAATGCTACAGGATTTGGCAGTATCTAGGGTGAAAGACCAAGGTCCTAAAGATAATCCTGTATTGTTGATTACTTTATTGAACGCTCATTGGGCTGATAAATATCGACCTCAGACAACTGTGGTAGATGATACGGCTAAAGAAGTTCTTAGTGAGATGCGTAAACGCTTTAAGGATAGTAAAAATACTGAAAGTGAGGACACATCAAGTGAGTTAACTGCACATGAGCAGGTCGAAAATATTTTAAAAGGAAAAAAAGGTGATTGATTCTGAAGATAGGTTGTATTTAGGTGGGGATTCCTTAGAAAGAGATAAGTTTTCTTCTGCGATACTAGGAATAAATGCGAAAGACAACACGATTGTTTACTCGGTAGATAAAATTATTGAGATATTTGTGTTAGAAGATGATATGACAGCAGAAGAAGCAAATGAATTTTTTGAATATAATGTTTTAGGAAGTCATATGGGAGAGGGCACACCAACTTATGTGTCCGAAGTTTACAATGGCGATTGCGAATATTAATGAAATTGCTGATTACATATACGAGAAAATAAATTTCTCTCCTACTGAACTCCAAAAACCTATACTGTCCTCCCGAAAAAGATTTATCCTAGTAGCTGGTGGTGAACAAGCTGGCAAATCTATGGTAGCTTCTAAGTATTTACTTGCTAGATTCCTAGAAAATGACGAGCCCGGTCTCTATTGGCTGGTCGCTGCAGACTACGAAAGGACTAGAGCAGAGTTTGAATACCTAGTACAAGACTTTTCTGAGTTAGGACTACTGGCAGAATCCACTAAACGTGTAGACCCCGGCAGGATAATACTTGCAGACGGCACTCGTATAGAAACTAAATCTGCAAAAGACCCTAGAACTCTAGCTATGAGAGCACCTAATGGAATAATTGGTTGCGAAGCTAGTCAGTTAGACTTAGAAACTTTTAATAGATTGCGTGGAAGATGTGCACCTAAACGTGGTTGGCTGTTTTTAGCTGGTACGTTTGAAGGCTCACTAGGCTGGTACCCACAAATGTATCAGGCATGGAAACATACTTCAAGTAAAGATGAACAAGCATTCTCTTTACCAAGCTACTCCAACCAGTATTTGTACCCCGGTGGCAGGGAAGACCCTGAAATACTAGCACTGGAACAAGCTGCTTCTGACGATTTCTTTATGGAACGTATAGAAGGTATACCCTCACCACCACAAGGGCTTGTGTTTAATGAGGTAAGACCTGACATTCACATACAAGATGTTGAGTATGAACCCGATATTCCTGTGCATATTTGGATTGACCCCGGATATTCTGAAGCGTATGCTTGCGAAATAGTCCAAATTGTAAATGACCAAATAAGAGTCATTGATGAGATATATGAGCGTAACTTAGTCACAGATGACATTATAGATATTGCTCAAAGCAGACCTTGGTGGAAGGATGCACAGTTTGGAGTGATAGATATTGCAGGTTATCAGCATCAGGCTATGGCTGCACCTGCAGAAGTGTGGCTAGAGAAGACTGGAATTTATTTTGATTCACAAAAAATCAGAATAAATGAAGGAACTGAAAGGCTAAAAGCCTTTTTAAAGACTGACCCTGTAGAACAAAGAGATGCTAGAATAGTCTTTAACCCTAAATGTGAAGGGATTTTATCTGAGTTAGGTGTACATCCTAATCCTTTTGACGGGCAAAGCCGTGCTTATAAGTGGAAAACAGATAGAGATGGTAATATTGTAGGAAATACACCGGAGGATAGATACAACCACGGTGTAAAAGCTGTAATATATGGCATAATAAATCGGTATGGTTACGGATACGTGACTGAAAATAAGACAATCAGTGTAAGGCGTTGGTAAATGGCTAACTACAAACCTGAAGAAATAACGGCTTTAGTCGATAATCACTATGAATTGACTGAACCTTTACGTACAAGAATGGATGATGACCACAAACTGTACAGACTCGAAGAGTTTGATGCAGGAGAGGGATATCAATCTTACACATCTAACGAACCACAAGTATACGCAGACAAACTTATTTCTTGGATGACTACATCTGAGATGGTTGTGCGTGTTCCCTACAACAATGCTGAAAGAGAGCAAAGGGAAAACAATGATGCTAAAGAAAGATTCCTAATAGGATTACTTAAAAGTGCTGACGATAGAGTAACAGCTAGGTTTCAACCTACTGTAAAAGCACAGCTATCTTGGTACATTACTTTACGTGGTTGGTATGCAGTAAGAGCAACGCTTGTAAAGAATAAAGAAGGCGATACTTATGTAGATATACAACCTTGGGACCCACTCCACACATATTGGGGAGAAGGACCTAACGGTTTAGCTTGGGCTTGTTACAAGACTAAGAAAACTCCTACAGAAATTAAAGCTATATATGGTGTAGAGGTAGAAGGCGAAGGCATGGGTCCTGATGATGATGACGGTATAGATATATATGACTTCTTTGATTCTGAAGATAATATAGTTTGTACCGATACAGTTATTTTAAAGAAAAGAACTAAACATGGTTCTGACAAAGTACCTGTAGTTATTGGACCTGTAGGAGCACAACCTCTAGTACAGGCAATATCAGAGTCAGGAAACTTAGATACCGTAGAAGACTATGGTGAATCTTGCTATAAGTCTTCCCGTGATTTGTTTGAAAAGCACAACTTTATGATGAGTGTGATGCTTGAACTTACAGCACGTTCACGTAGACAAGGACTTAAAGTCAGGTCACGTGATGGAACTAAAACGCTGGAAGAAGACCCATACAAGGAAGGTTCTGAGATTGCATTAGGACAAGGCGAAGACGTAGAGCCACTAGGATTACTGGAAATGGCTAGAGAGTCAGGCGTGTTTATGGGATTAATCTCAGGCGAAATGCAAAGAGGTGGATTACCACACTCTATATACGGGCAATTAGAATTTCAATTATCAGGATTCGCAATAAATACTTTGCGTCAAGGTGTTGAAACTGTACTTGCTCCTAGACTAATTGCATTAGAAAAATGTTATAGAAGTATGTTCCACCACTTATGTGACCAGTATGTTACTGGTGCATTTAAAGCTATGGAACTTAGTGGTCAGGATAAAAACAGAATGTATTTTTCAGAAGAAATTACTCCTGAGACTATACGTGATGCTGGTGATGTCGAAGTAGACTTTATCGGACAACTACCACAAGACGATATGTCAAAGATGAGCATGGCTCAGATAGCACGTGAAGGTGAAACTCCACTACTACCTGACATATTTATACGAGATAAAATACTTGGTTTGCAGTCAGCAGACTCTATGGAAGACTCTATCAGAGTACAACTTGCCGAAAAAGTTTTGCCTGAAGCACAGTTATGGACACTGTTACAGGCAGCACAAAGACAAGGCAGAGATGATTTGGTAGAATTTTATAGGGGCGAGTTGATGAATGTGTTTATGATGAAGAGCATGGAACGTGCTCAACTAATGGCACAAAGCCAACAACCACAGGGAATGGGTCAGGGGGCACCAATGCCACCTCAAGGTGGTGGACCTCCCGGATTACCACCTCAAGTAATGCCTGATGCAGCACTTGGGGTACCACCAGTTCCTCCAACGGCTCCAGTAGGTCCTTCAGTTCCTCCCGGAACTCCAAGACCCGGAGGTCAAAGTACGCAAACTAGATTAGAAAATATAGGATTAGTTCCACCTACAGGAGGTGCATAAATGCCACATCAAATTGGACACGGTATGTATGACGATACGCAATTAAATGAAATACCATTTATGTACTCTCAAAGTGCAGCATTTTCTGCACTACCAGTTGACCAACAAAGAGCATTAATTATTCAATTTACTAATATGACAGGGGGAAGACCTACTGACTCTAATGCTTTTGGCAGGTTTATTAATCAACAATTAGGAATAGGTCAAAATACTTTTACTGATTATGAAGGTGATGTTGGAAGTCAAACTCAAGTAACACCTCCACCAATTCCAGTTAATCAAGGTTTAGATTTAAGTGGTATTCCAGTAGGGGCTTCTACTCCAATAGAAAACGCTTACGCATTTGGGAATCAACAATATGGTCCTTTATTACCGTCTGATTATGTGGCTCCCGGTGTTGGTTATCAATTTAGTGATGCAGAATTAAGATTAATGAACGCAATAGGTACACCTCCTGCAAATTTAATTCCTGAAGCAGATTTAATGAACCCTAGGGCTTTAGCAGCAGGTGGTTACACGCCTGAACAAATTACATCTTCTTCAAATTATTATAGAAATTTAAGAAATACGCAAAATCAAATAGCTGCTGGAGTGCCAGTTGGCACTTCTCCATTAGGTCCAGCAGCAGATATAGGACCTTTAGGTCCTGTTGATGCTGCTACAGCAGCAGCTTACGGGTTTGTTGAACCAGCTAAAGGAATCGTTTCACAAGCAACTCAAGATTTTATTGACTACGCTTCAGGAGATTATGGTTCTTACCTTAATGCAGTAACTGCTGCTAATATAGCAGCAAGTCAAGCTGAACTTGACCGATTAGGTGGAGTTCAACCTGTTATTCCACAAATACCTATAGCAACTGCTCCTGTTGTTTCTTCAATGGAAGATGATGCTACTGGTGGAGTAAGAACACGTTTACCTGTTCCTGACACTACAGTAACTCCAGTTCCTGTGACAGTTGCAGAACAACTTGCAACTACACAAGAATTTGATGAATCAGGTGATGTACCTGAATCAGTAACTGAAAATATTGGTAATTTGCAAAATGAAGTAGATGCTGCAAATGAACAGTTTTTAAAAGAAGGTCGTATACCACAAGGTTTTACATTTCAAAATGGAGAAGTAGTAACTTATGGACCTAATGGAGAAATAATAAGACCAACTAAAAAACGTGTTCCAAAAATATCAACAGAAGCTGGAACAGCAAAAGCACAACAAGATGCTATTACTACTCCTGCTCCTGCTGATTTTTCAGAAGATTATGGAGGAGTAAGAGCAACAGGTTCTACTATAGTTCCTGCTCCAACAGTTCCTGCTCCAGTTTCTCCTGCAGGTGAGCCTGTAGATTTACAAGCTGAAGAAGGAGTATTTGCAACACAACCTATTCCTGCAGGTGCAGGTGCTGTAGCAAGTACACCTAGTGCGTATGCAGGTGGGCTAGGAAGTGCAGGGGCTATGACAGGATTAGGTCAACAAGCATATGATTTAAGTTTAGAACCGGCAGACGCTTTTAGGCGTTATAGGGCAAGACAAATCGGAGAAGTTCCAATAGGTGTTTTAGCAGGTGCTAATTTATACGGTGGATACCAACCTGCTTATGGTAGATATTTATTAAATCAAGCTAGTGGTAATTTACCAATGGTTACTGGAATGGGTACGCAAGGTGGAGGATTTGGAGAATATTTGCAAAGTGGTCAACGAAGAGGACTAGAAGATATAAGAAGTTCTTTTGGTGGATTACAAAACTATTTAGCTTCTTTAGGTGGGCAAACTATTTCTGACCCACAATATGCAGCAACATTTGGGCTTCAACCAACACAAGGTGAAATAGTTTCTGCATCATTAGCTGCGTTAGGAAACAGAGCGTTAGGTGATAGAGGTGCCCGAAACTTAGGAAACATATTTGATTTGTATCAAACTCAATATGGACCACAAGGTGCTAGTAGATTTGCTGACTTTATAAGTACAGCATTTAATCCAGTAGCTATGGGAGGAATGTAATATGGCAAATGGAATGAACGCATTTGATGATTACTATCAAACTATGCTAGAGACTGACCCACAAACTGCATACTTAGGTGCAATAGGTCAGGCTTTTGGAACGGGAGACCGTGCTAGTCAAGCACCACGTGATTATTTTGCTGGGCAATTTGGTAATGTTTATGACCAATACTTAGGGGTTAAAGGTAGAGAGTTAATGAACAGAACTGACCCGTCAAAAATGACTACGTTTACAGACTTCTTATCTAGGCAACCTTTTACTGAAAGATACGGCAGATTAACTCCTGCACAAAAAGGTATGTCAACAAGAAGATATGCTCCTAGTACAAGGTTTATTTATTTCTAATGCCCCACACATGGTGGCATCAATGGGATTATTTCCCTGACACTCAAGAACCTGCAGCAGACCCCACTGTATTCCAAGAGTATTTATTTCCTGCTGCCCGAGCAGCAGGTAGTGGAATTGCTCAAGTTCCCGGAGTTATGCCTACATTACAAGGCTTGGGGGCTGGTTTAAATTTTGTTCATGGGCGTGTAGTTCAACCGTTTGTAAATCAAGCTATAGAAACAATACCTGCAACATGGCAATTAAATGAAGGTGTAACTGAACAGTCTCCTTGGTATAGACCAATTAGTAGATTTACTGAAGGAAGAATGGTTCCTAATGTTGACCAATATGTAACACCTGAAGGAAAGTTTTCTCCGGCTGGTGCATTTGACCAATTTATGAATATTAATCCTGTAGGAGCAATAGCAGGAACTGTATTAGAAGGTCTTAATATTCCTGAACCGTGGCAAGCAAAAACTAGAAGAAGTGAAGCTACAGATAGAGAAGTTGCACAAATAGAAAGAGAAACAGGTGAAATTGTTTCTGAGCAACAACGTAGAGAAATAGGACAAGAATTATACCCTACTCTTCCTTACGCTAGAGGAATAGCAGAAGAAGCACCATACTTTGCAATACCATCTGCTGGAGCAATACGTGGAGCAGCAGCAGCAGCAAGAGTTGGTGCAACAGCAGCTAACAACCCAGCACTACGAGCAGGATTGCGTGCAACTGAACTTGGATTAACTCCAATAGCTGCAGCAGAAAGAGCAGCAGAAAGAGCAATTACAGCACCATTTCGTGCACTAGGAGGTCGTAAAAGTCCAACAACTCAAGCAACTCCTATAGATGAAGCTGAACGAATAAGGCAACTTGAAGCTGATGACCCAAGATATGATGATGGAACAAGAGGGGATACAGCAGCAGCAAGAAGAAGCCAAGCAGAGATTGATGAAATGGACCGACCCGGTGGTTACATGGACCAGCAATATGCTGAACAACAAATGCAACTTCCAAATGCAGGTCGTGACATACCTGTTTCTGTTAAGACTTTTGAAATAGAAAAAGGAAAAAATTTTCGGAGTGCAAACATAAATAGACCGGGTTTTGAAGTACGTGTTAAGCCGACTGCTGAACAAAAACTAAGAATGGCTATAATGGATGAACCTGCACCTTCATCTGCTCCTGAACAGTTATATAGAGTAGTAGATGCTGCAGAGTACAGGCGTGGATTAGAATACGGATATTTAGACCCTAGATGGAACGCTGAACAACGAATTAATGCTTCAGGAAAACCTTGGTTTAGTGCTGTAAATAATATAGATGACACTTATTTACTTGCAATTAAGTTTGATGATGCAGATGGTTGGTATACTAGAGAAGCAGGTCAAGAAATTATTGCTGCAACTGACCAAAGAATCCCTATAGAAAAAGTTTCAGTAATATCTAGTGGCAATATTAAAAAAGTAGTTGATGATTTTGAAGCATTACAGGCAGTTGATGAAATTCCAGTAGAAACCATTGCTGCTAATAGATACCCTATTAATACGACTATTCCATTTGCTCCTGATTATGGAGACATTTACGAATTTGGAGACCAATTAAATCCTAGACCTAGATTTGACTTAGACCAACCTGATGTTAATAGAGTTCCTAGTCAGGCAGAAATGAAACCTGAAGTGTATGAACAAATTAAATCAGAAATTCCTGATGATGATGGTTTGTTTAATGTAGAAAAAGATATATCTAAAGGGGAAGTTAATGCAACTACAAATAAATTAGGTTCTAATGGACCTAACATACTTTCTAAAACTATAAGAGCATTATTTCCTAATACTTTAGGACCTACTGCAGACTCTTACCTTAGAGGTATTAGTAAGTATTGGAACCAAGGTGAAATGATTAGACAATATGTAAATAATTTATATAGGTCTAGTTTATCGGGAGGTCAATTAGCATTAAAAGAATTTGTTAATGTTGCTGACAATCTTCACAGATGGGCAGATAAAGCAGGACAAAAAGCAAATATTAGAGTTATAAATTTATATAAAGGTCAAATACTTCCTGAACTAAAAAAATCTAATGTTAACCTTGAAGTAGTAAATCAATATGTAATGGTTAAAACATTAAAAAATATTAAAGATGCTTTTAACAGAAAAGAACTTGCTAGACAAAAACTTGCAGAAGAATCAGGGAAAAAATTTGTACCGGGGAAAAGAGAAAACCCTAATATGCAAAACCCTGAAACAGGTGAGTTTGATATTCAAATTACAGATGACAACTTGTATCAATTTGATGACCGTACATGGATTAAAAATACTTATAACTATACTGATGAACAAGTAGATGCAATAGAAAAAATGGCTAAAAGTGTTCAAACATTTTATGCTGAACAAAGAACTAGGCTTGCAAATGCAGGAATTATTAGTCAAGAACAATTAAAACATTGGGAAGAATTTTATGATTGGTATACTCCTACTGAGTACATAGAGTTTGCTGGAACTCAAAGATATAATGTAAAACCTAATTTAAGAGATACTTCTGTATTAGATGATGGAGTTATGGCTCTTTCAAATAATATAAAAACTGCTTTAGGTAGACGTAATCCTTTAGATTTTGATTCTTTAACATTACAGGCAATACGGGCAGAATACAGAGCAGAATCTAACAAAACAACAAAAACAATAGTTGAATTACTTAACTATGATGCAGACAGACAAGTTCTTAAAGATTTAACTGATATTTATATTGATGAAGACGGTGCTCTTCTTAAAGCAATTCCTGAACCTGCAAACGGTACTGGGTATTTTGTTTACTATGAAAATGGTAAGCGAAAAGTATTTGGTGGGTTAGGAGATAATCAACCTGTACCTAAAGATATTTGGCAAGAAGTTAACGGCAGACATGGATATTTAGCAGTTGGAGAAAATGCATTCTTAGCTAAGATTGCTGCTAGCAATGGTTGGTTTAGGTCTGTGTTTACTACTTATAGCCCTTTGTTTTGGGTTCGTAACGCAATTATAGATATGTTTACTGTTCAATTTAGAGCAGGTGTTACTCCTGATAAAGTAGTTGGAGAGTTAGGTCGTAGTTTTAACAAAATTCTTTTTAACAAAGAAGATAACTTTGTTGAGTTAATGGAACGGCTAGGTGGATGGTCTTCAGGTACACAAGGATATATAAATTTAAATTCTGTACAAAGACGTATGATAAAAGAATTTAGAGATGCAGGACAATCAGATGGTGCAATACTAATTACAGGTGGCACCAATCAAATAGAAAAAGAATTAAAAAATAGTTTAACTAATCAATTTAAAAACTTTATGCCTACAGTAGGTGGTGCATTTGAAGCTGCACCACGTTTAGCTGTAGCTAGAAAATCATTTATAAAACAATTAAATGAATTAGGAATAAACGGTAAAGCAGAAATGAACCGTTTAATGAAGTTATCAAAAGAAGATTTTTACAAAGAACTTACTGAAGAATGGAAAGGTGGAATTTCAGGAGATACTCCTAAAGGATTAATGGATTGGGATTTTGCACAAAGGGCTGCAGATAACAGTATTGATGCTACTTTAGATTTCTATAAAGGTGGCTGGCAAATTAGAGATTGGAATAATTATATTTTATTTTTAAATGCTGCTGCTGAAGGTTTTAAAGTTCCTTTCAGAACATTAGGTATTGATTTACATCCTGTAGTTAGACCAGTTAAAGACCCAGTGCCTAATGGACCATTGTTTGAATTTGGTAGCGTAGATGAACAAATTAAAAAATATGCTAAATCTGTTAACAATGGAACCGTATCTCCTTTAACATTTGGATTAGGGTATAGGGAAGCTAGAGGTGCTACAGGTCGAGGACTTAAAGAAGTTATGGGTCCTAAACAAGCATCAATGTATATAGGGGGAGCAATATACAGTTACTGGGCTATTCAAGAAGGTTGGAATAAACAATTTGAATACGAAGGTAAAGCACTGTATTACGATATTCCTGAATACATTAGATACAACGGTCTTATTTTTATGCTTCCACCTAAAAGAGATGAAGCAGGAGAACACATATTAGACCCTGTTACTCAAAGACCTAAACCACAATATATAGTAATTCCTCACAGATTACGTGAGTGGAACACTGTATTTGGTGCAGTAACTTTCTTATCAGAAAACAGTGACGAAGATGCTAATTTTAGTAAAGCTGCATGGGGTAAAGAAGTTTGGAAGTCAACATTCCCAATTAATGAATTACCTATGCCTGAAGTATTTAACGTAGCTGGTGAACAGTTAACTGGCTTTGATACATGGAGACAATCTCAAATAGTAGAAGATGAAGATGCTCCATTAGAAGAGCAATACACTAGAAGAACTAGTAAAACTATTAGAGAACTTGCAGGAGTTATAGAAGAACTTCCTGTTGAAGATGTTCCTATAGGTGGAGAGTTAATAGATAACATAGTTTCTAGTCCTGATAGATTAAACCACTTATATGACAGTGTATTTGGAAGCGTAGGGCAATTAGTTTCAGATATGGCTGATTGGACATATCAAACCTTTGAAGAACTTAGAGGGTTAGAAGATAGACCTATGGCTCAGAAAGTTGCTGAGTTTAGAAATATGAATAGATTAGAGCGTGCTGAGTTTAGATTGTCTTTAACTCCTGAAGAATATGAAGAGTTTCAAAAAGAATTAAGAGAACCTGACAAAAAACAATTACCTTTTATTGAAGGATTAAAAAATTCTTTCTATCCTGAACGTGGAGGAGCATTGTTACAAGCTGGTCGTAGAAGAGCAGAGCAAGCATTTCCTGAAATTTCAGTAAAACAAACTAAGCAAGCAGGTGTTGTTGCTTCTAAAGTTAGACAAGAATTACTTTTTGACCAACAAAAATCAGACTCTAAACTATTAGCTTGGTATGAAGGGAACAAAAAAGATGGTATTACTCCTAAAGAATGGAGAGAAGAGCGTTCTAAAAAGTATTTAAAATATGAAGGTGCTAAATTAGGTATAGGAGAAGTTTATGAATATTCTATACAAAACGCTGAAGACAGTATTAGGGAAGCGTATTATGCAAAAATGTATAATGATGCAGGTCAAATAGATGATATTAGAAACAAAGTAGACTTGTTATTAGCAGGTTATTACGAAATAAAAATTGATTCAGAAAATCCTGATTCTGCAAATTGGGATGCTTTTTTTAATGCACGAAATGAATACGTAGAAGCACTTAGAGTAAACTCTGAAACTTTAAATGATGGAGTTTATGCAGCTTTTAGTGCTGAGTTAAGTAAAAATGATACAGCTACAGAAAAGTCGTATATTAAATCAAGCCAATACATGAAAGAGTATTGGGATGCTGGTAAAGATTTAAGTCAACTATATCCTGCTGCAGCCAACAATCCTCAAATATTAGCTATTTGGAATGAATATATAAACGGGTCTACACAAGATAGGTATAATTTAGAAAAACAATACCCGTATTTAAAAACTTTAAATACATTGCGTAACAATCAACGTAAACAAGTTGTAATAAATGATGCTAGAGAAGGTGGCAACTTAGATTTTATTTTAGCTTATTGGTACGGGGATTTTTATAGAGGTGTTACACCTCAAGCTAAAGCCTACCATGCTTCTTTATATGGACCTCCTAATGTGTTTATGCCTACTGGTGTTGCAGTACCTTAAATCTTAAGGGTATACTAAGGGTTATTTAAAATAACGAGAGGTATACCTATGGTCAATCAGGCAGAACAACCGGAAAGTGCACCTTCTGAGGATTTCTCAGGTGGAACCACTACAGATATTACAGAAGAATTTGCAGGTGTTAACACATTTGAAGACACTCCTACAGAAGCAGTTGACGAAACACCTTCAGAATCACCTGAAGCTGAAACTCCTGCACAACCCACACCTGAACCGGAAGTGCTTAACCAAGAATCAGAAACTCCTGTTGTACCTGAAACTCCTGTTCCTGATGTAAACCCTGCTGTAGATGACTTGCAAAAACGTATGCAAGAAATAGAACAGCAAAATTTAGAATACAGAAATCAGCAACAACAGAATCAGTTAAGACAACAGACTGATAACTATAGGCAACAACTAGAACAGGCAGGATATTTGCCTGACCAAGCAGCACAGATATCACAGAATTGGGCTGCACAACAATCTCAAGTAGTACAGATGCAACAACAAGCTGAACAGCAAGCTAGGTTTTTACAAGGTCAAGCTAATGCTGCTGAACACTTTGCAACTAAATACGGACTTGAGTTAAAAGACCTTGCTGAATTACGTAAATTTCCTGACCCTCAACAGATGGAAGATGCTGCAAAACGTCTTAAAAGTGATAGAGACAAAGATGCAGAGATAGCTAGGCTGAAGGCACAGCTAGTTCCGGCTCAAGAGTTTGACAATAGTCAAAGTACACCGGCTCCTTCCAGTGATGAGGACAGGTGGCTTGATAGGTATAACCAAGGCGATAGGTCTCCTCAAGCATCAGCTGCAGCACGAAGGGCTGCTGGCTTAGGTTAAAACTTAATACATATATAAAGAGGTAATCCTATGGCACAAACAGCCACAACGGGTAATTTAGAAAATGCCCAAAAAATTATCATTAGTTCTGCTCGATACACAGAAGAGCACAACGCCCCTGCTTTAGCCCTTATCGAACAATTTAGTTTGCCAAAAGGTGCTAAGACAGTAACTGTTCCTAAAGTAGGAACAATGTCAATGAGTGACTTACAAGATGGAGTAGACATCATTGATGAAGAAGATATTGGAATGACTACTGTAGACCTTACAGCCAGTGAGGTTGGTGCAAAAGTTATTCTTACAGACAAACTTGTAAGGCAATCAGCTAATAACGTCTTTTCAATTATTGGAAGACAGTTAGGTGATGGTATGGCTCGAAAGAAAGATACTGATGTTATTGCTCTTTACACAGGTTTGAATAGTGGTACTGCTCTTGGAGCAGACGGCAGAAGCATGACTGCTGCTAACGTACACGCAATCATTTCTAATGCAAAAGCAAATAAATTTGGTTCTCAGTTGTACATTGTTCACCA
>CEPE01124650.1_pt1 | contig 15057 bp, 25 predicted proteins | sample 530531 | NCBI WGS metagenome assembly CEPE01 (sample SAMEA2620273, study PRJEB7988) | marine metagenome | biome: marine biome (ENVO:00000447); feature: deep chlorophyll maximum layer (ENVO:xxxxxxxx); material: "saline water (ENVO:00002010), including plankton (ENVO:xxxxxxxx)" | depth 80 m
CTATACCAACACCAAAACCAACACCAATTCCAAGTCCTACTACATCAGATATACCAACAGCTCCACAACCTATACCAACACCACCAAGAATAATCCCAAGACCAATTCCAAATACAATTACAACAACACCTAAACCTGTTTTAACAGGTACAAGAGTCAAAGAAATTCCAATATCACCAAAAAAAGGAAAAGAACCTGTTAAAACCACAGGCAGGTTTTTACCACGACCACCAAAAAAAGAAGAGGATTCAAAAAAATTAGTTTCTAATGCATTATTAGTTAATATAAAAACTAAGAAAAAAGGTAGCTATCAAATAAACACTAGAACAGGTAAATTTATAAAAGCACCTAAAGGCATAAAATTAGACACAAATGCAGGTTTCGGCGAGGATAGTATAAAAGTTATATCAAGAACAGATAAACCTACAATTTTAAAAAGCAAAAAAGATATTATTAGCAGGTTAGAAAAAGCAAAAATATTATGAGAGCATATACTGAATATGTATTATTAATGGGATTAGGGTTTATATTATTTTTAGCATACCTAATTGTTATTACTAGAGCTGATTCTGTAAATTTAGATTTAAATGGTTTAGAGATACCAAATAATGCAATAAATAATAATGTTTCTTTATATATAGATAGTAATTGCACAAATAATAATTTTGCATCTTTAAAGCATAATAATAATTTTTATTCAAGCACATTAAAAAATTTATTAATTTCTAATTTCCAAGTGCCATCAAACAATAGTGCAGACGCAATAATTTCAATAGGTTATGCAGATACAACTATTTTATGTGGCTCAGTTCCTACAAATCCTGTTTATTTATATAAGAATAAAATACCTGATAAAGACGATTATTTAAGCATTGACGCATTTTTAAGCGTTCCTGCAGGTAAATACCCATTTGTTAATATAAATGGCTATAATTTTAATTTTTCAGCAACAGGCACAGAATATTGATAAATAAATTAAAAAATTATCTTAGTATGTACAAAATTGTTATAGGATTAATATATTTTCAAACATTTCCACCACCTAAATATCCACATATTTATAATAAATTAACTTTTTATGACATATCAATGCAAGATAGAAGATATGTTGAAGAGGCAAGAAAATATTATAAAAGAAAAATAGTTAGATTTTTAATGAAATGAAATTAAATAAAGCATTTTTAACTCCTGAACATAAAACAAAAAGCCACGCTGTTTTTGTAAAAATAGATGGAAAAGTTAAAAAAATAAGATTTGGATCACAAGGTGTCAAAGGTGTAGGAAATAAGCAGGATGCAAAGTCAAAAAAAATAAGACAAGCATTTTTTAATAGACATAAAAAAAACATAATGCGTGGAAAAATATCACCTGCATATCATTCTAATAAAGAAAAATGGGGTGGATTAAGTTTATATAAAGCTGAAAAAAAGCGTTTAATTTAATTGTTTTTATATATATATATTTGATAACTTAACCAAGAACAGCAATATTTGTATTTAATGTGTGGTCTTCTTTTTGCAAATTATTGCTGTTCTTTTTATTTTGTTTATAAATTTATATTGTAATGCTGGACACATTACAATTTATATAATAATATGACATAAATTAACTAATAAAAGGAGACAAAAAAATGAAAAAACTTGTTTTGAAAAGATATAAGGTAATTATTACCAGTGATCTAGAGGTTGTGTCTAGTTCAAAAGAAAGTGCGACAGAATGGTTTGAAGATAATATTAAAAATTCTAATTTAGATATAAGGGCATATTATGTTCCAACAGATAATCTAATAGAATATTTAAAAAATTCAGGAACAAAAATTATAGAAAAAAAAGGAGACTAAAAAATGAAATTAGAACAAGCAAAAAAAATAATGGAAAATGCAGGATCAGAAATTCTTGAGGCATATAGAACAATTTCAAGTAAGCAATTTATGATCTTTTATGAAAATTTTCAAAAACAATTAAAAGAAAAACAATCTCAATATGATGCTCTCAATGAACAAAGAAAAGATTTAATGGAAGCTAAAAATTTTGAAGATTTACAAAATATGATTAAAAACATTTATAGTCACGGCGATACTAAAGATTATATCGATCCATACAACTAATAAAAGGAGACAAATAAAATGAAAAAAGAACAAACAACATACACATGGGTGTTTGTAAAAAGTCCACCAATATATAAAAAAATATTTTTATATATTACAGGGTGGAAAAAAAGAAACAACAAAATTTATACAAGATTAGGAGACTAAAAATGCAACCAACAAGTGAACTATTAATGCAACTAGCTATGTATCAATATAAATACATAAAAAATTATTACATAACTAAAAATGTAATATTTAAAGACTTAAAAGAATATAAATCTAATAAAGCGTGGATTGACCATAATAAATTAACTAAATTAAATAATTTAGCAACTCATAATCTGCACAGCGATGAAAAGCAGTTAGTTTATACACATTTTCATCGTAACGACATGATTTTATTATGGTATGACTTCTCACTAAATGTTTTAGATTTAGAGGTTAAAGAATATCAATATTTTTACGACACAGACTACATAAAAATGTTGTGTGAAATTTATACAGAAGATATACATAAAAATATTAATTCTTTAGCTACAAAACAAAAAAATGGAATGTTAAAAATTGAAAAAGATTTTTCAATACACCACATAAAAGAATATGAAAAAAAATATGAAGATGAAAAAGCTAAAGACAACAGAACATCATATTATATTAAAAGAGATAAAAATATCTTAACTTTTTTTCTAATAATTTTGGATATATTAGAAATTTGGGATGAACATAACCATTTTGAAAATATGGATGAAAACGATCCTGAAGAGATATATGCATTTTTTGATAAATATTTTGCAACCGATTACACGCTACAGCACGAGATATATTTATACGATTATGAAAAGGAGAGCCATGAAAAATAATAAATTAATACAGGTTAGAGTTCCTGAGCATATTGTAAAAACGCTTGACGATATTTCTGTAATGACAGGCACAGGCAGATCAGAACTAATAAGACAGGCGATTATACATAGCATAAATTTAGAATTAAAAAGAATAAATAAATATAAAAATTCATCTTTTTATAAAAATAACATAAATCAGTATTAAATTTTTATTGATTTAAAATAGTTTTTTATATATATTTGCTCACTAATAACCACACATTATTATGACATTTATATATAAAGAACTATGGGATGATATAGATAATCTCATCGAACAAAACGATAAAACCACAGGCGATGCCCTTTTTACCTTAAAAAAATGTCTTAGAAAAAATCTGCCATTTAACCATCCAAGAATTAAAAACAACACAGGTGCTGTTATATATAGATCAGTATATCAATTAGAAAAGCAAATAAAGATATCTAATAGCACGATAAACGACCATTTAAACATTTTAGAGTCTAAAGGCTATATATGGAGATTAAGGCGACAAAATAAAAAGAATGCAGAGATAAGTAGATCTAATGGTTTTCCATCAGCAATATATATATTTCCAAGAAATCCAAAATATAACTCAGGATTTTTAAAGGATATTAAAGAATGTAAAAATACAAGCGATTTTAAATTGATGATATCTAAATATGTTTTAGCATCTACAAATTTTATAAAAAATCCTGATTTGCATATAAATGGTGAATCTGAAATTAAATATCGTAAAAGCGACGCAACCAAAAAATATTTAGAAAAAATGATATCAGGATTAGCTCATGTCAAAATGTATACAGATGGAAATCATTTAATTCACAAAATGCCATTTTATAAATGCAAACTACAATGCGATATTATAAAAATTTATATGACAGATAATAACAAAATTAATATTCCAAAAGATAATTATGCTGTTAATAAAGTTGATATTGGTAAACAATACAAAAATTTGATTAAATTTAGCGTATACCATGATCATTAAAATAGATAAAAAATTAATAAATAGATATATAAACTGCATTTGTTTTAGACCGAGAGATTATTATTTACAAGATGATGAGTTAGAAAATCAATTAAATAAATTAGTTAATAAATTATTAGATATAGAAATATCAAAACACGAGGCAGAATATAAAAAATAAATTTAAATAAAATTATGAATAGTATCAACATGAATAAAAACATTAAGCTGTTTAATGATGACTGCATGAACATTATGAGCAAATACGATGATAAATATTTTGATTTAGCTATCGTTGATCCACCTTATGGAATAAATAAAGATGGAAACACTAAAGGATTAAAAGAAACTGAAAAAACAGATGAACATCAAAAAAAAGTTAGATCAGGTAAAGCATTCGGATGGAAATTTTATGAAAAAAAAGACTGGGATCAAGATATACCAAAAAAAGAATATTTTGATGAGTTATTTAGAGTAAGCAAAAATCAAATAATTTTCGGTGGGAATTATTTTACAGATTATTTATATCCGTCTAGAGGTTGGATATTTTGGGATAAAGGGCAGGATATAAGTATGTCGGATGGTGAATTAGCTTGGACATCCTTTGATAAAGCTCTAAGGCGTAAAGTCTTTTTTAGAAATACAATATGGTCAAATCATTTAAGAATGGAAAAGACACCAATCCATCCAACTCAAAAACCTGTAAAGCTATACACATGGATTTTAGAAAACTATGCTGAAAAAGGCTTAAAAATACTAGATACACACTTAGGATCAGGATCAAGTGCTATTTCATGCCATTATTATGGCGTTGAGGAGTTTATAGGCGTGGAATTAGACAAAGATTATTATAATTTAACTTTTAATCGCATAAATCAAGAAACATCGCAGATGTCGTACTTATAGAGCAGACTTTTATTAATAAATGGGTACTTACTACCAAAAAACCATAAAAAGCGTTAATTTAAACAGCATAATAATATTATTGCTAATAATATTATTTATTATAAATATTTATATTTATAAGTTTTTAACATCTTTAATTTGATGAAATATCTATATAAATTAAAATTTGGCAAAACCACTAACCGAATTTCGGTTAGGGAGTGGCGACCAATTTTGAGATATATAGATAGGCTCAACAAATTAAAGATGTTAAAAACAAAGAAAATAAAGAAAAAAGAAGACAAAAAAAGGGTGTTTCATATTTGGCAAAATTTTTAAAAAAACCAATAGTGGATATAAACGATGAATTTGTAAGAGAGATGAATTTATTAAAAAAAGAAAATAATTCATTAAAAGAAAAAGTCTACAGATTAGAAAAATTATTAGAAACAACAAAAGAAAATATATATTTAGATAATGCTGTAATGAATAAAATACAAAATAAAGTATAAAAAATTATTGCAATTTTATTTATATATATATTATTATCGTTAATGAGATATATAGGTGGGCGACGCAAATTAAAAAAGTGTGTGGACAACTATAAAAAAAGAGAGCCGATAAAAAATTATCGGCTCTTTTTTATTGATGTTCTAGGATTTCTTTATTTAGTAAAGGAGACTCCCTAAAACATCGTGGCACTACGAGGTTTAATTATGTATTACACAGAATAACACAAAAGCATATCAGAATAGAGTCCAAGTATATTCAACGATCATTCTGTTTATTTTTTTTAAGAGAACTAAAGCTCAATAATAAAATTATCATCGCTTGGTATTTTAAATTGAGCTTTACCATTTGATCTTGTATAGCTAACACCATAATTATTTTTTAATATTTTGGTTAAATGCTTTGTTTCAATGTTGTCATTCCATTCTTTATTCCATGCATTTGTTAAAACTTGTGGTGTTAACCTTTGACCTGCATATTTAGATACTATATTTTCTTTAAACCAAACACCGATAGTATATTCTCTGTTTACTTCGATTTGCTCTCTTGCTTTTTCACTTGTGTATTCAGATAATTCATCGTGATTAATCATGTGCAAAGTATCATAAATGCCATAATAGTCTTCTGCATTCCAAATTATTGGCAGGGCAGTTTGATAATAATTATCTTTATTTAAATTATCTGTGGTTACATAGCTACTTAAAATCCTGTGATTTTTTACAAGATATTTTTTTTCACCATGAAAAAATACTTTAAACTCACTTTTAACATTAATAACATAATCAATTTGCTCGTTTAATCTAGATGTTAAAGATGAAACATATTGTGTTGTCAATAAAATATTTACATTTTTATGTCTTATTTGGGTTATATAATGAATTAACTTTTTTAAAAAATATGATCCACTATTCCAAGAGTCAAAAATTGTGTGAGCTTCATCCAAAAATATATAGCAATTTTCAAGATCTGTTTCTGTCGCATAATTAAACATTTGCTCTACATCTAGCTGTTCTCCAAATTTTAGACAACCATTATGAAAAATTTTATAACCTTGAAGCCATTTATGATATAAATTTATCGCACACCATAAAGTTTTACCCATTCCACGAGAACCTTTAACAGCAGTAATAAAGCTTGTATTAAACACATCTGCAGATATCCAATCTTGTGGTGTAAAGTTTTCAAGAACTTTTAAATGACTATTGTCAATTTTATTCATTTATACTTGTGCTGTTATATGGGTAAATAGTAAATATATAAAAAAACATAATCCACCTACTAATCCTATTAAAAAAGTCTTTTCAACAATTTCTTTTACGCTTGTTTTTTCTATTGGGGTGGATTCTCTTTTTAAGGCATCTGTCGAATGAATGTCACTTAATTCCTGTGGATTAATAATATCTGATATAACATCATATTGATCAAATACATAATAATCTTCATTTCTTTTTATAATAAATTTTATTGCTTTGCTTTTTATAAATAAATTGTATTGATACTCAATTAAATCATATATATTTTTTGGCACAAGAATATACTCATAAAAAGGCTTATTTTCTTTTTCATAACAAAGTATTACTTTTTTAAATTTAGTTATTCCTGCTATATATAAAAAAGATATAGATATTAATAAGAAAAATAAAAATATAAAAGATGAATATGCTGAGTCTATTCCAACTAAAATTAATGAAAACATACCAATAATTAAAAATAAAAAACTAAAAATTATAAATATTAAAACAGCAGGATCATTTAACACATCTTTGTAATTTAAATATTTCCACCATTTAGATTTATTTTCTAAGTAGCTATCAAAATAATTTTTAACTTTTATATTCATAAATTTGCTTTTATATATGGTATTGCCACAGCTAGTCCTAATAATGCAACAACTAACACTAAAATAATTAAAACAACACCAATATATAATTCAGTTTTTCCTGTCTTAGATGCCTTTTTTTCAGTATCCTGCATAACATAATTTGCGATCTTATCTTCTAGAATGTTTGCTTGATCGTGTGCATTCTCATCTAATATATAATTAGATGTGTCTTTAGTAACAGGATTTAAAAGGTTAGTTTCATTTTCATAAGCTAAAGAAATGGGTTCATTTTTAAAACCTAAAAGACCAAAAAATACAGGTTTTTTTAAATTACAGACTAAATTCTGATTTACCCAGAATGCGTATTTATTACTGCATAAAAGACTTATGCCATGAGAATTAATAGATTTATATATATTTAAACTTTGATCTTTACCTATAACAAAGACTTTAATCATATATATTTTTTGGTTTATCAGTGTTTGGATTAGGATTAAAAATCATACTTGCAGAAATTCTTTCAAGTGCATCACCATTCTCAGCTCTACTATATACATCAGTCCAATATATAAAGTCTTCTATTCTAGTTTTATTTTGATCTGTTGGTTTTTGCTTACCTTTATTTTTTTTCTTTTCAATTTTTTCCAATCTTCTCTGTCGTGTTTGATGTTTTGATCTAAGGTTAGCAACATCAATAATACTCTGAGGTGTGCGTCTTGATAATATTCCTGCTTGTTCTCTAGAGTCTGGTGGAGATCCGAAATATTTTGGATCGTAAACATGTTCAGGTTTATTAAAATATGGATTGGATGTTTTCATAGCAATATCTCTTCTTATTCCATCCATTGGGGGTTGAGAATTATTCATCATACTAATTAATTATCCTTTTATTTATATTAATTAATCATCATTTATATTTATATCACTATAATATATATGTGGTATAGACTCAAACACTTTTGACCTTATATATATTATATATATATAAGAGATGGATCTTTAGGTACATCAATAATACCTAGACACAACTTTTTACATCACTATAAAATAAATATATAAGCAACAAAAATTAAAGGTTTTAGATGATAATTAAATCAGTAACAGCAATTGCTTTTATGGGCATAGCTTTAGTAATAGCAATAGGAGTTCTGCAACCTGTGAATGATAAAACTGAATCGGCTAGAACACGACAAGTCATAGACACTAATAAAGGATGCGATAATCCCATCCCGATTGGTGAATCGTCATGTGTAGTCACATTAAGTGAACAATCGCAATATGCAGAAATTTCTACAAACTCAGGCAGTGTCATAGAAACAAGTCCAACGACAACAGATCGAACATCGAGCTCAGTAGTAAGCACCGACAGAACAAAGATAACCATCTCTGGTCTAACTGCAGGGCAGAGTTACCTTTTCACTATAACTTATTATGGATTGGCGACAGGTGTTGATCAGTTTACAAGTAATGTTATGCAGTACATACCATTATTGCTTGTGCTTGGAGCTGTTTTTATAAGTATGCTATGGCTCTTATCAAGTCTAGGTGCAGTGAGGAGAGCATAGGTTGAATAGCATAAAAAAAACTGATAAAGGAAAAAAGATATGTTAAAAAATATCACTTCAATTGTGTTCGCAGTGATCACACTTGTGGCTTTTCTTGCTATCTTCCCTACGATTATAACTTCTGTGGGTACAATAACTTCCATAACAAATATTGCTACAGATTTTCCAGCTGTGGTGAGTATTGTTGAACTGATCCCATTGATCGCAATAATCGGTGGTGTCAGCGTGGCAGGTTTAATAGCATTTGTAAGTGCAAGAAATCAAGACTAATTAAAAATTTAGGAGTCAAAGATGTTAAATTTAGGATTTAGTGCATTATTTTCATTAATAGTTACACTAAGCGTTTTTGAGATAACATTATCTCTACAAAACAAAATTTCTGAATTAACATTTTTGACTCTTATTATGGCAACCATTATTCTCTCTCTCTTTTCACTGCTTTTGTTGTGGCAACTGACACAAAGTAGAAATTAATGAAAAAAATACTTTTTTTTATAGCAATTATTTTTATAAGCGTTCCAACACTTTATATTTCAGCAAGTTCTTTAAATCTTCCAAAAACAATTACAGAATCCACAATATTTTCAGATATTTATAACGATGGAACAAATGTGCAGTTTATTATAGCTAGTAGAGTAAAATTACCACAGAATGATTGGTATCCTTATTTAAATGACCAATCAGGTTGCACAGATCAAAGTGTCGCAAATTGTACATTTCCCGATACATTATCTTCAACTCTTGTAAGTATTGGTTTATATAAAGGTGGCGATCCTAATCAAGTTGCAAATCAATATGGATCAAATTGGGTGAGAAGATATAGAACAATCGGAGATCAATATTATGGTTTAAACATTGATGTATTACCTGATGGTAAAACACCATCGGAAATAGCTAGTGATGGCTCAGAAATATGTTTAATTATTTACAACGCAGAATCTTATTGGAATGGAGCACAAATTGTATATGTTGGTGCAGGATCACCTGATTATTTATGCGATGATATAAGAGAGGCAGAATCAGTAGATGAGGAAACAGATCAAAAAGCAGAATTAATAAATTATATTGCAAATGGTTTTTTTAGTATTGAGCAGGATAACAGCTTAACACAGGGAACATTAATAACTAATAATGAAAAAGTAACAAATCAGGGTGTTCCAATGGCTAATAGGATTTCTGATTTATTACAGCAACAATTGCCCGAATTATTTGCAGTTGGTTTATTAGATGTATTTGGCACACCTGTACCAAGTCAGACAACAACTTTAGAGACATATTTTCAAAATCAATCACAAAGTTCAACAATCGCAAGTGCATTTGCAGGTGTTGGAAAACAATATTTTGGTATGAGTGGAAATCTTCTTGCAGGATTGACAATTGGTAGCTTAGCATTAATTTCAGGTGCAGGAATATTCTTATTATCAGGAAACAGCACAGCAGGATTAACTTTTGGATTTACAACAGCATTTGTTGTGGGTTTTTGGTTTATACCATCTTGGGTGGTTATATTCGGTGGAGTTATATTTGTATTAAGCGTTTTTGCAGTAGCATGGCTGACAAAAAAATTACCTACATAAAAAAAATGGAAATAAAAAAAATAAATAATAATAATATAGTTTCAGCAGGAGTTATTTTACTAATTGCATTTTTTGGTCTTTTTATGGCATTTTATAATTCTAATAACTGCAAATTATCTGCAAATGTTAATCCTACTAATTTTTGCTCAGGAATGACAATAACAATAAATAATGCAGGTAGCACAAGCAATTTTGCACCTGTAAGAGTTCCATTTATAGGATCAGGATTACAAAGTTTAAATTACATGGATAATCTTGGCTCTCAATTATTAGCTAGTGAGCAAAACTTAACTAATATAAATTTTATGAATCAGGATATTAACTCAAGTTCATCACAGGGTTATTGGTTTACGATCAACTCATTAAATAATGGAAATAATGTAATTAATTTTTATTTAGGAGCTAACGATACAAATATATTTAGAGATAATGGTGTTTATTTTTATACAGAAGATTTAATTACAATTCCTAACGATACATCTTTTAATATCGGAGATAATTTATCAATAGTTAGTAATGTATATTTAAACGATCTTGCATCTTGGAGTTGTCCATTAGGTGTTCCAACTATTGATCAAGGATTTATATTAGATAGATGGGATTCAAATACAGGTTATGCTTTAGGCGTTGAATGTGAGCAGGGTGTTTTATATAACTTTGCATTAATTGACAGCACAAAGGTAAGAAGTGCTGTAACGACAGATTTTGGAACACCATATAAATTAAAAATGGAATACATATCACCAAACATTAATTTATATGTTGATGATGTATTAGTAAACACAGGAACATCAGGATCACTAAGCAGTTTTAATAATAATTTAACTATGGGTAATGGGTTAAATAATTCATGGATTCTTAATTTAGTATTAAGCAAAAATATTACAACTACAAACTCAATAGAGTTAAATTATAATTTTGATCCAACTGATTTATCTGAGACATCATTTCCTGCATCAGGTGAGTATGCAGGATCGGTTGCCGATACAAGTGGAAATGGACACAATGGAACATATTTATTTAAAAGAGATCAAAGTCCATACACGATAACACTTGGAGTTCCTACAAATATCGGTATACAGAACTTTGTTGAAAATCCTGATGTGCAAAGAACATTAACAAATCCTTTATCAGCAGATATTCAATCTGTTGGCGATGAAAATACTTTTTTCCCATTTTTTCCATTTTTAAACGAGGCAGGAAATACATCAGGAATACCTAGAGGTGCAATTTTTGGTGGAATGTTTAGCGTATTAGCGATGATAAGTGCAGGAATTGTAGTAGCTATGACAAGGAAAGTTCCATTCGGCATATTAACTTACTCTTTTATTATGTATATAGGGTTATTAAATAACTTTTATAATCTAACCTTTACTTTAATAACAATATCTTTATTAATACTTTTATATGGATCAAGTAAATTTTTAGGAGATAAATTATGAAATATAATGTAATTTTATTTTTTACTTTAGTTGTTTTTGTAGGAGCATTAATTGATATGCTTATGAATCAGACAACAATTACAGCATCCAACACTAATATTTCCAACTTTATGGACACCGAGCAGTTAACACTATCAAATGTTGATCTAGGAAATAATGATCCAATAGGAAAATCTTTTGGTGGAAATTTCTTGTCAACACCTGCAAAATTTACAGCTTGGATGGATTCAATAACATTAAATTATTATTGGTTAACTGATAGCAGAATAGGAGTAATAAGGTATTTATGGTTGGCTGTTACAGGAGCATTAGGTGTATTTATGGCTCTAAAAACAGCAGGTGCAATACTTAACTTCCTACCATTTAGAAGAGGATGAGATGACAACATTTAAAAAACATATAACAATTAATATAAGCGTAATAATTTTGGCAGGGTTGTTTGCTTACATTTTTAAAATAATAAACTGCCCACTGATATAGGAGTACAGATGCCAATAAATAAAAAATTATTAAATCAAGATATAAATAAAAATAATTTAAAAATAAAAAATTTAAAAAATAAACTTAGATTTGCTGATAATAATCAAAAAATTAAAAGAATAGAAAAACAAATTGAGAATGCTCAAGAAAAAGGTAATAAATTATTTGATTTAAAATTTGATGCATTTAATGAGTATGGAACAAATCCAAAAGCAGGATTTAAAGTTACAGGAAGAGAAAAAAAACAAATTCCTGCAAAATACAAAATACCTTATAAAAAAATAGACAGACTTAGCAAAGCTGAAAGAAAAGGAAAAATATAAATGGACATATATCAACCTGTTATTTTAGAAACCGAAAAAAAATTAATAAAAGTTAAATCTGATAAAAAAAAATTACTTGCAAAAATGATTATACAAAAAAGAAAACTTGAAAAAGAAAAAAATTCTAAAAAATTTCCTGCGATAGGAGATAAGATTTTTTTAACACAAGTTGAATTAGGTAAAAAAGACATAGAACAAGAATCTTTAGAAAAAAAATTAAAAAATACTTTAAAAAGACGAAAAGTATATAAAAATAAATTAGCAAAAGCTGAACGCAAAGGAAAAATATAAATGATCAATAGAATAAAACAATGGGATTTTAAAAACTTTAAAATAAATGATAAAAGCATTATAAATTTTAGTTTATTTTTAAGCATATTTGCTCTTGTTTTATCTATACCAAGTGGAACACCATGTCTTAGTGCTAATGAGTGCCAAGTGGGTTCTGACGCAACCTTTACAAACGATGTAAATATAAAGAGTGGCACAAATTATAATTTAACTTTAGGGCATAATTATGCACAGAATGTTATAGCAAATTTTGAAGAGGTTGGTGGAAATCATACAGGATCTGTAATTCTTAAAGATAATAGTGGTGATATGAACTTAAATGGTGGATTGGTTTTGGGTACATCAGCAACTAGCACCAATGGAACAATCCGATGGAATGGTTCTGGTGTGCAAGTATATAACTCAGGATGGTCAGATGTAGGCTCACCTGATCAAAATGTTTTCACAACCATAAATGGAAATAGTGGCAGTCTAACAGCTTCGACAACAACAACGAGCATAAAATTAGAGGCTGATTCAGCTACAGGTTTAACAGTTGTTGCAAGTGGAGATAAATTAGAAATTCAATCATCTGGTGGTGGTGGTAGTTTTAGTCCAAATGTGGCAAGTTATAATCTAGATAGTTCTCTTGGATATGCTAGTAATCCAAATGGCTATGCTCCAAATTCAAGCACAATATATTTTGGATATAATGGTACAAGTGATGTAACAACAGAGATGTATGACATTGGCAATTGTTGGTCAACAAGTATTGCTAATATTCCAACTGATAATGTAAATGGATTATTGTTTGTTTATGATACAAATTGTGGATCACATCCTTATAAGATTTCATACAAAATACAAATGTATGATTCTACACAAGGGCAAAGTCAACAACAAAGATCAAGGGTATCAACGCAATTATATTATGTTGAAAATTCTACAACAAGGCATAGCATGAAATATGGAGATAATAATATTGATGGATATAACCAATATTCCCAAAGTTATGTTAGTGGTTTTAATAATACAATCTATGACGAAGCAATTGTTTGTTTTGGTTATGATACATCAGAATCAAACAGCATATACTTAAGAGTGAGAGGTCATAGTCGTTCACATATTAAGGGAGATACTGCAGAATATAAATTTTCAACAATATCAATGGAAAGATTAAATTTAGGATCGCTTAACACTTGCGATAATACTGTTTCTCCATATCCAAGCATGAATTAGGGAGTTATTAGTTAATGGCAGAAATTAAAGATAAAAGGTTTGTGGGTTTACCACCTGATGTTGCGTCGCAGTTTACTTTAGACAGACAAACTGGTGCAATTACATCACCTAAAGGCGATGTATTAGCTAGAGTCAGAACAGGGAAGAGAACAGAGGGTATTAAATTAACAACAGGTACAGGTGGTTTTGTACCACAGGGAAGTGGTTTTAAAGGTGCAGGTGGTAAAAGTGGAAAAGCACAAACAATAGCATCAACACCAAAAGGTTTCCTGCAAAGATTTAAATTAGATACTACAAAAACACAACCATCACAAGCAACAAGAATAAGATCTAAGGTTGAGTCAACTAGATTACAAGAAACAATGACAAGTCCTTTAGGTGTTCCAACCACTAGAACTTTAACAAATCAAAAGGCAGATTTATTAACGAGAAGTCAACAAAGCACACTAGCAAGACAACAAGCAGTAAAAAATTTAGAAAAAGCACAATTAAAAGTAACTCAAAGAAATCAACTTGCAGACATGATGCGATTACAACAAGCAAGACCTGTTGTTAAAACATCAATAACTCAAAGACTTAAACAAGCTGAAAATACATTTTTAAGAGATTTAAATACTTTTCAATTGCAGAGTTTACCTTTATCAGCTCCTGCTGTTGCTAGACCTGAGGTTGGTTTTACACCTGTTCCTGCTCCAAGCGTTCCTGCACCTAATTTAAAACTTGAAACTCTACCTGCTCCAAGCAGTACAGGTTTTGTTAATGTTAGTCCTGCACAAATATCTGATTTTTCAGTCAAGACGCAACCGATACAGAAAACGCTAACTCAGGCACAGGTTAGTGACTTGGCTGTAAAAACACAACCTGTGCCAAAACCACAACCAAAACCTGTCCCAACTCCAACAATTATTCCAATACCAAAACCTGCACCTGCACCTGCTCCTGCACCTGCTCCTGCTCCTGCACCTGCACCTATAACATCACCTGCACCAACAGCTCCACAACCTATACCAACACCAAAACC
>CEPE01124649.1_pt1 | contig 14871 bp, 27 predicted proteins | sample 530531 | NCBI WGS metagenome assembly CEPE01 (sample SAMEA2620273, study PRJEB7988) | marine metagenome | biome: marine biome (ENVO:00000447); feature: deep chlorophyll maximum layer (ENVO:xxxxxxxx); material: "saline water (ENVO:00002010), including plankton (ENVO:xxxxxxxx)" | depth 80 m
CTCCTTCTATGACTATTACTGATGATAATTTATTAAGTCCACCAAACATTAAAACTTCTGCACCAGATGGACAGATGTTTAATTCAGTTAAGTCAATATTTGTAGATAAAGACAATAAATACACAGGATCAGATGCACCAGTATTAGAGGTTTCTAGTTTTTTATCAGCAGACACACCTACTGGGGAAAGTAGTGCAAACTTTAGAAAAATGCTTGAAGTGCAGTTGCCTTTTACAGTTACTAATACTATGGCTCAAAGGATCCAAAAAGCTGCACTCTATTTATCTAGAAATGTTCAAACAATGTCGTGCCTAGTGGATATTGAATATCTAAAATTACAACCGAATGACTGGGTATATGTTACTAATGAAAGATTAGGATATACAGATAAAACTTTTTCTGTAGAAAGCACATCATTAGAGCCATATTCTGGTGGTGGAGAAGGCGAAATTAGTTCTTTAGTTTGTAGATTAAACCTAATAGAAATAGATGCTGCAACTTGGAACTATGTATATAACGAATACAGCACACCTATAGCTGATGATTCAACAGGTGGAGATGAAGGAGATAACTCTATATCTGCACCAACAGGACTTGCACTAGCACAACAATATAATCTAGAGGGGGTAACTCCTAAGATAGATATAAAAGCTACTTGGACTAATATTGCTAATGACGATATTAATGGAACAGAAATATCATATAAACTTTCTACAGATGGATCTTATACAGGATCTATAACTGTCGGAAAAGGTGTTACAAGTGCTTTAATCCCAAATGTAGTTATAGGTAAGACTTACAATGTAAAAGTTCGTCACAGTAGCGCAGGAGGTGTTTACAGCGATTATACAAGTGCTGTTAATCTATCAATTACAGATCCTACATCTATAAGCGCACCATCTAGCTTTGCAACTACAAATCTTCCTATGGCAGTTAAGTTAGCATGGACTAACCCTAATAATACAAATTTAAGAGCAATTAAGATCTATAGACATACAGCATCTTGGACACCTAGTGATGATACATATCTTGTAGAAACAGTTGCAGGAGAGCCAAATGCACCAATGGTTAATTATCAAGGTAGATTTGATGGACTAACAGCAGGTGTAACCTATTATTTTGCAGTAAGAGCAATAACACACGAAGGATTACATTCGGCTTTTTCATCAGTTGAAAGTGGAAGTTTTACTTTTGGCAAAGATGATATTGGATTGAATAATGTAACTAATCATACGCAAATAAAAGATGATGGAAGTAATGCACCAAACATTCTAAAAAATGACCAGATTTCTATAGGATCAGATGGTGCATTAGCAAATGCAGGGGGTGGTCAAGTTACTGCTGCAGGAATAAGTGCTATACAAACAAGTTTAGGAAACGCACCTAACACAATTAAAAATGATCAAATAACAATTAATTTATCAGGTACAAGTATAGGTTTAAATAACGCAGGATCTGGCACAGATACATTAAGCAAAACTAATGTCGGACTTTCAGATCTAGATTCGTTAGAAAGTGGAACAGGCACTAAATTAAGTGGTATAGCAACAGGTGCTACTAATAATGGAACTACACTTGATACTTCTGGAAATATACAAAGTGCTATAAGTTTAAATGCGACAATGACATTAGGAACTGGGGCAGATGATAAGATCGTTATAGGTAATGTAACTATAGATGGTCAAAATGGAAGGATCTTAATTACAGACTAATGGCGAATAGAGTAAGATTTGGGAATTTAGGAAGTAGTCAGTTTGGTTTAAAAGTATCTAAACCTAATAAGAATGTTTTAACCTGTGCTGATAAAGATCTATTATTTGACAGTACAAGAAATAGAACTGGATTAATTTATGCAGGTGGTGGCCCAATTAACTTTTCATCTTCTTCAACACCATCGGAAACACAAGGACAAAACTTTTTAATTACAAGCAAGAAAGACGCACTAGGATATATTCCCTTAATCGTAGCTGTAGAAAAAAACAGAGGGGAACTAGATGTATATAGTGGAGATGAACAATTCTTTGTTAGTGATATAAGTTTATTTGAAACAACAACTGTAGATTTTTGCCCAATAGAAGCTGATGTATCTAAAAGCCAACAAAATACATCAGTACAATCACAATCAACTCCAGATAGAGGTCGTTCATATAGTGGTGTTGCTACTTCTAGAGAAGATTGTCTAAACTGTAGTTTTTTTGTATTAAGAATACCTTGTGGCTATGGGTATATGAATTCAACTTATTTTGCATAATGGCTAATAGACTATTAATAGGAAAATCAACAAGGGGAACTGGTGGTGCAGATGCTTATGGTATGTATATATCTAGACCAACTAAAAATGTAGTGAACTGTCCAGATGATGAACTTATCTTTGATACAGATAATGGTGTTGGTGCTTCTAGAATACATGGATTATTTATGTTTGGTGCAGTATCAGTTGATGGATCTGGTAATACCACTACTAATGCTTCTGTTAATGTTAATGCTTCTTCTACTGCTACTGTAGCTATAGATCAAGGATATAACTATGCACATGGATTTATTGGTTTCGGATCCTTCTCTCAGGGATCTACAGATGATGGTAACTCATCTTTTATTGATTTTACGACAAGTGGATCTAATTTAGTCGTAACTAATAATACAACTTCTAATTTATCTGGTTTACAAGTTTTTGTTTTACCGCAATTTTCATCAAACGCATTATTCTAATGGGCAATAGAGTTTTAATAGGTCAAAGAAGTAGTAACTATGGTGTATTTATATCAAAGTCTGGAGATAATGTTCTAACTACTACAAATCCTCTATCATTTGACTCTAGAGCTGCAGAAAGTTTGCAAGTTCATAGCTATGGTCAAGGAATATTAGTGCCAGATGTTACAAATTCAAGTGGAACAGCACTTACATTTACTTATGAGGGGACAACATATTCAAATCACGAAGTAGATATAACGCATAATCTTGGATATATACCTGCATTTGCAGTTAGGTGGTGCACTAAAGAAGAAATGGCTATCCATGTGCCACAAGCATTTCCAACTTCTTCTACTTCCTCTGCAAGTCCATTAGCTACTACAGGCAAAGACTTTGGTGTGAATCAAAAAGTAGTGGTAAGTTTTGGTGCATATCTAGATACAGGTGCGACACTTAACACAAATACAGCTGTTTCTACGAGTTCAACTTTAGCTAAACAGACAGGTAAATATGTTCATATAACTAAAGGCACTGTTGATTCAAATGTAACTCTATCTGTAACTATAAATGACAATATGGATAATGGCTCAGACAGTGGAAGGTACACAATAACTGCTACACTATCTAGTGGAACAAGTGGTGCATACGAAGTCCTTTGTGAAATTAGGGATAATGCAGGTGCTACATACTTTCATAAAGTTTCTGGGACTGTATATTCTACAGATAGAACAGGTGTAGAAGTAGCCACTAAAGTCTGGTCGCCACATTATGTTAATGAATTTGAATCTCAGTATAACGAAGATGAAGATAGCGAAATGGAATCGGAAGGATCAGGTGGACTATCAGTAACACAATCTAATACAACTAATATAAGGCTAGAAAATCATGTAATGAAATCAGAAGATGGGGAAAACTCTACACATAATTCAATGGGTGATAAAGTCGTTTACTTTTACTCTTATGTTATATTTACAGCTGAGAACTTTTTAAATGGAGAAAGTATGTAATGGCAACTACATGGAACATATTTTATAACTCAGACAAAGAGATTGTTTGGTCCACTACAGGAAATGTAGATACCAACATTATTAATAATGAAAAATCTAAAGGTAATACTCATATTGCTCTAGATTTAGACAAAGATCCCAATTCTGATATGCACATGGTAAATTCTGGTGCTGATGGTTTAGATGAAAAAACAATATTTAATCCAACTTTTAGTAGTCTTTCTCCTGCATTAGATGAAGTAGTTAATGTTACAGGCTTGCCTAGTGGAACAGAAGTTTTTATTGATGAAACAAGTAAAGGAACAATGTCAAATACAACACTTACTTTGACTATAAAAGAAGCAGGAACATATAAAGTTAAATTTAGCAAAGCAGGGTATAGGCCACATTCCCCTGTAAGCATAATAGTTAAGAGGTATGGCGAATGAATATAGATCTAACAAAGTCGCAGTCTAAAGATGAGAATAGAAAAGCCTATTACACTGGTCTGCGTGAACAACTAGACAAGTTATATCACGATATTGATAGTGGTAAATTTGGAAATGATGCTAAGACTGGTGGATTTTTTCTAGCCAGAAAAGCAGTCAAAGATAAATACCCATAGGGTAAGGAGAAAATATGGACGATAGAGGAAGTAGCAGATTCGGTGGCGATATGGACCGAAACGAAGTAGAAATGGACCTTAATAAATTTATGGATATGGTCAGAGAGATCTCAGACCTTAAAGATAAAATTAGGGATCTTGAAGATGATAAAAATGTTAATCCACACCAAAAATGGATTCATTTAGCACAGGCAGTTGATAGTTGGAGAATTTTCCCAAGATTATTTCTAACTGTATATATCATATTGCTATATACAACTGTGAACTGGTTTATGGGACTTGAAGCACCTAACTTTGAACAATCTGGACTTATATCAGTAGTTGTTGGTGCAGGTGCAGCTTGGTTTGGCTTATATGCAGGAACAAGTGGTGCTAGTAAAAGTTTTAAAGGCGAAGATAAGTAATGGAAATTCTTAACCTTATAGGCGAGGTTGGATTTCCTATTGCTATCTCATTGATCTGTGGTTTATTTATCTATTTAACTATTAAATATATTTTAGATAGTGTTGTGGGCCAAGTTAATGGAATACATGGGATAGTGCAAAGCCTTGACAATAGAGTTAAGACTATGAATCACGATATTGTGCGTTTAGATGCTACAATGTGTTCTGTTCTAGGAATAAGGCCAGATCTAGATAGACTAGCTAGAGCAGATGGGAAAGAAGATGCCAGAAGGGATTAATGGAATCAATAGTAGATGGTATTAATCAATATGGATTTCCGATTATGGCTAGTGTCGGAATGTTATATCTTATCTGGTTTATATGGAAATATATAACAGAACAGATAAAAGCCAAGTTATCACAGGCTAACACGACCTTGATCGCTTTGATAGATCGCATTAGAATGTTAGATAACGATATTATTAGACTTCAACAGAAATTAGATACTGTCATAGAAGTCAGGAGCAAAGATGAGAAGGAGAAATATAAAAGTGGAGATACAGCAAGGAAGAAATAGAATACTAACATCATTAGTGTCTATCCTTGCTATAGCTATTATTTCTGTGGGATCTCTAAACTTACACTCTGATGAAATAGTGCATAAGTTTAAAAATCCTTCTTTTAGTGGGGTTAATACAAGTTCGCATTATCTTACGATAGAAAATCAAGAATTTAATCGTAAGGAAGCATTAAAAGCAGAACTTAAAGCCTATAAAGAAGAATTAAAAAGAGAAGCAGAGAACACTACACTTGCACGATTTATCCGAAACTTAGAGAGTAGAATTTATGCTCAGTTGAGCAGACAGCTTGTAGATAATCTATTTGGGGAAACCCCCTCTACGAGTGGAATACTAGAATTAATGGGTAATATTATTGAGTATTCAGTTAGTGAAGATGGAACAATGATAACTTTAAAAATAACAGACCCAGATGGAAATACCACAGAGATTACTGTGCCGATCGGCTCTTTCACTTTTTAGTGTAGTTTTTATAACAAGTTGTAGTTTATTAGACATATCAGACGATACATTTAACGCAAGATTTCCTAGTAAGGAATTAGATGGACCTCAAACTCTACCTATAAGTGATGCTATTAGGCAAGTTCCACCACCTATAATTAGGCCAGTCGTTGCTGTCTATCCTAGTGCTTTTACAGATCAGACAGGACAAAGAAAAAGTAATAGTGAATTTGCTTTATTCTCAACAGCAGTAACTCAATCGCCAGATGCATTATTAATCAGAACACTAAAAGGTGTATCAGATGGTAAATTCTTTGTTGTAGTAGAAAGAGTTGGCCTAGATAATCTAACCAAAGAACGACAACTTATAAGATCTACAAGAGAACAATTATCTGATATAGATGGCGAAAAAGCTAAACTAATGCCCTTATTGTTTGCAGGGATCTTGATACAAGGGGCAGTTGTTTCTTACGACACAAATCTCGTTAGTGGAGGTGCAGGAGCACGATATTTAGGCATAGGATCTAGTGAACAATACCGAACTGATGTAGTTACTGTATCTTTAAGAATGATTAGCACTAATACAGGGGAAATATTAGTAGAATCAACAAAGACTAAAACAATATTTTCACATGGAAGATCTCAAGATGTTTTTAAGTTTATAGAAGCAGGTACAGAGCTTGTTGAGATAGAAATAGGCAGAGCAGAAAATGAGTCAACTACAATCGCTTTGCAGAGAGCCATAGAAAGTGCTATCCTAGAAATTATTACTGTCGGCAATGACAGAGGATATTGGAAATATGAAGAATAAAACTTTAATTATTCCATTGTTCTTAATCAGTTTTCTAGCAGTCGCTTCGGACAATGAAATATATGTGGACCAGTCTGGTGCTACATCTAATATAGATATAGAACAGCTTGGCTCTGGCAACTTAATTGGTGGTTTAAACTCATCTGCAGGATCTATGACATTCTTAGATCTAGATGGTCAATCTATGACTTTAGACATTAATATGATTGGAAGCACTAACAAATTCTTAGGAGATATTTTAGGAGATAGCCTTACAGGTTTCTTTGAATTTACAGGAGATAGTAACGATTTTACAATCCAAATAGATCCTACGAATACTTATGGTGCTGATGATTCAAATCTAAATGTTCAAGTAACAGGATCTAATAATACATTTACATTAGATCAAGCAACAAGTGCTTTAGCTTCAACTTTAGATTTAGATTGGACGATTAATGGATCTGATAATACATTTGACTTTGACATTAACTACGACTTAGGTACAAACTTCATGGATATTGATGGAGATGATAATACAGTAGATTTTTCTGGAAGTGGCTATCAAGGTGGATATTTTTATCTAGATCATACTGGAGGAAATAGAACATTTGATATTACACAATCAAGTACATTAGATAATGACTGGCTTAAAATCATCAGTTCTGGTAATAATGGGACTGTCTGTGTTATTCAGAATGATGGTGGGACTTCCACTTCATGCTGATACGATAGGCAATATATCCGAGTTAAATGGCACAGCACAAGTATTACGAGATCAGACTTATAACGCAGAATTAAGTTTTGCTATACAGCAGAACGATGTCGCTACGACACAAGAAGGTCGTATGGGACTTACTTTTCTTGATGATAGTAAAGTAAGACTTACAGAGTTTAGTCAGCTTAAAATAACCAAATACATCTTTGACCCAGATCCAAGCAAATCGGAAATGGGCATACAATTTACATTAGGCACAGCAAGATTTGTTACAGGTAAATTTAATAAGATTGCTAAACAAAATATTGCTCTAAGCACACCGACTGCTGATATAGCAATACGAGGAACTGATTTTACTTGCACAGTGGACGAGTTAGGGAGATCTCTTATTGTTCTGTTGCCGGGTGCAGATGGCTTATCTAGTGGAGAAATAGAAGTCATAACTGCTGCAGGTGTAGTAACTCTTAATAAACCATTTCAAGCTACGACAGTAGATGTTTTTGAATCACCCCCTACTAAACCAGTAATTTTAGATTTAACTCTAGATCTAATTGATAATATGTTAATAGTATCTCCACCAGAAGAAGAAAAAACTACAGAAGAAACACAAAACCAAGTACAGACCTCAGATATATTAGATTTCAATGAACTTGATATAGACTTCCTAGAATTTGATGGACTAGATACTGACGACCTCGCTTTCTCGGAACTTGATATAAATTATTTGGACGTCAACTTCTTGGAGGACTTGCTAGATGTTATAGATGCTCTAGCAGTAGCAGAAGAAGAAGATCAGTTAGCACAAGCAACTTCTGTAAATATTACAGGCACAACAATAGGCCAAGATAGAGATACAGGCATTACTACAATTATAGATGGCGAGATTATTTCTTTAACTAGAACAGTAAGTGAAAGTGCAAATTTAAGACTTAATGTATCTGGATCTTATACAGTTATTTTTATACAAGATGGTGTAAGTAGAACAGTTAAGATTAATGGAGGTGGAGATTCAACAATAACTATTAAACAGTCAGATTAATTATTGCTCTATCAACTGCCATATAACAGGCGACTACTAGAGCAAATAATGCCCCAACAACATATAATGGGAGAAGCATAATGAGTTTAATTAATAATAAAAAATCTCTTAAAAGAATTGTCAATATACGCATAGATCAATTTTATAGATAATATGAAAAAACTACAAACCTTATTTGGAATATTAGCTTTATCTACAGCAATGATATTGCCTTTAATTTATCAATCTGGACCAAGTGAGATCCTTAAACTTAGAACATTTGACTACTTTGCACCAAAGTTTGAGCCTTCTGGCTATTTTACAATTTTAAATATTACAGAAGAAGATCTAGAAATAGAGGGTGGTTGGCCTTTACCTAGACAAAGATTAGCTGAGATACATATTGATTTACTTAACGCAGGAGCAAGTGGAGTAGGCTATGTAATATCTTTTCCCCAACCAGATAGAATGGGTGGCGACAACGACTTTGCAACAGCTTTAGGCTATGTTCCAACAGTTATAGCTATGTTTGAAAATGACAATGGGATCTATCCAAAAACATCTGGAACAGTAATTATGGGAGAAGATACTGGTGGGATTATGACTAAAGGTATCGTGCAAAATACAAAGGTATTACGAGATGCTTCAGTTCAAGCAATAGCTACTGCTCCTACAGAAATAGATCAAATAGTTAGAAGAATACCCCTATTACTAAGAACACCAGATGGCTATGTATCAGCTTTTGGTACAGAAGTGCTAAAGATCTTAGCTAATACAGATACATATATTATTAAAACTAATGAATTAGGCATACAAGAAATAACAGTACAAGGTTTACCCCCTATTCCAACAGATAGCTTTGGTCGTAAGTGGATAAGTTGGGTAGATACACCAGAAATAACACTAGCAGAAATGGAAAATGGGGTTGGGGATATTAATGGTAAATATGTTTTTGTAGGAGTTACAGCAGGGGGCATAATGCCACAAATAGCTACTCCGATTGGTTTAGAATATCCTCATAAAATACAAGCATCTTTAGCAGAATCAATACTTATACAAGATAGTCCATATATCCCAGACTATTCATTAACAGTTGAGATCTTAACAGTATTAATATCAGTTATATTAGTTTGGTTAATTATAGGTAATATGAATGTTACTGTAGGGGTATTATTAGTATCGCTTATAATGATCGGAACTGGTGTCTATGGAGTTAATACTATTAAAGGTGGGGTATTAATAGACTTTACTTGGACAGTCCTTACACAGTTCTTAACAGCTTCTATATCTTTCTATTTAAGATTTAGAGAACAATGGAAACTAAGGAAACAAATTAAAGGACAATTTGGAACATACCTATCGCCAGATATGGTAGATATGCTAGTTAAGGATCCGACACTTATGAAATTAGGTGGAGAAAGAAAAGAAATGACATTTTTATTTGCAGATATAGTCGGTTTCACTCCTATTTCGGAAAAATATATGAAAAATGATGACCCAGAAGGTTTAGTAGATCTGATAAATCACTTCTTGAATGAAATAACAAAGGTCATATTAAAGAATGGTGGAACTGTTGATAAATATATGGGCGATTGTGTCATGGCTTTTTGGGGAGCACCTTTACCCTGTGATAATCATCAAGAAATGGCGATTAAAACTGCGATGGAAATTGAGATCCTTACCGAAAAGATGAACGCAGAATTAGAAGATTTGCCCCCAGTAGTCATTGGAACTGGAATTAATACTGGCCCTTGTATTGTAGGAAATATGGGAAGTGAAACTCGGTTTGATTATTCTGTAGTTGGAGATGCTGTTAATCTAGCTGCAAGATTAGAAGTCCAAACTAGAACTTACGATACTCCAATATTAATATCCGAATATACATTTGCTAAAGGTAATACATTTTGCGAGAAAATAGATGAAATAAAAGTTAAAGGCAAAGAAATACCAGTAACAATTTACGCACCTATTTTTGAAGATGGTATAAGAAAGTTGCAAAAAATTCCTTAATGGGTCAAAATCTTTTTTATGGGATATAAAATATCAGCAATTCTAGGTGGCCTACTCATAATTTCAGTTGCAGGATCAGCTTGGTACATAGATAGACTTCTAGATGAGATCTCAACCCTTAAAGGCAATCAAGTAATTCTAGAAACAGAGATACAGAAACAAAATGATGCTATAGATAATTTTCTAGAAAATGAAAAGAAACAACAACAAGAGATCTCAAAACTAACTATATCAAATCAAGAAAATCTAAAAGAAGTAAATAAGCTAAGAGCAACATTTGCAAGACATGATCTTGACGAACTAGCATTAGCTAAACCAGGATTAATAGAAAATAAAGTCAATAAAGCTGTATTAAGACTTAAAAACGAATTAGTAGAAATAACAAATCCAGAACAATTTGATGAAGATGAAACTAAAGAATAGATCTTTAATATTAATAATTCTTTGTGTAGCTATTTTTAGTAGTGGGTGTTCTATGATACCTATGCAAACTAAACCAGTACAAGTTAAAACAATTGCAGAGCCACTGCCAATCTATCACCCCCCTCTCCCAATGGAACTTCAACTGGTAGATGTAGATTGGGTAGTATTAAATCCAGAATTAATGCAGGAATATCTAAATGATCTGGAAACTGGCTCTGCACCCAGAAAAGCATATTATTCATTAACCTCTAAAGAATACGAAAACTTGTCTATGAATATGGCAGACATTAAAAGATATTTAAGAGATATATTGGCAATTAACGAATACTACAGACAATATGGCAGGCCAGAAGAAGAAGATGAAGAATTGCCAAAAAAGCAGAAATAAATTAACATTATGACTACTATATTTATGGGAGTATATATATGGGAATGATTGGAGAAATAGTTGGGATCGTAACAATGGTAGTTTGTATAGCATCTATCATAGCTGCGGTTACACCAACTCCGAAAGACGATGTATGGATCGGCAAGCTGTATAAGCTGATTGATCTGTGCGCTTTGAATATCGGCAAGGCGAAAGATAAATAAATATTTGTAAGGTCCAGATGGACCTTCTTTTATATGAGTTAAATAGAGATGTCTAAAAGTAAATCCCCAGAGCCTTTTGTTTACAACGCAATACTTGAGAGAGTGGTTGATGGAGATACAATAGATGTCACTCTAGATCTTGGCTTTAGTGTAAAACTGCATAAACAACGCTGCAGGTTGGCAGGAATAGATACACCAGAGTCAAGAACTAGGGATCTTGCCGAAAAAGCATTAGGATTAAAAGCAAAAGACAGACTTATTGAATTATGCTCTGGAAAAATCAAGATTAAATCATTAGGCAAAGGAAAATATGGCCGAATACTTGCTATCCCTTATACAGAAGATGGGAAGGATATGTGCGCTACGCTTATCAAAGAAGGACACGCAGTTGAGTATTGGGGTGGTAAAAAAACAAAAGTATGGGGAGATTACTAAAATGAAGATCAGTGGAGAAGGTTTAGCACTTATAAAGAAATTTGAGGGTTGTGAATTAGAAAGTTATAGATGTTCAGCTAATGTTGTTACGATAGGATATGGCCATACGAGAACTGCAAAAGAAGGTATGACTATAACTAGGGAAGAAGCTGATATGCTTTTAGAAGAAGATATAAGATCTTTTGAAACATCTGTTCTATCTCTAGTTGAAGTAGATCTAAAACAATGCGAATTTGACGCACTTATCGCTTGGACATTCAATTTAGGTGCAGGCAATCTAAAATCTAGTACATTATTAAAAAGAATAAATGCAAAAGATTGGAATGATGTACCTCATCAAATAAAAAGATGGAATAAAGCTAATGGAACTGTCCTACAAGGACTTATAAGGCGCAGAGAAGCAGAAGCATTACTCTTTCAAGGTAAAGACTGGACTGAGGTTTAATGGCTCTAAGCAAGACACAAAATAAAAGACTGGGATCTATTCTGTCTGTTATGTTTAAAGAAGATGTGCCTAACAATATTCTTACTGATTTAATACAAGGTGGCTATGTTAAGTTAGTAGAAAAAGATTATGTGCTTACAGATAAGGGTAAAGATGAAAAAAATCGTCTGTGCACACTTGCAGGACTGAACATTCTTTATGAATCAGAAAAAAAAGACATACATAAAGCAAACTAAATAGCGATCACTTCCACTTTGCACCTTCATACCAACCGACTAAAGAATATCTAGTGCCTTTTGTAATAGGTGTTATTTCGTGATAAACAAACGATGGAAATACAACTATAGATCCCCTTCTCCTAATAATAGGATCTATATGTGGCAAATCTTTGCCGAATATAAAATCTCCACCTTCATAATCATCTGGATCCGAAAGCTGTACTGTTATTGAGATCTTACGACTACTTGCGTTATCGGATAAATACATATCCATGTGTTCTGTAAAAAAATCTCCCTCTGAATATTTAGCTATTTGAAATTCGCTTACTCCATTCAGGTCAAAACCAAATACCTCTCTGTTCGCCATTACGATATAGGGATCTATAATTCTTGCTATTTCTTTGTGTAAGTCATTGAATAGGTTGATACCTACGACTTTGCTTTTTCTTAATTCTGTATTTTGTCTGAAATTGGTATGGCCGACCTCTGCAACTTTAGATAACTTTGGATCATACATTGATAGGAGATTATCGCAATCGCTATCAGACAGTTCCGAAGGCCAACCAAAAAACCAACTATTCAAGATTTTTTCTTCTTTTTCTTCTTATCATCTTCGGTTAAATCCATAACTTCTAGATGATCGTCAAGCCAATCTTTTTTTACACCTTTTTTTAAAAGATGTTCTCTAAGTTTTTTTTCTAATTCTTTGATAATCTATTACCCCCTTTTTTCCACCCCCACAGCTTCCTAAAAACAATCCATGCTTCTTCCTCTGTGTAAGGTTTCTCATTATGTATTTCTTTCTCTAGTGTATTTGCTAAATGCCACCTAAAGAAATTATTTTCAAAACTATCACTATCGTGATATTTATATTCATCACTCATATCTACGAATTTATTATCGCTAATTATTCTCATTTTTTATACCCCCAATCTATTTTGTGCTTCTTCATTCCATATCTCTTGTTCTTTAAACTCTAGATAGTCCTTCAGAAGTGATTTAAGCGACTGTAGAGATTGTTTCGGATATAACTTATCCCTTATATCCAAAGCTAGATCTACGATTAAACAACGACGACATACTCTTTTGTAAGTAAAGTCATCTATTAAGAATGGATCTACAAACATATCTAAATCCATTATTAAATCTTTAGTTAAAGAAATCATATTGTCCTCTCATTATCAAGTAACTCTCTGATTCTTCTAACAGTTTCATTTTCTTCCTTGTGATCTATACAAGAGTGCTTATAGATCCTAAGAAGATGTGTTAATTCAAGATCTCCTACTTTAACAAGTTCTCCCCTACTCTCGCTGTAGTATTCTGTATCTAATATTACATCTATATCGTAGGGCAATTTTCTGTTTGAGATCTTATGTTCTATTTCAAGGATTTCTCTAATTTTCATCATTTAATCTCCTTTCAATACAACTAGGTATTCCATTCGGATATTTAATAGCTGTTACAAAATTCTTACGATCCTCATAGTCAGTAATCATTTCAAGACAAGTTCTTATATCGTGATCTTGCCTAAAACCATATTTAAGCATGAGTTCTGTTATTACTAAGTTAGTTGATCTAGACATATATCCCCCTAGCACTTTGTGCTGATTTTGTGTAAATTTCTAGAGATCCCTTTGGATCCCAGTATTTATCTCTCTCTATTCTAGGAACATTACCAGAGTTCATTTCCTCTATTTCAGCTAGAGATACATAACCGAGTTCTGGAAAGCCTAAGCCTAAGTCGCAAAGGCCAAAGAGAAGTTTCTCTCCCCCTCTGTAATGTATCTCGCTTATAAGCCAAGTAGCATTACCGAAGGGTGTAAATAGTTTTAGATAAGGTTTATCTACACTAGGATCGCCTGTATTGCGATTAAGTTTATCTTCTATTTCTTTAGTTATAAGTTTCATAGTTACCCCCATTTATCGTATGTCTTTTCTACTTGTAAAGGATCATACTTATTAATTTCATTAGTTTCTTCATCTAAGAAAACAACTAAACCTTCTTTAGTAAATCCAAGACAAGATCCGAAGATCGTTGTCCCTTTTACTCTTACTCTATCGCTAATTCTATAATCAATCATTTTACCCCCTCTATATAATTAGTTTCTTCATGTTCAGCAGTAAGTTTTTCTTCACTATATTTTTTTTGATAACTTTTAATACTGCTACTAACCTTTTTTAAAGAATTTTCAACTCGTTTCAAATTAGAACAAAGTTGTTTTTGTCTTTTCAAAAGATTTTCTTCTCTTTTAAGCAGTTTAGTATAGTTAGTATGAACACGATTTTTTCTCAACTTAGATTTAGCATTTGCTTCCTCAATGGCTTTTCTTGATTTATCAATATAGCCATTTTCAAATACCATCTTCGTGATTCGCCATTCAATAGTCGCATGATTAGCATTGTGAGGTTTCTCTCTAGTGAAACATCTACATTTATAATAATGAATACAATGACCTAAATCGTGGACTAAATCAGACCAACCCTTTGAAGTATTAATCCAAACTTTAATATCTCCATATCTT
>CEPE01124648.1_pt1 | contig 14817 bp, 26 predicted proteins | sample 530531 | NCBI WGS metagenome assembly CEPE01 (sample SAMEA2620273, study PRJEB7988) | marine metagenome | biome: marine biome (ENVO:00000447); feature: deep chlorophyll maximum layer (ENVO:xxxxxxxx); material: "saline water (ENVO:00002010), including plankton (ENVO:xxxxxxxx)" | depth 80 m
CATTTCTTCTTCAGTGAGTGGTCGATAGATACTGTCTTTCCCATCCGTCGGACCCTTACTCATAGTATCACACCCGTCGCTGTTCTAGTGCAACAATAGCGGCTCGCATTTGATTACCGCTAATTTCACCATCCATGTATGACTCAATGGCTGATACAAGATAGAAGATTTCTTCTTCCAGCATCATAACGCGCTCTGCCAACTTCGCTGGGAACCCCGCGAACATCGTTGTTGATGTCGCCTTGCTGAAGTCACTGTTGGGGAATACCTGTGTGGTTAATTCACCAATAGATTGTTCTTCATGGGGTTCCACTGGTTCATCCGTTGGGAATGGGAAAACAGGGAACAGACGTGCGCCACGTCTATTGCCAGCCTTCTCTACCAGTCCGTCTTCGATGAGACATCTCTCGGCAGTTTCACGGTATCCGTTTGGAACACCGAGGGCTTCGTTGTAAAAGCCCAATCGCTCACCGGGTGTCTCTCTAACGATGTTTAGAAGTTTCATAGCGCGCTGTCGCACTGCCTTCCGTCGTCGTCGTCCATTTGCATTTTTAGTTCTTACTTCGTGCATTTTTATCTCTCCTTTATTTTGTTTGTATCCGTTAGGAATTGGTGGGGGGTAGGGTGCGTTGCTTGGGATGCATGACGGTAGTAAATCCCTACCCCCCATGAATTGCTCATATATTCAAGACCTCACTGGCCTTTGGAATGCTGTTGAGCGCAGACATCCCTTCTTCGTTCACGAATGCCTTCAGGTCATTCAAGTCTGTGGTTCCAATCTTATCCACACCAGATGATTCTTTGTAATCTCCCACGGTCTGGTATAGTACACCAGTCATGACATTGTGGACTGTGGATAGACGACGGTTGAGTGTTTCCAACCCAATCGTGCGACCCTTCAAGACAGTCTTGCCATCAGACCATTCTGGCTTGTGTGTGATTGCACCGTTCAATACATTGTAAGCATGGAACAGTGTGTTACTCTGGTCACGGTTCACTGCAACCCAATCATTGCTGGGCTTTGTCCAACCATCAAGAGCAAGTCGCCACATATACCCACCAGTCAATTTTTCACTAACAACCTTGTCATTCTTGATGACCGGCTTCTTGTTGGGCCATCCAATGAGGCCACGTGTCTCACACAGTGTGAGTAGTCGTTCAAACAATTGAACATCCACTGGAAGGTGTTGCATGAACTCCATCTCGACAAGTGAACGCTGTGCATCTACAATCACTGAATTGATGTCACTAGCAAATGCATCCCAATCACGGTCTTTCATAGCACCCTGCTTGTGTCGAATAGATGCAATGGTTCTGACACCACCCATCACTGCCAAGTTTTGACAGTACACACGTTCTGCTACGGCTTGGACAGACAGTGCTTTTGTGCCATCCAGTGAGTTGTTGATGCTGAATCCATATCGGTATAGACCGTCAAGTGATTTGGCGGTATCATTCATCAGATTAAGACTGATAAATCCGTGACCATTTTCACTCAATCGTTGTCGTGCTTTTTCCCGAGTCTGGGCTGCTTGTGATACATCACAGTCAAGACGCATCTTTGCACCTTCGTTGTGTGCATAGACACGTGCCTTCCAATCATTCTTAGATGCCATATCCAAGATGGGGTCACACACTGTGGGATATGATAGGGGGAAGTAATCCTTACCGACCACACCAAGACACGCACCTTCAGGTCTATCTGATGATGCATATGATGGGTTGAAGATTGCGAAGTGCTTTGCGTTGCCTTTAGCATCAGTCACTGGTGAGAACGTAGGAGCCATCTCCTCCGATTCTTGATGTGCTGTGAACACCGGCTTCATCACTGGGGTGAATCGCCAATCGTGAGCAATCAAACCTTCACGACCACCGGCTAGGATACTGCCATCCCATACCTCATCACTAACTTCCACTGCACCAGCAGTAGTAGGGACTTCATCATCCCAATCTTCATCTCCACCATCATTGTTCGGTGAGCCACCTAAATCCATGATGCTTGCTTTCTTTGCTTTCTGCATTGCTTTGATGTTGGCTGATGCCACACCCTGTTCTAATGCATCTACCAATTCGATGTGTTCCGGCTCTACTACGAGCGGTGCTTTGTTGCCACCGAAATGGGCTGATGGGTGATAATCTCCATGCTTCAGGGATGCACTCTCAACAAGGAATGCAGATTGCCCATCACTTGTTTTGTGCTGTTGGGCAATTGCTCCTTTTGGAATCCATACTGACCGAGGACCACTGACCGCTTCATAACGAACTTTCGTTTGTTTGTCGTTGGTTTCCTCAACATGACCGATAACCACAATTTTGGTATTTTCATTTGTCATAATGCCATACTCCACCAATGGTGGAATGGGAGGAGGATATAAAGGGCGGCCAACATTTTGGTGGTTTAACCGTCATTCTTCTTCATCATTGGTGTATTCGGAACGCACACAGTATGTTCCTTGCATATGAGGAGGAACATCTACTGGTCCTAATGTACTACCCAGTGCCACACCTTTTCCTCCAGAATCAATCAAAGCAGTACACTCTTCTCTAGGAAGAACGCGGTACTGAATCGTAGTATTGGGTACTCTCCATGTATAGAACAGGTCCTCACCTGCTATGTATCCGTAATCTAGAGGGTTCATAGGTATAGTTTGACTACATTTGTGACAACATACCTCGGCAACCCATCGGTCGGATTCACCTACCTCGCCCGATTCAGGGTCAGTAAAACTATGTAGGCCTAGATTTAACCATGTAGTTTGTTCAAGTGGCATATTGACTAGAGGTTCAGCGCAATCTTCGTCAGGGCAAACCCATGACGATACTATCTCTTGTATCCGTTGTAGTTCTGCTTCCTGATTGGCTGCTATGTCTTCTGGTGTAGGTTGATTGACAATACGTTCGACACTATCATCATCCATAGTCCATCCCATGTGTTCGGTCAGGACTTTACTCACGCGAGCGTGGGCCTCCGCCACACCCTCGTGATTCACCATAGTAACAAGGCGAATTGCCTTGTCACCTGTTTTTTCATATTCTAGGCCATGAGGCGACCATACGCCCCCAACCTTGAGTGGCTCAAGATTTGTACGAGTCCACTCGATTTCATCGTCTGCTGGTTCCCAGTCTGTTTCATTCACGCTGCTCCCTCGGAGAACGAGTCGGACATATCAGCCCATACCCATTCATCCGTCACGGAACACGGATAGACAATAAACGTGCCGACGGCAAAGACAGGTCTCATACCGTCAATAGATGACCCACAACAAGGGCATACATCCCAGACTTCAATGGCCTTCCGTATGGCAATCACTTGTAGTGATTCATCATCATTGGGTGGCGGGGGCCGGAGTTCGACACCCAGCATAGAATGTCGAACCCCGTCGAACCCCCAGTTCCCGTCATCATCCACGTCTGATGGGGTGACAGACCAGTTGAATCTGGCCCCATCGGATGACTTGTGCTTACCCATCCCCATCACTTCCACCTCACCGGAGGGGTCGTGCGCTTATGGGCCTCACTCTTCACCGTCACTCATTGACGATGTTGAGTTGAGGGCTTCCTTGATGGCGTTAATCTCGTAACCGAGATTGATTTGCACTTCATCAATTGCGTCGTTCATTTCGTTTCGTGCATCTTGCACGGCTTGCTTCAGTTCATTCAGTTGTTGTTGCATTTTCAATCACTTCCTGTTCCACTAGGTATTGGTCAACTATATCCTGCATGATTCTTACATCTGCGGTTGCGACCATATGTGGAATTGCTTTCATCTGGATGAGTGTATCACCCTTCTGATTCTTCACTGTCATTTGACGGAACTCACCAAGTATCCTTTCAAGTTCTTCGGGATGCTTTGCGTGTTCATCTATCCAGTGTTGGTATGTTGCCTTGTCATTTGAAAGACGCAGTATGTTTGCTTCGCTCATTGCTTCTGCAATCTCCCGCATCACTGCTTGGGTGATTCGACCACCCAGCATACCTGCTATCTTATCCAACAAGATTGCCACCTTCAAAGTCGGTGGGACTCGTTGGGGATTGGATTGTTCATAGTCAGGATACCTGACATATCCATCCCCCTTTGTTTTGCCACCACTGTGTGGTATTGGCTTGAGTAGGATTGTTGCACCAGTGTCCATATCCACAACCATGAGTCGTGGGCTGGCGCGTGTTTCTATTGTAGTATCTGATGATTCATATTCTGTATTCATCAGGGCATCACCCAGTGCGCGTAGTGTCTTACCCGCGCCGGGTGTCCAGTTCATCTGTTTTGCTTGTTCACATTCTAAAGTCATTGTATCAAATCCATTATGCTTAGTGGTTTCTTAGGTGCTTGCCACTTATCCATATCGAACCAACCGGGTCGTAGAGTATGTTTCCACTCGACTGGCATGATTGTGGCTTTGTAGTGGTAGTAGTCACGATATGCTTTGACAGCATCATCGTTTTTGTACTCGTCAGGCATGGCTTGTGCGAATGGTGTCAACTCACCATCAGGTATCATATCAGCCATATCATTCATCTGTATGATACCAGTTTCACAGAAGTGTCTTTTGCCATACCGTTTGTTGAAATGTAGGCATAGACCAATAGCATGGTCAGCGGCCCATTGGAAATTGGCACGACTGTCACCAACCCATCGGGTGCATGGGTGGTTAGGGTAGCCACCTTTGAGTGGCGTACCTTTCTGTGTTAATGGCATCTGTTCATCAGTTGCCCCATGACGACGTAACGCCGAACCCAGTTGTTGTAGTAACTCTACACACATCTTGGGTAGGTGTTTGTCGCAGTGCATTTGCGCGGCCCATAGTGGGCGTTCATCTAAGATAAATATGTTCATTGTATCACCGTATAAATTGCGAGGACTGGGAGGTAGAGTGGAGAGAAATGACTAACTCCATGCCGGACTCCCAGCCCTCGACTTTTTCCACACCACATGGAAACGCTCCGGCTGACGAAATTGATTGGTGAGAGGCCAAGGGCTATTGTATTGTTGCCGAGAAGAAAACAGGTGTTGGTCACACCGCCCCTGCCCTTGGCCCCTCATGAGTATCACTCCAAATCCATAATGGATTTTGTATCTGTTTCTGGTTCAGGCAACCAAGGGAACCGTCGTGAACCGTAGTCCAAATACTCGACTCCTTCTTTGTATTGCTCGGTCATCTTTGCTATGACTTCTCGTTGTTCTTCAATGGTGGTCACGAACTCATCATACCACGTTGCTAGGTCTGTCAACTCATCATCCGTTATGCGTAGGTCGTTCATTGTATTCCAATACAATCCAAGAGATTTCAAAACCACGGTCTTATCTTCATCGCTTAGTTTGCATGAGTCTGTCCATTCGATACGAATGTCACCAAGTCCGATACCATCACCTACTGCGTATGGGTTACAGTCAATCCATTCAATGACATTGTGGTAGTTGTACACTGCTTGTGGGAAGTTCTTGGTTACACGACCACCGGCCTTGAGTAGTAGATATGCTTTGATGTCATTCATGCTTCTCTTGGTATCCACCATAGTATTCGCTGGGTTTGGTTGGAACAAAGACTTTTCAAAGTTCATAACTCTGGTGCGTCGTTGTTGTTCCAATTGTTCCTCAACAGCAAACGGAGATACCTTACCTGCATCCATGTAGATTTTATCCAATCCGAACTCACCATACTTCAAAGCGAAACTATTTTGTCTGTAACCTTCGACAGAACGTCTGATTACTTCCGGTAGTTTGTATGTACCAGCAAGGTATGCATCCCACTGTGCTTGTGGGTCATCCCACAACAAGTTGTTATGCATCAGTTGATTGACAAAGTTGTATCGTCGTCTACCCATTATATCGTGTAACTCATCTGCACATTTCTTGCATAGACAACTGTTGCCCCACTTGACGGATACCTTGCTTGAGCATTGGTTCCCCCCATAATTACTGTATCGTCTACGTGTACGAATTGCTAGACATCTCTTGTCGGCGGATAATTTCTCCACCGTGTCTTGCTTGTACACTTGCTTTCCTGTATCATCCGTCTCCCAACGCTGGTTAGTCTGTTGGGTGATTGGTTGGCTGCTGTCTCTTGTTGTAAATCCTGTCATTGGCATTTATCATTCCTCCTCATCATTGTTCATCAGTGGTGAATCGTGAGGAGTATATGAACGCGGCCCCCAACCGGGAACATGGGAACCAACATTGTATTGGTTACTCCGCGTACCAACTGCAAAAGGACTGTCATTGTTCTGACCCCTTCGGCTTTCTCTCCACTGTTCCCACTTGGCATCTTCAATAGCATCGCGCTTACTACGTGACTCCTGTGCCACCTGTGTATCCTCCTCGGATAATGGTTCAGCACTGTAATAGATTTCCTTTGGGTAATCATCAAAGTATAGCAGGGTCGCAGGGCATAACCATCCCTTCAATTTCTTCCCTGCAATCGTTGTCTCATACCATCCTCTACTCAATGACTTGTTCCAGTTGGCTACCCATTGGTTAGCACCCCATGTGTCAACTGAATCTTCCCATGTGAAGTTCTCCCAATCATCTGTTGATTGGTCCTTCAAGTCATAGTCACGTTCATCCACATCATCATACCAAATGATGTCAAGGACATCCTGCCCATCCCAGTATTCAATACCCCAGATGAATCCTTCATTGTCACTTTCACCATCATTTATTGGGTGGTCTGCCCAGTCGACTGGCACACGCTCAATAGATTCATCATTCAATATAGATTGACCATCGACTTCATCGTATGTCTCAACTTCAGGTTCACTGTAATCATCCTCATAGGATGGTTCATTCACTTGCTTTGCTCGACACGAACCGGGAAATGGTTCTGCTGAAAACAGCAGTTTGATATCTCGGTCGTGGAACTTATCTCCGTACCGCTCAACAAGGTATGCATCAATCATCTCCGGTGCGCCGGACACAAATGCTTCCTTCTCAAGGGCTGTATCTTCATCATCGAATACCCAAGTACCACCGTATCGGTATGCTTGGATAATCATGATTTGGTTTTGTCTAACACTCATTCTTCTTCATCTCCATATAGTTCCATTTTGATTTGGGCCGCACATTCTCGTGCGCTGGAACCTCGACCAATGCTCATGCTTCCTTTCAATCCCATCATTCTATTGATGGACTCAAACACACTCAAATTGTTCACGCCATCCATGAGCAGACGAGCGCAGTAGTGGTTCTCAAAGGGCGTTCGACTAAATGCACTGTTGTCAAAGTCCGGCCCCCTGTAAATGATTCCCGTTGGGAATCCTGCAAGGCATGGTAGGATATACCAACCGGCAGGTTCCTCATACCATATATCTCTGATGTTGAAACCTGCATCCACGAACCCATCATAGATATCGTGCCACAAGTTGTGCATCCTCACTTGGTGTTCACTTGCTTTCTCCACAAATGTATCCCAGTTCGTATTGTTGAACTCACCCATAGGGGTGAACCATCCATGTCCATCATCAGCATCACGGTACTTGTGTGCTTGCTCTTGCATTTCTTCCAACTGTTCTGCTGTTGGTTCTGTAATCCGTTCAGTACCTTCGGTACGCCGCTTGGCTACGGCAAACAGATTGAGGTTCTTGACATCCACGATGTCACCATCCTCCTCCTTCACCGCAAAGAATACCACACGGTCTTGACCTTCTTCAGGCATATTCTCTCGCATCCATAGTTGTGTCAATGGTTGGTGTTCAGGTCCGTATTGGCGAATAGGAACTAGTTCCACTTCGTTTTCCAGATTCACACACACAACCTCAAAGTCACTGTATTCTCTGTATGCTCTATCCAACACCCAATCGTCAGGCAGGAACGTGTAGTATTCAGTACTGTACTGACCATGCCCGTTCCCATCTTCCAACCATGTATCAAGGTCATCTTTATCTTCACCTGTTAGTGATAACAGATGTGCTTTCATTTCATCTCCATTCATCCTATCAACTCCGTATATCCACATAGTTCACAAGCATACTTTCCGTATGTCTTGCGACCACGTACAAAGTAGTCAACCATCTTGAACCCATCCTGTTTGCAGGATGGACACTTCAAGCGACGTCCACCCCTGCTGCTAGTAGTGCATCAATGATGTCGTCTTTGCGGCCCCACTTGTCAATCACAGTATCAGTGATGTCTGCAAGATGCACCAATTCTGCTTTGGTCATTGCCTTCAATGGTGCGCGGGCTGCTTCGTACATCTCCAAGACCTTGGCATTGAATGCTGATGGGTCTCCGTTGAAGTGACTGATTGTTGCTGTCACAACTTCCTCATCAGTTGGTGGGGTTTGGTCAGGCACGTTGATGACCTGTAGTAGTGCATCCACCTTCGCTGTCAATTCCGCAACCTCAATATGCAATCCTGCATTCAAGTCACGTAGTTCCTGAATTTCTTCTTGAGTATCTTGAACAGTTTGAACATCCATCCTGACCCATTCCATGATTTCGTTATACTCACGGCGAGTGAGTAGTCTCCACTCATTGTTGTGGTTGTTGAGATGGTATGCACCTCGCTTCATGATGTGCGCTCCGGCCTCATCCATCTCACCGCATCCTTCATAGATGTAGTTGGTGATTGCACTATAGACATCGGACTCAATATCAATGTAGTCGCTAAGGTCAATGTATGACAATGCACTTTCAACATCGTCACTGACATCATAATAGTCACTAAAGTTGATGTTATTCAACGCATCATGTACGGTGCTCTCAATATCTTCTACTGTCAAGTTTGATTCCTCGTGGGCCGACAGTGCATCCTCCACTGCCGACTCCACGATTTCTCGTACTGTATCTTCTAAACTCATTCGTTCCCCTCCTGTGTTTCTTCTTCGACGCCTTCCACAATCTCTGCGGTCTGTGCATCTTGTTCATCCCGTAGGGCAATCGCCTTTGGAATGAGGTCACGTAGTGCTGATTCATCAGTGCCGATGACACGAATGATTTCCACTGCGTGTTCTTCAGTTGTCATTGGTCGTGGTGTTCCGACCTCCACAATCTTCTCAACCTCAACCTGTGTTTCCACGACGATTGGTTCCTGTAGTGGTGCAATTGCATTGACTACACCCATGATGCGGTTGTACTCATCCTGTGTCAAGATGACACTGCCGATTCCTTCACGGCGTCGGCTGCTGAATGTTTCCAGTTCCATGTTCAAGGTGCGTTCAACACCTCGACCCACTGCACGTTCTACATCTCCACATCCATTATGCATGAACTCCACTAGGGACTGTCCCACTTGGTCATGGACATTGATGTACTCTGCTACATCAGATGCAATGCTGTCATGGTCGAGATTCTGCTCGACTCGTTCAGCCACATCATACCAGCATACATAGTCGCCAATGTCAAACCAGTTGCCCATCCAATCGCTGATGGTATCTTCAATACCCAAATCGTCTAGGTCTACGTTGCCATTGCTAATGTATGCACGGATGGCTGATACAATCAGTTCATTGACTGCTCCGCCATCGTCATTGTCTGTCTTCATCTTCTCCATCAGTGCTGCGAACGTCTCATCATTGAGGTCCACTGTGGCTACATTAGCGCTGGGCTGTGCATCCTTCACGATGGTCTGAACATAGTCAGACAATGCAACTTGTAGTGCTGCTCGCTTGCTTGGTTCGTCGTTGGTCGATGTGACCGGCTCTGTTGTGTTTGTTTCGCTATCGCTCATTCTTCTTCACTTCCTTTTGTTTTGTTTTCTTCTGTCTTTAGTTCCGTAACACCTGCTTCGTATCGTCGTCGCTTAATGTCCTTGGAAATTGCTTGTTGTATTAGGTCTAGTAGACCGCTGCGGTATCCAGCATTGTTCTGAATGTAAATGCAAGGTCGGTCCAACCATACCTTCCACTTGTCAATGCAGTAACCTGCTGTTACCATATCCCCATCCTCATTCTCAATTGCATAGTCAGGGTGTTCATCTCTGTATATCGCTGAACGCCAAACCGAATACGGTGTTCCAAAATGCACTTGACAAAATGCATCAAGAACCGTGGCAATGGTTCGACGGTCAATCGGACATTCAATATCATCGTTGTTCATTGTATCAACCACCGTTGGTGGAATGGGAGGAGTATATGAATCCGGTTCATTTCCATTCGTGTATGTGTATTCATTCTTCCTCACCTGACATCCTTTTCAAATCTTCTAATTGAGTTTCATAGTATGCAATGACTTCGTGCAAGGCACGACGGACTGTATCAATCCGAACCCATTCACCTGCGTGTATCTTAGTTTCCATATTGTCAATGATAATGTCAGTAACATTTCGTGCTGTTTTATCTGCGTCACTCATTCTTCATCATCTCCTAGTGTATCTGCTGGCGTGAAATGGCTAATGCCTGAACCATGTGGTGGCAACTTACCTGTCTTAAGCCAGAACTTCTGTGCCAAGAACTCGGGTGCGGTATAGAATCCATCACTCCGTAGGAATGCTCTCCACTCTTCTATCGTTGCTACTTCAGTCATTCTTCACCGCCTCCTTCTAATGACACAATCAATCCACGTAGTGTGTCTTGTGCCTTGTCATAATTCTCATCCATGATATGCTGTATTGCTATACTTGCCAATCCGATGATGGCTTGCTCTCTCATTTGTTGTACTGCTATGTCAAATGGAGTCATTTCTTACCACCTTTCTTTTTCTTATCTTCGCTTGGTTGTAGAGGTCTTGGGGCCGCTGTGCCTTTCAAGACCTTACGTACTTTCAACATACCCTTCTTGTCATAGAAGTATTCGTTCTCAAACGCTGCTGCTTCTCTTGCTCTCATTCTTCTTCCTCCTTTCCATATTTTGCACAGGCCGCATCAATGATGGCCTGTTGTTTGTCAGTATCAAACTGACTGATGTTAAACTCTGTAAACTGTTTGAACTTATTTTCCATGTATGCTTGCCGATGACCGGGTTCATCATAGATGTCCTCGATGCCAAACACATCAGCACAAAACTGTTTGAGCGTAGTGTTCCGTGTGTACCAGAACAACCAGTTCAATTCCTCAACTGTAATCATTTGGTCGCCTCCTTGTCATCGTCTTTCTGTTCAAGCCATGCTTGAAACTCCTCATGTATTTTGTTCATCTCACGGATGGCTTCTAGTTCATTCCTCACGATGTCAGCGATAATCCTAATCACTGTTGCCTCGTGTGGTTGGTCACGTTCAGCAAAGTCAATTGCCACGTCACCGTTTTCCAATAGGTCACAAATCTCTAGCATATAGCGTTCAAAGTCACCTAAACTTTCTTCATATTCATTCATTTTCATTCTCTCCTTATATTTGTTGTATTCATTGATGTCCACTGACATCTTAATGCCGGTCTTGGTCATAGGAATACACCTACCCATTTCAAAAATCGAATCAATCGACCCGGCATTCCCTCTGTATCATATCCATTCCATTCATCATCATCCATTGTGTTCAACCACCAACGGTGGTGTAACGTGAGGAGGATATAAAAGACCGAAATTATTCGTCACGGCCCAATACTTCATCACTGGTTACGTGTAAATCTCCTAACACCCAGCGTAGCGCGTTAATCACGCCTTGAAGTGCTTTGTAATTTCTCATGTGCTTTATCTTCAACTTCTTACTCTTGGCTCGTTGCATGAGCATGAAGTGCTTATTCTGCTCACGTTCAGCCGCATCTAGCATATTTAGAATATCATTCCAGTCCTTATCGTAGGCAAAGTTCTCACTATCTTGGTGGTCATTCATTCTTATCTCTCCTATTACGTCTGTACATCAGGTATAGCACAGTTGTCCAGAAGCCTAGTTCAAGTAGGCTCGCAATTGCGCCTCCCATCAACAAGGTTGATGATAGTTCCCCTGTCATGCTCGCCACACCTGCGGTAGATATTCACCTGTCGTAGGTTGGTAGTGCTGTAGTATGAGTGTCAGGTATGCTCCAGTATCTTCCACATACTGCTTCACTCTTGCTGTGTGTTGCATATCATCCCATTCCCTAATGAATGCTATAGTCATCGGGGTGAACCCCTCAACGTATAGTTCCATGTGTGGTTCCCAATGCTCATAGAGCCACGCCTGACATATGCTACGCATCCAACTGTAGTCAGACATCTTATCATCAGGTATTGTGTTGGCACGTTGCTGTCCCTTTGCATTCGTCTTCCTGATGAAGTTAACCCCGTCTTCAGGGAACACTATGTGTTCCGCAGGTGATGGGTGTCTTCCAAACAATGCTATCTTCATGCCTTAATCCTCCTTCGTGTGTATAGTCGTAATGCAAGGCGGGGTGGGTCAGAACTTAAGTTCACAATTTTGAACTCATAGTCATCACCGAAGTGCCGCTCTAGCATACCCTTCATGATGTTGTGTCCTACACGAGCATGAGGACCAAGGCCTGTATCCATTTTCTCCCAACCTTCCAAATCCATTAGGCCTCACCTACGTGTATAGCATAAGTGGTTCGACCCACTTGGTATGTGTAGTAGTCCATCTCTAGTTGTTGTCCGACCCAATCCCAATCAATCGTGCTGGTAATCCAACTAGGCAATGCGTTAAGTTCTGTGTAGTAAATGTCCTCGCACATCTCCTGCGCCCACTCACTACGACAGTCGTATGATACCATAGCATCTCTCACCTGCATGATGCGGTCAGCATCATAGCATCCACCACTAAATGAATGCAGCAAGGCTGCAGCATATACGTACTCCTCATCCTCATCAACCAATCGCATGAGTTCAATCAAGTCCCAGATGTCTGGGTTTTCACCCAGCACTAGACCATGCATATCATAGTCATGGATGGCCCACTCATCGTGGTCATCATGTGGGCATAGGATTCTCTTGCCATCGTCATCGGACCAGTCATGGTCCCATGCTACTTCTAATTCATCGGCGGTCATCCACTGACCATTCAACTTCCCTTCGACATAGCATGACAGACACGCTACATACACTCTACTCTCTTTCATTTCATTCTTCATCATCGTTCATCACCTCTACAAAATAGTCAACTTGTTTTACTGGGCATTCTTTTTCACACGCATAACGCATGATAACCATATCAGTTAAATGCATACACCAGTCAACCAATCTCATTGGCGCATCACATACACTACAACAGACGAATGGTTCGCCTCTCGATAGTATGTAATGTGCATTGTCTAGTATCTCAACCTCTTCATGTTCTTCCATCATTCATTCCTCCTTTACGTTTGGTTTCACTATACATTCGTACACTGTCTCATAGGTTGGTACGTCGTCGTCATCCACATACCATACTTCAGTTCCATTCAAGTCAGCGCCTCCGCTATCCAATTGATAGAATCCCCATACATCGTTGCCGTTGTTGTCAGGGTCTTGACCATACACAACTTCGACTACCATTTCATCATAGTAGTATACTGCTCTTCGCATCATTCATTCCTCCTGTATTGTTTTCCTCAAGAACTTCAACACTATAGTTGCTGTTGGTATCCTTCCCGATTGTTCAATGATATTATCCAACGCCCACTTGATTTCTTTTTCCGTGTAACTATAGTTCGGGTTCAATTCGGGCCATTCATATTTAGCCATCATTCATTCCTCCATCCATTGTCGGCCTTGAGTCGTGCCAGTAGGTCAGCGACAATCGCTCCTTCGGCACGGCGTTCATCGTCACCATCCATCGCCGCCTTGACGACAGCGGCCTTGGCCTTGACCACTGCATCGAACTTGGCATCAATAGAGTTCGGTACGGATAGGAATACCTGACGACAGAAGGATGACTGTTGTCCGATACGTCGAATCCGATGTGCTGCTTGTGATTCCCAACCGGGAACCCACTCACGCTCCACGAATACTACAGTGTCTGCATTGGTCAGTGTGATACCTTCCTTCGCCGCCACTGTTGCACATAGTAGTATGTCGATGTCACCGTTTTGGAACTCATCAACAATTCGTGTGCGTTCTTGTGCTGATACTCCACCACGAATGATACCATAAGTCACATCAGTTAGATGTGGTATCATGGCCTCCATCACATCTCTATGATGAGTGAACACCACAATCTGTTTGCCAGTTTGTTGCACGTAATCAAGAACATAGTTCGCTGCGAATGTCGTCTTCAAACGACCACACTCATGGCGTAGGTCTGTCAGCATATTGAGAACGAATCCCGGTGGCATGGGTGGATGGTCAAGGTAGTACTCATACTGTTCCTGCCATTGGTGCAAACATTCCTGATAGGAATGCCATGCGTTGTCATCCAATTCCACTGGAACATACTGTTCCACAAGGTCTGGCATCTCCGGCATCACCTCGGTTAGCAACCGACGAACCATGAAGTCACGCGCTCGCTCATTCAATTCAGATAGATTGGATGCACCATCAGTCTTCCAACCGAATCGTGTTTGCTTTGCATCACAGTATCGCTTAGCATACGACCACCAATTACTGAATTGGTGTGGTCGCAACAGATTCAACTGTGTAAAGAACTCCGCAGGTCGATTGGTGATTGGTGTTCCCGTCAAACAAATCAGTCCTTTGGACTGCTGTGCCACAGCAATACACGCCTCGGTTCGTTGTGCCTTGGGGTTCTTGATGTAGTGTGATTCATCCATGATGACAAGATTGTATCCTTCGGATAACAGTTCGTCTTGTTTCTTCGCCATCAAATCATAATTGATTACAGTGTAATCAGCACCTTCCAATTCGGACTTGCCATTCTTGACCACACATACAGATGCATCTGGAACCCACTTGTTAATCTCATTGGCCCAATTGTATTTGACATTGGCAGGTGCTACCACCAACACTGGCCACTGTTCAGGATGCAACACACTGTATGCTATCGCTTGGATTGTTTTACCAATCCCCATCTCATCACCAATC
>CEPE01124647.1_pt1 | contig 14662 bp, 15 predicted proteins | sample 530531 | NCBI WGS metagenome assembly CEPE01 (sample SAMEA2620273, study PRJEB7988) | marine metagenome | biome: marine biome (ENVO:00000447); feature: deep chlorophyll maximum layer (ENVO:xxxxxxxx); material: "saline water (ENVO:00002010), including plankton (ENVO:xxxxxxxx)" | depth 80 m
AATACGTCCAGTTCTGGACGTAATAATATTCTTTAGTCTAGTTAGTGCCATTAGAATCTATATTTGATGTTTAAATTAATCTCCACCGCCATCGCCACCATCGCCACCAGATTCAGACTGATACTGATCAGTTCTCTGATAGAGACTAGAAGTAATTTCAGCTACGGTATCTTGGAAAGCATCCAATACAAATGTTACCTTACCATTGGTTGCTTCAACCTTAATAGATTGGCCAGGTCCGATAATGATACCTTTACGTTCTTCAGAAGTTGATGCTGAAATAGCGTCACCTTGAATAATAAGATCAGCAGTAGATGTATTACTTACTGAACTAACTGTTGCTGTAGTTTTTGCTGTTCCTGTAGTCTTAGGAGCATCAAGAAAAGTATCTGAACCTGCCCAGTTTGCACTACCAGGTCCGTTAGTTACATAAGCAACACCACCTGCCCAATCAAGAACAGTTCCGTAACTATCACCTGCTACTGTGTTAATAGTATAAGTTGTATCACGATAAGCAAAGTTATCAGTAGCAATCCAATCACTTGCTACTTGTAATCCTTCCTCTTGTTGTGTATAGACATAGATTTCATTATACACGTAATTGTCTGACATAACGAAAAACTGTGTGTTATCATCATATGTGGCATCCGCTTGGTTGTATGGATACCATGTTTCAGTTGCAGTTTGTCCACTCAAATCATACTGTACATATGCACCACTAGAACCAGCAGTTCCAGAAGTAGTTTTACCTGCTGTCCACTCAACACCACTGTTGTTACTACCACCATTAGTTTCAGAGAACTGTAGTACAACACCACTCATAGATGCATCACTAACATCAAATTTGTAAACACGATCAGTGTATAGAGTTTGTTGCTCCATCATGTAGAGTCTCCAAACTGTACCACCTGCACCATCGTTAAATGCCAATCTATCTACAGCAGCAGCAATACCACCAGTTGATATAGTACCAACAGTTGTTGATGATCCACCAGTTAATACGTTACCTTCAGCAAAAGATCCACCTGATATATCACCGATCCAAACAACACCATCATTGGAAGATCCTGGTACGAATTCATAAACTGTACCCGTTACACCTGACCCGTTTGAAACTGTTTCACCGTTTGCATAGTCAGGATTATCAGAACTAGCACCATCAGATACGTTCTCAAGAGTAAATGCTATAAGTGACTTATACTTTACTGTGTATGTTGTTAAGGTAGGTTCAGCAACATCTAAAAGATATGCACATTTCTCACCATCACTAGTAGTAAATTTAGTACCAGGAATTGCATCATCTAATGGAAGATTAGCAGATAATGTCCATTTAACATTACTGATTATATCACCCTTATGTAATTTGTAAGTGGATGCATCAAGTGTTAATGCTTGATCCCATCTACGAAGTGATACGTTATATGTGTCTGCACCTGTACCATCACAACTAGCAATTAATGTACCAGTTGTACTACTAAATACATCGTTCTTAAATATAGTTGTTTCGGTAGCAGCTCCAGGTTTTGCATTCGCTAGAACGCCTGTGTTAGTAGCCATCGGTTAAATTTGAGATAGATAAAGTTGTTGTTGACGGACTTTAGATGTAAGTCTTTGAGCACCAATACCAGCACCAAATGTAACGTCATCTAATGTTACGTTTTCAGTTGATAGTAAGGTAGCATCCGCATCAGGGAACTTAATTGTTCTTTCATTAGTGATGTTAGTTAGATCAATATTAATCTTCCTAGCACCATCGGCATCATCAATCAATGCTGTCCTATTTAGTTCCTTTGCTGTTAACTTCTGTGTAGCATTAGTTGTGACAATTTCACTAGAACCTTGTGCTTGGTTGAAGTTTTGGAAAGGGAATTTGAAAGGATGATTTATGTTTTCAAACTGATTACTCAAGTCAAAATTTACTCTCTTAGTTGCAGTTGTAGTGTCAGCAAGAATTAGACCCTGAATAACTTTGTTACTCATAGTCTGTGTTGAATCTTCACCAACAACTGTAATTGAAAGATCAGGCCACGTAACTATACGATCAGCAGTTAACGAGGCAGTAGTGAATGTAATCTTAGGAGTATCAGTAGCAGTAGATGATGTAAACTTACAGTCAATAAAGTTTTTACCTGCTGCTGTTTGAATAGACTGGTCATCCAATAACTCAGTATTAGTTACTGCAATACCAGGATCTGGTAGTGCATATGTCTTAGTACCTGTTACTGTATTATCCCAATCAAATGCAAATCTTGCATTCTTTTCTGTATTACCAACACCATCACGAATAGTAAAGCGTTGATCTTCTACAAAAATATCTTTGTTTGTAATAATCTGGTTAGTATTATCTCCCACGAGAGTAGTACCAGAACCTGTTTGAATTTCAGGTAATGTAAATACCCTAGTTCCACCAGTATTACCTATATTACCTACCTCAAATCGTGCTTTTCTAGTGTTATCACTGTTATCTTGAATAACGAATAAGTTATCGTTCAACAATAACTGTCCAGTAACTTCAACACGACCTGCACCTTTAGGTGAGATAATAATGTTTGAGTTTGTAGCAGAATCATCAGCAACAGTCAACAGGTTAGTTGACGAACCATCATTATTTTCTATCCTAGAAAGATAAAATCCACCTTGTCCATACGAAAAACCAAGTTGGTCGTATGCATTCTGGTAGACTCCTGTATTTCTATCCAAGTCAAAAGCTAGACCTGGATTGGCTTTTGTGCCAGCAGATATAGTTTTGAATAATTGGTTTACTTTTGCTTTTCTATTCGGTATTAGAGGGTCAGATACGACCACAGGAAGAACTGCTTCTCCCGACAGGTTAGCATCATCTATTCCATCTAACTGTGAAATCTTTTTGGTTGCCACAGATACTATTATTCGCTACAAGTTTATTTATACAGGTCAGCAATCAGAAATTTGGTGTGTTTCGGCCTGACCTGTTATTATAAACTATTTAGTAGTCGTTTTCCTTACTCTCAATAAATTCTTTGTTCTGTTTACAGAGACCATGCACATCTATCTCTCCATGAAGATGTGCCATAGTATGTAGTGCTTCTATACCACCAAAGAATACTAATAACATCATTGGTAGCATCCATAATGGATGTCCAACAACCTCACCTGCTGTTTTCATTCTTCAACACTATCCAATTCTTCTATTGAATCTACTGGCACTTCATGTCCACCTATATTATACCAATGGACATCATCTCTTATGCCTAGGTATGCTAGATCACTAAAGGTATGTTCTCTTAACATTGCTTGTAATCTATAATGTATTAGTTCACTCTTTTTCATTTTGTTTTGCAATAAAAGCACGTAGTTCAGGACCCTCATCCCACTCCCATATTTGGTTGTGTTGTGGATTCTTTTTCTCAATAGTATGAGTCTTACGTTCTATGCGATTTGGATTCAATTTCATTTTAAACAGGGATGAACGAAAATGTATCACATTGGAAATCTTCAATGTCATTATTTCTAAGTACATTGAAACCTAGTGTGATTCTAGGAGCCTTGGGATTTGGTGGATCACCAGTAGCTACAACTTCATGTGGTCTAGATCCTATTCCTATATACATCTTACCACATTCATTGGTAATACGATACAACTCACCACCTTTATACCCATCATAGAATACAGTAGAAGTATTCTGAGGATATAATGAAAGGTATCCATGAATAGGATATGTATGATGATGCTTTGCCATCAGATCATCATTTCTATGAGTATTAACCCAACACTGCATCCATGCTCTACAATTCTGTCCAATATAATCTCTAATAGCAGATCTCATCTGACAGTATAGATCATAAACATCACTGTTTCTAGCATTACATCCGAAGAAATTATAATATCCATACAACCATGAGACATTAGGAAACTCATCATCATGTACATGTCTCATATTCTTATTCTTTTGTGCGGGAACTGGCAACCCATGAAATTGCTTAGATACACGCATACTTGTACCAACAGCAGCATCACATAATGATTCCATTTTATCACGACACAACTCAATATCATAGAGTTTAAAGTCAGGTCTAAACTCTGTCAAATTTGAAGGGTGCTTTTGTTGATCCGTAGGTGAGTTTTCCATTTTTAAATCCACGATCCCATGAATAATAATTGTCTCTAGTTAGTCTTCCTTCATAAAAGCAATCAATGCCTTCATAAACATACTCTCCACTTAGTAACCATTCACCTTTAGCTATTGGTCTCCATTTTAATTTATGACCAATCGGTGTCCAGTCTAGTTTATGTATGTCAAGAATAACATGACCATCTTCTTCGTATGCATTAAAACATCTTTCACGATAGACAGTACCATCATTCTTATACCATTGCTTAGACTTAAGTCTACTGTCACCTAAAAGATCCCACTGAATATATGACCATACATACCCTGTGGGATCTGATTGTGCTTGTTTTTTATTACTCCAGACACCTGCTATTGTGTTGCAGAATTCTTGGAGTCCACCTGTTCCATCCATTCTTTTTTAAGTTCATCAACTTGTTCAACTATGTCAGCAGGGATGGTTGGTTTTTCCATCAGTGGTACTAACATAACCATTCTACCATTACCTAGGTCAATACGAAAGGGTTGTTGTTGATCGTGACAGAGATCCGTAACAAACTCCATATTAGAGAATAAACGTTCTACTGGTAAGTCAAGAGGTAATTTCATGTTTAAATTCTACATTTAGTTTTGCATCAGATAGAGCACCAACCATATTCCATGCTGTTTCTCCTGATACCATGTTTTCATCACAGTAATACTCAATAGTATCCTCAAGTAGTTCCTTGAGTTCTATGAGTTGCTGCTGTCGTAGTTCATCCATAACCAGATTATAGCATAGTTTAGTTTAAAAGTATAGTAGCTCCTGTAATCTTAACATTTGCAGTTGCAGCAATGTTAACAGCAGCCGCAGCAGTTATATTAACAGCAGCAGAAGCAACAATACTAGCAGCACCAGCAGCGACTTTAACTGAGAAGACACCTGCTGCTACTGTAAAGAGAGCACCACCAGCAGCACAATTTACCAAGAAAGGACCGACTGTGTTAACTGAGAATCTAGGTATCATATCTCCAGCAATTGCTGGTTTTAATAGGTAATCAACAGGACCACCAACTGTACTTAGGATACCAGTCTTTGCTTTAGGTATCAACATGTTGAGTCCAGTATTAATGAAGTGATACTCAACAGGAGCAGTCATAGTAATTGAATTACTAGCAGATAATTTTATCTCACCCGCATTAATCTCATATGCAGTTGCGTCAATCTTAGTAGTACCTTGAGGACTTATAACCTGTGCTTGTGTTCCTCCTTTACCTGCAACTGTTGTACCAATACCTTGAATCTGTGCATGACCTTTAACATCCATTGAGAAGTCAGATCCAATGTTAACCATACTCTTTTGAGTTTTAGTCTCACCTTTACCAGGTGCACCCTGAGCATTGATAAACATACCTCCACCAATATCTAAATGGAAGTCACCTGAACATTTTAATCTTATATCACCGTCAACAGTTTCAATTAAATTCTTACCAATCGCTGCTGCTCTATCACCTTCAATGGTCATAGTCATATTGCCTGGTTCATTAATATGAGTAGCAACTAATGGATCTGGGGAAACTGCCTCGTTTTGTTTCTGTGCTTCTGCTTCTGCTTCTTCCTCCGACATACCAGCTTCAACAAGTTGTTTATATTTCATAAACACTTTATTGTCCAGTTTAGTGTTGGTGATAGTCATACCACCTGCACCTCTAATAACTGTCGCTTCTCTACCTGGCGTTCCTAACTGCAAATTATATGCACCATTTAGGAAGTTTTCAGCAGCAGTCAGATATGGTGACGCATCAGCATATAGCGAATCAAAGAGATTTGCCTTACCGCCACCTCCACACGGCCCATACGAATCCCCTATCTGATTTTTCAGTCCATCCAGATTATCTGGTGTACATTGCGTAGATCCCAGTAATGGCCAGAATCCCATTGAATCTGTAGCACGTTGACCTGCCTTTCTATCACAACCTCCAAAGTCAACGAGACTGAATATTAATGAGATCAACTGTCCTATACTCTCTAAGTTAATCTTGTTAATATCCTGTGCAGCAGACATAATATCAGATCCACTTTCCCAGATGCTACTAAGTTGACTGAATCCTTGAGCAACACCAGTCGCTGCTTTAATAAGACTGATAGCAGATGAAACAACACCAAGTCCGTCACGAATAGCACATGTGACTTCTTTGATCATATCCTGAACACCAGAGATTGCTGCTTCAGCAACAGTCGTTACCTTATTGACTATATTATCAACCAACGATCTAATCATATCTGCTGGTCCTGATATCATTCCACCAATCAGTCCATCCAGACTACAAATCTGTCCTAGTAAGATCTTAATTACTACCTGTACAAGTAACAATACAATGAATGGAATACCACTCATCTTAGCAATAGAGTTTGCTACTGATAATGCTTTACCTGCAATAGCAGTCAGTTGTTCTTTAAATGCTGAAACAACCTGACCCATAACTGAACTAAGGAAGTTATCAACCTTATCCAGTAATGCTTCCATATTAACTACTTTGTTCTCAACAATACTAACAAAGTCACCGTTCTCATTCTTCATTACACTACCAGCAGTGGCAGCAATATCCTCTACTAACTGGGTTATTTTATAATCTAATGTTTTCCAAGGTCCACCAACACCATGAGCAGCAGGGATAGGTTTACTTGGGAAAGGTGGTTTTGCAAAGTTAGCACTAGAACCTGGAATCCCTGTCTGATGTCCTAATCCTGTACCTGGATTAGCAGGGTTAGGTAGTTCAGCAGTTTCATTACCTGCCTCTTTAACAGCAGTAGTAGTTGTTTGAAGTTTATCACCACCAACCTGATCTTCACCAATCTTATTAGTAGTAGGGTTAACGTCTTCTCTATTAGGTCCTTGAGAGAATATGAATGTACTCTTCTTAGGATCTAAACCCTCTCCTTTTTGCTGACTAATTCTAAGGACACCCATTACAATGGGGAACTGTGCTTCTTCACCATCCATGAAGAAACCCATAACAATAGCACCAGGTCTTAATTGGTGAGAAGATTTACCGACTCCTTCAATTCCTGGTTGGTCTGTAGGTTGTAATACTGTTGCCCAAGGTAAGTCCTTTGTCTCTAAATCTTTTCTAAATCCAGCTTCTGCACCAGTATAGTATCCAAGCACCCTACACTTAACCCTTCCGAGCAATTGTGGATCCTTAGTTTCTTCAACCTCACCTACCCACCAAAAGAATCCATCTTTACCGAGAAAGTCTGAGGTCTGTTCACCTACAATATTATCAACTGTAGCTACCATGTCTGCTATTAGTCCTTACGTTATTATTTAGCCATTAAATCAAAAGCGACTACAATACGATCATCTGCTTCTTGTTTAGGAAAGAAATGTTGTAAATTAGAAGGGAATAGAATCAACTGTCCTTCCTGTACTGGTGGAATAAAATTCTCACTAGACCACATTGTAGGTTTCTCTTGAGGAAATGTATAGCCAGGTGTGAAAGTATTGTAAAAAGGATTATTCAATACTAACGGTGTATGGCCTTTCTGTTCATCAAACTGAACAAAGAAGTATCCAGTTAGATAAGAATTAGGATGAATGTGAGGTGGAATAATAGTACCAAACTGAGATACTTGAACCTCAGTGTACTTGGTTTCTATTTCTCCTTTTAACCCCATGATTTCCTTAAACATGAAGTTACCTCTTTCTGTTACCCAATTATAAAAGCCCTCACAGTTATTAACTTGTTTGTTAAGAACTACAAGAGCATCGTCGTTTGAGTAAACTCTATCCTTATCTTTCCTAGCGGTTTCATCCCACTGTTCTTCTAAATTCTCAGTGAGTGTCTCCTTTATGTCAAAGCTATCAATAAGTATTGGATAGGAAAATGTTGGGATTATTTGCATGATAAACGTTTAATCATCATCTTAGTTTGTTTTTTCAATTGTCGCAACCGAGCAGTGGCCGCTTTGCTTTTGCAATTACGACCCCTCTTTCTCGGTGATTCGTGTTTTTTGAGTCGCATTGGTCTGCATGTGGTTCTGCATTCTACCACCTATTTAGCAGACAGTCAACTATTCATCATAGACTCTGCACTCAAAGGCATCTGGATGATTATCGCAGAAACCATCTAAAATTTTATCTTGGTGACGAGTATGCCAATCATTGATACCAGTTTCAGGTTCATCATTCTTGTGATACTCTTCATAATTTGCATGAACATTTTTCAGGTCTGCTGCTGTATACTCATGCATTCCATGATTGATATGTTCTTTGCCATCATTCTCTAGTGTGTATTCATCATAGGCTACATCACGACGAGATTGTGGATTTGTACCGCCCATTGTTAAAAATTTGATCGTCTATTATTATTTAGTCACCTTAACACTGTCTTTTAATAGATGTAAGGAAGTCTGAAGATTCGTAACTTTGTAGTGGTGGACTACTCCTCCTATCATATAGGTGCCAGAATACATCTTATCAAGTTCAATTTTATCATCCTTTGCTTGCATACGAGGTAGTTCTACTTTAATACCTTCACCTGCATATAATCCTAAATTACCAGGTACTTCAACCTGTAATTGAATTGCTTCTAATGATTTCTTTCTAAGGAAATTATACTTTGTAGTGTCCATTGTTTTCTCTAAAGTCTTACCTCCTACCTGTGTCTGATTACCTGCTTTTGGCATATCCCATAGATGAATAGGAAGACACTTATACTTAACTCTCTTAGGAGCAGTAACAATACTTCTAATAGCACTATTCTTAATATCTAAAGGCATGTGTCCCTTCTTTTCCAAGTGAGACATATGTTTAAACATCTTTTCAATACTATAATATGAGGTAGATGCTGCTACTCTCTGGTCTTTAGTAGGTAATGTTGACTCAGCAAGTGATGATGGATCTAATCCTATTACATAACCAGACCATGTACCTTGACGTAAATTTTTCAGAGCATTAAATGATGTTGGGAATGTTACCTTATCAATTAAAAATTGTTTCTTCAAAGGATCATCATCAAGATTCTTCGGTCCGTAAACATAAGTTGGTTTCTCACCTTGAGCAGTAATATCTTCAACCATCTGATCAAGACTCTTAAAATTAAATCCACGAGCATTTTCATAGAAAGCAAATGCACCTTGTTCCACATCACCAGTAGATGATGATCTAACAACTTTAGTAGCAAGATAGTTGATAGTATCAAAAGGTCTCCAGTTAGGAACAGTGAATCTAACCTTCTTAGTCTTCTCTAGGTATAGTTTCTTCTTATTTTTAAATTGCTCTTCAAGTATCTCCTTTACATGAAGAGATCCATCCTGAGCTTTAAAAGCACCAAATACGTTAAGAGTTTCATTAATAATAAACTCAGGTGATACTAGATTAATAATATATGCTTCCTTCTTTTCTTGTCTTACTCTAGCAGAAATTTCATAACACTGAAGAATATAACTGTGTTTAATACCACCTGCTACCAAATCAATTTTCCATAAATCATTACCATATAGAGTATTAATAAAGTCCGTAGCATCAAATATTGTTAGCTCACCCCTAATTGTAGGACTACTAATACTTTCAATTATCTTAATTTCTGATACTAATTCTGATAAATTCCATGAACCATCAGATGCCCTCTTTTTAGTATTAGAACCAGGTTCTAATAGAGTGATTGTAGCAGAACAATCTCCAGCTTGTGTTAGTTCAGTACTCATGATGCGAATAAACCAAATTTAGGATTGAATGAGAGTATTTCAGGATCTTGATAATTAGGAACAATAACAGTACTACCTGCACTAGAAGCTTCTAATGCTGCACTTGCTGCCTCTTCAGCAGATTTATCTGATACAGTTTTAGCAAGAAGAGTTGCTGCTGTAATCTGCTCTTCCTTATCCTTACGTATTTTTATCTTTGCTTCTTCTTTTGCTAGTTGAGCACCATCAGTATATTGTTGTACCTGATTGATAGATTCTGCAATCTTTTGCCAGATCTCAGAATCAGACTCTGTTCCATCTAAACTTATATCACCATTTGTTAAAGCGGGGTCAATTTTAATATCTTGTTGTCTTGCTTTCTCAATAATTGCTCTCTCTTCCTTAGTTGCCTTATCACTAGGACCAACCCAAGGTTCAATACCACGATCCTTCATTAATTGAAGTGCCAAAGTATCCTGAACTCTAGAACTAAATTTAGCAGTATCAGGAATACCTGCCTTCTTAGCAACTCCAGGAAGTGTATTACCAATAAACTGATACTTACCTACCGCATGCAATCTACCCTGTTTAATCCAATCAGCATCACTTAAAGATCTATCATCAAACTGAAGTTTCTTAATCTCACCAATAGTAAGATCTGTTAAAGATCTACCACCATGCTGTGTCATATCAGTAAATGAACCACTAAATCCTTTAGTACTCCTACCACCCTCATCACCAATCTGATTTACTGCCTCATATCCATGAGAACCAGATTCATACTTAGCAAGAATACCAAGTGCTTGTTGCTGTAAAGGAGTAAATGCACCACCTTCACTAAATTGTTTTAGATCCAATGCTTTAAGTATGCCACCTTTACTAAATCCAGGCATCATTCCACCAAGATCATAACCACCAATACCTGCTTCTTTAATTCTTCTACCAGTTAAACCTGGATCTCTTCTAGTTGCAGGGGTATCAAATGGTACAACAAATCCACCACCTGCTCTTTTAGGAGCAACAAATTCAAGACCATGACCAATGAAATCTGCACTTCCACCTTTTGATAAAGATACTGGATACCCTGACTGAGGACCACTAATCCAACCACCAGCAGCTTTTTCTGGTAGATTGGCATACTTGTTTTCAAGTGCTTCTAACCTTTTATACTCCTTGTCGTATTCAGCATCTCCGTGTGTTAGTCCCTCATTTTCAAGACTCTCCAGTCTAGCTTCTATATTAGAAATTTCAATACTATCCTCTTTTGATACTGGATTTCCATTGATAGTATGACCACCTTCTTCTGATCCGTCTGCTTTAGGTTCTCCATTATTATTCAATAGCATCATGGCACCGCCAATTACTATGCCAGCTAAACCTGCTTTCAATAATAGTTTCTTCTTACCTTTTAATAGATTCTTCCACAAAGTCTTTAACACCCAAACCATATCCTCAACTAATTTTAACGGATTCTTGAGCCATCTCATCCCAAGCAATAATCCACCCAATCCTACAAAAAACTGTCCAAAACCTATAATCTTCTTCCACCATTCAGCTTCAGGATCAAACATTTTGCCCAATCCATCAAACATCATACCAACTGTACCACTAACAAACTTGAAGAGAAAAGTACCTATAGTCTTAATTCCTTCCCAGATGTTCTCTAACTTCTCAATATTTTTAGGATCTGACATCCATTTGAATAGACCACGAGCAACAAAAGCTTTGAAGAGAAAGGAACCCATCTTTGCTAAAGCTTCAAAGAATCCCATCATTGTTGACTTAACAAATTTGGTCATACCTCCGAGCTTCTTCTTTTTCGGTTTTACATTATTAGTAGGATCATCGCCAAGTACATTATTAGCAATGTCATCAAGAACCATATTTTGTGCATTGGCAGCAGTTGCCATTGAACTTTTAAGGTCTTGCATCACTAGACCAATACTATTAATAGTAATACCTAATGAATTAACAGCCCTAACAGTCCTGTTAGCTACAATATCACCAGCAACAACACCAGCATTCTGAAAATCCTTACCAGTCTGACCACCTTGAGGATTCACGAACTTATAAAATCTAATTTTTGAGGTCTTACCCTCTTTTTGCTTTTGTACTGCCATTTACTTATAAGCGGTCAATTTAGACTTGAATATTACTGTAGGTTGTACTGGTGTATTTATTGGTATTGCTGTAGTTGTTGGAAGGAATACTGGTGAAATCTTATCACCACTATCAATTTCCTCATCTGCTTTTATCTCTGCATTAGTTGTAGAGACATCAGCTACTGTACTTGTATCTGCTTGAGTTGTTGGTTGTATTCGTGTAATTGTATTGTCTATATTCTCTTTGATTGAGCTTATAGGTCTGGAAATGAATCCTTTTGCAGATTCAAGAAGACTATTAGACTCCTGACCAACTCTTGTTATAACATCATTTAATCCTTCTCTTCCCTCTCCTAATTTACTAGCAGTCCAATTGATACCATTAAAGATTTTATCTGTACTTAACTTAACATTCTTAAGTATTCCACCTATTGCCTTCTCTTCTACTTCCTCTTCTTCACCACCACCCATGAATCCTTGTAACAGCTTTTCTAAAGGTCCTCTTGGTAACTTAGGTCCGATTTTCTCTAAGAATTGTTTACCATGTTTAATACCTGGTAATGCATTAAATGCTTTATCTTCTAACTCTCTAATAGGTGGAACTAACTCTCTACCAAATAAGTAAGCATCAATTCCTAATGATATCATAGGACCTGGGACAAATCCAAACAAACCAGATATGTCAAAAGCACCAGATAATGCTTCTAATGCTGCACCTATTGGATCTCCATTTGATAATGCATCATAAGCAAATAATGCGTTAAGTAAACCACCAACAACAGGAAGTGCTTTACCACCAATCTTCTTAATTAATGGACCTGGCTCAGCAAGAGATAATCCTCTCTTCTTCAACTGTTCTGCTACCATCTTACCAGCAGGTGTTGATTCAATAGCAGTAACTAATTGCTTACCAAGGTTTTGAATGGGTTTCAATATTGGTTCAAAGAATTTACCTAAAGGTTCTACAATATTTCTAACTGCCCACTCAGTAGCACCTTTTTTAGCACCTTCAATACCTTCACCAACCCAATTTTTAAAATCACCGACCTTACTACTTAACTTATCCCACCATCCCATTGACTGTTTCCGACGTGCAGCTGCTGCCTGTGCAAACTCATCCCACCTCTTTCTTGCTGCCTCAGACATTTCATTGAGCATCTTCAATCCATCTTCATTCAACCACTTATAAGCAGATTGCCATGCTTTTTTGAGATTTCCAGGAATATCTCCAATAACAGAAAGACCTTTCTTAGTACCTTCAACAATATTATCCCACCAACTAGTCTTTGGTATTACTTCATTATTCTTTGCTAATGTTGTTGCTAGATCATCACCCTTATTTACAACATCACCTGTTACCTCTACTACATCATCAGCAATATTGGTAGGTTTTACTGTCGTATCACCTGGTTTAACAGGTTTTCCATCTACTTCTACATCACCTGTAATTGGTTTACCATCTCTAGTCCTAGGTTTACCATCTTGAGGTTTTCCATCAAGATCCCTAGGTTTACCATCTTGAGGTTTTCCATCAGGAGTGTTTACCCTCTGCCTATTAATCCTCCATTGATTAATAGCATCAAGGATACCCATAATATCTGAGATAAGACTAAATGGATTTAATAGGTAACCAAGTGCTTTCAATCCAGCTACACCTGCAATAACTCCTCCGAGACCTTTTATCATGTCCCAAGCACCACCTAACTTACCATTACTTACCTTATCAATTCCACCAAATACGCTACCTAAACCATCCATCAGTAAACCAATGGATCCAGCTGCCAGATCCATAGCAAATTTACCTACTTTACCAATGGTCTCAATTATATTCTCTAGTTTTTTAAGATTCTTTTCATCAGCAAACCATTTAAGCATAGCACGAGAGATGAATGCTCTTGCTAAAAAAGCAGCAATATTCTCCCATGGTTTTAAAAAATCTTCTAACCAACCAAAAAGTCCTTTCTTCTTACTTTTCTTCTTAAGTTCTTTCTCTCCTTCTTCCTTAGCTTCTTTTGTCTTCGGACCTCCTCCTTCTGCTTCCTCTTCTGCGTCTTGATCTTTCTCTAATTGTAATGACCTATCCAGATCTTGCTGGATATTAAACATAGTTTCAATCTGATCGTGATAAAAATCACGCATATCCTCAACAATTGAACCTATACTACTGACTGTTTCACCTATTCTATTGATTGAGGTTACAATTTTAGCCGTAGAAACTCTCAGACCACGTTTTTGAGACGTAGACATTTTCACACCGTATTTACTCGTACTAAATGCGGATGAAACTACTTTATATGGTCTGACTTTACCTGCCATTACATTGCTTTTTGTTTTTGACGATCTTTATATCTCTTCTCCTCCTCCTTTAGGTGGTTGATAAGAAGATGTACATAGATTTCCTTCTCCCATGGCATAATATGTTCCAAATATTCAATATCCCACTTATGATGATGCATCAAAGCGAAATTAGTCTCATAATAATTCTTCAAAGTGGTATGAAGAAGGGCTAACCGAAAAAACTTGCTAGTCCCTCCAATGTGACGGAATGCTTTTTCTTGGTTTTAGGGTTAGTGAATTTAACATCATAACTCATTTTTGGCATAGTCTCAAAGAATTCTTGAATCATCTTGAATTGAGCTGAGTTCATTGATTCCAAGAACTCCATTAATTCAGTTTTGGATGATTCCTTTGCTTCATATACCTCTTCACCTTCAAATATTTGATCAATACAATCAACAGCAAGATCAAATACATTTTCAACATCAGGTGTATCTGAGAAGTTGTTTTTAACAAACATATCCATA
>CEPE01124646.1_pt1 | contig 14649 bp, 8 predicted proteins | sample 530531 | NCBI WGS metagenome assembly CEPE01 (sample SAMEA2620273, study PRJEB7988) | marine metagenome | biome: marine biome (ENVO:00000447); feature: deep chlorophyll maximum layer (ENVO:xxxxxxxx); material: "saline water (ENVO:00002010), including plankton (ENVO:xxxxxxxx)" | depth 80 m
TAATCGCTAGGTAATTAAAGGGATTTACACAAGGGTTTACGAATGACAGATAACACACCTTGGCAGTGTTACCGAATTGCAGCCCTATATTTAGTGTGCCGAATCCTGCCAGGCACTACATCTAGTATAGCAGGTTTACGCTTCTGTCAAGCCAGTTACTGCACCTTCTCTAGTTTTTCTTGCACCTAGTTCTACTGCTGATTCTGAAGCAGCTTGTGCAGATATTCTAGATAGTTCTTGTTGTGTTTCAAAATCTTTTGTAACTTCTGCCTGTGCTAGTTGTACTGCTGTATATTCTCCACCTCTCTTAAATCTTCTTGATAACCTAGAGGCAGTTAATGCTCTAGCTGCAGCAGTTTCAAATAGTTGTGATGTTTGCTCAGGTGTACGACTTCCAGACATAAACATACTTGCTTGGTCAGCAGTAAGTTCATCACCTGTTGCTAACACAAATCTAGCACCTATGTTTGCAACTTTAAGTCTTTCTGTAAGTATGTCTGATGTTACTTCTGGGTCTATAGCAATAGCTAATAATACTTCATCATTAACTGTTACTGGTTCTCCGAGTTCTTGTTCAAAATATAATTGATATTGATTGCCAACTGATTCTCTTAACGTAGCATCAAGATTAGTTAAACCTTTTCTAACAGCATCTAATCTAGATTTAAATTCACCAGGGTTTACATTGCCTTCAAGTAATGTAGGAAATAGTGCGTCTATTTTTGTTGCAGCATATCCACCTAATCCTGCTTCGTTTAAATGAATAATAACAGCTTCTTTATTAGATAAGTATGTTGCTTCATTCATACGTAAAGAACCATCAGCTCTCTTTATTCCCTGAAACATTTCTGAATATTCTGGTATAGCTCTCATATTAGCTAATGCAAATTCTGGTTTGCCTGTTTCGTTATAACCCTCAATGTATGCTTGTATTAACTTCTCACCTCTTACAGGGTCTAACTTTGTTAGATATGGAAGTAATACTTTTGCTTGTTCTACAGACATTGATACAGCTTGATTATCTTGTACTGCTGGTGAATCACCAGGTTTAGTCCTACTATATCCTTGGTCTAATAATCTATCTAACTCTGACTTTTCTTCACCTTCTCTTCTATAAAACTGAGCATTCTGTACTTCACCATTAGGTCCATATATCTCTACTTGTCTACCACCTCTAGGTGCATTTGGGTCTATAAAAGGTTTGGTTGCCATTATATACTCCTAATTACTTGTCCACCTAAAGATTTGTTTAGGCTAGCTGCAACATTAGTTGCATAAAACTGATTGTTCTCATTGTAAGCTTTTGTTCTAAATGCTTTGCCAGCTTCTTGATATGTCATAGAAGGTGCTTCTGCAAACTCTAAGTCCATCATATCTGGAGCTTCTCCAAAAATATTTTGATACAAACCAACATATGGTTGTATTATAGTAGCAAAATTTAAACCTTTACCACCATACTTTTCTCCATAGATAGGATGATTATCAAATATATTTTGTAAGTATGAATCTCCTGCATCTTCTCCTTCAGTTGAATATATTCTTGCAACTTTAAGTTGTTCATCTGCTGATAAATTATTATATCCAAATGCTCCTAGATATTGTATGCCTCTTCTCTCAGCTTTATTTTCATTTATAAAATCTGATATATCAATACCTAGTGTGTCATTACCTAGTCTATCTGCAGCAGATGTAAATCTTTCGTAATAAGGACTGTTAGAATCAATGTCATATCCTTCAATCCCTACAACAAAGCCTACAAAGTTTTTAGACTCTGCTTGTCCAACTATACCCTGAGTGTGAACTTCTGTTAAAGCAGACCAACCTTCAGGGTTTTCTAGTTTCCACTCTTTAGGATTTATACCTAATGCTATAAAGGTTTGTTCTAACTGACTCTCCCTTGTAGCTCTTAGATTAGTTAATCTTGCATTTGGTTTACCTGTAATAGAGTAACCTGTCTTACCCATTGCATTTAAAAACTGTATTGTTTCGAAGTTATAAGGTGCTTGTATTGCTAATAGTCTTGGGTCATCCTCTGATATTTCTGCACCATTTACAATCATATCCATAAGTAATTCCATACCTGGATAATCCATAGTTCCATCTTCTTTTTGTACTCCTTCAAAAAACCAAGGAGCTACATCTTGATATGTTTCTATTCTTGCTGCAAAAGTTTCTGCAGGATTCCAATCATTTAAAGAATTATATGCAGTAGATATATCTTTTAATTTAAGAAGTTCATTACCAATTAATGTACCTGGAGCTGTAGTTGTAACTGAAGGTCCTACTCTTGGTTGGTCATCTACAGTATTAGAAAAACCATTTGGATTATATATAGAGCCACCGTTATATGCAATCCAAGAAGTTCCTGCTGATTGCCCTAATATTGAAGACACATCCCATAACCAATAATAATGATTACCATCATAATATACTTGTTCAGGTGTAGGTTTTAAATAATGTCCTTTATAACTTGAACCTGATGCTGCAGCAGAAGAACTTTTAAGTTCTTCTACAGTCTGACCAGTATCTATAGTTAATTCATCTTGTTCCATTATTTTTCTATTCCTAACTCTTGTCTACCTTCTCTAGTTTTTAAATTTGGTATATAGTATTGATGCAATACTTTAGTTACTGTACTATCTGGGTCAGATAATTCTTTCATGTCATCTTTTAATTCTTGTTTTAAATTCATATTGTGAACTTGTAAATAGGCTTCAAAGTATGAGTTCATAGCATCTTGTATATCTTCAGCACTTCTACCTTCTATTTTTTGTCCTTGAAGAAATGGTTTTACTCTTGCTCTATACTCTGTCCATTTCACTAATGGGTCACCGCCTGTATCAAAACTTTGTGGGTTATTTCTAAGTCTTTCTAAATAGTGAGCTGTAAATTGTGCAGAAAACTTTTCATTATTATTTAACTTATCTTTAAGTTCATCTTTCGTAAATTCTTTATTTACTTTATCAAAGAAAGTAGTAATAGTTGAATCTGGTTTATCTCCGTCATAAAACTCTTCTACATTAACTTGAAATACTCCATAGTCTTTTGTTTGATTTGGATTAGTGCCTGTTACACCTGTCTGCATTCCTGATTCAAATGACGCAGTCATTATTAATGCTGGTATCAATGCATCTTCTACTCCTAAGTTTTTTAAGTACTCAACTAATTCTTTTACTCTAACTTTTGCCATACTTACCTTCCTGCACCAAATGCATTTATTATTCTTCCTAAACCTTGTCTATATGCATTATCTTCCTGTTGTGTTCCTACTAAATCAGCAAATTGAGTTTGTAAATAATTATCCACTCCATATCCTAATGCTTGTGTTATTTGTTCTCCAGAAGGAGGTTGTTCAATAAAATAATCTTTAGCAGGCAAACCCTTTTGTTCTCGTCTTAACATATCAGTTTCTGCTTGTCTAAGTTGATTCTGATATTGTAGTTCTGCTTCACTTTGTATTTTTGTAAGTCTTGCTATTTCACCTCTAGCAAATGATTCAGCAGCTTGTAAGTCTAATTGATTTAAAGGAACACCTAAATAATTTTTACCTTGTGTAGATATTTGTTGTAATAAAAACTCTGATGAAGGCAATGGTATGACTGATGCTCTTGAGTATGCAGCATCTGTATCTGTAAAGTCTATATCATCTAATCCATCTAAAAAGAAATCTCTAACAAATCCTAGAAATGCATTATTATTTCCTTGTGTAGCTGAAGCTATATCAAATAAATCTTGTTGACTTATTCCAAACTCACCTTTTGGATTCATATACGTAAAAGCTGCCTCAACTGCTTCTTTTGTAGCGTCATCATATTGACCTGCATTATATGTACCTGGACCTAAGAATCCAGCATTAACTAATGCTATTTGATAATCTATAACTCTTTCAGGTGGTATATTTTCTAAAAATGTATCTGCTATTCCATAGTTATATAGTGGTCGCATATCTGGGTCACCGCCTACAGAAGCTCTGTAACTTTCTAAGAATGGGTCATCACCTAATCCATAGTAAGTTAAACCATCTGCAAGTTGTCCTCTTTGATATATAGATAATGCACCTAAATCAATATCTGCTTCTATTTCAGCTATTCTGTCTAAGTAAGAATCTAACTTACCATCTTTCTTATATTGTGCATATGCTTCATCTTGTAATTCTTGTGATGTCTTTTCTTTTGGTTCTGTTGTATCAGCTCTTCTAGAAAATACTGAAGGTCTAGATACTCTATCTGCAACAGTAACTTCTGCAGCTCTTGCTTCATTAATTGCATCTACTTCATCTACAGAAGGTTGATTATATCCTTCTCTCATTAAAGATACACCTTCTTGTAATCCTTCACCTAATAAATAGCCTAATTGTGCTGAAGGGTCTGCAGCTACAGGTGTACCACTAAACAGTTCATTTATCTCATTACTATTTAAATTGTTAAGTAAATCTACAAGTATAGTTCCTATATTGTAACCAAGTTGAGCTGTAGGGTCTGTTACTAATGCTGCTTGTTCATTTGATATTCTAGAAGTCTTTAAAGCTTGTCCTATTCTAAACCAAATATTTTTTTTCTTTTCGTCCATACTATCTATCTATCTGAATCTCCGTAAAGTCTTCCTCTATTTCGTATCTTAATACTCCATCATACACATAATAAAAGTCAGGGTACTGACTAAACAACTGCTGTGCAAAAGCTCTTAATGATTCTCTAAGTGGCAAGTAATCTGCTTTTTGAAGACTTGCATTAGGACCATCTATAGCTTGTATTTGCAAAAGCATTTGGTTTCTTCTATCTAAGTACATAGACAAACCCTGCATGGAAGGTAAGTCTTTGACCTTTACCTTATCTCCATTAGGTAATTCTACCAAACTTTCTCCTTCAATTTGTAATAATTGAGTTAATTGTTCTGTTTTTGCCTGTGCGTCTATAGATGAAGCAACGGTAGAAGTTTGTCCATAACCAGGATAAAGTTCTCTTAAACCGTTTCTAATCTGCGTTAAGGCATCATATTTTGCTTCTGCTGACATGTTAGTGTAGTATCCGCTTTCAAATAGTAATCTTCTTTGATACTCGTAAGCTAATCTACCTTGACCTTGTCTAATAGCAGTAATGTATTCTTCCTCTGTTAAATCTACTCTATCTCTATTAGCGAATGCATCTGACCATGCTTGGAAGTTAAACTCATCTAATGGATTATCAGGATATAAATAGTATGCAACATCTTTATATCTATCCATAATATCTTTATTTGCTTCTGCAAACTTAACACCTTCGTCTGTATAAGAACGTTTCTTTACTTCTCTTGATTTAGATGTAAGTATTGCAGTAGGGTCTAATCCAAATTGATTAACAAACTCTTGTGTTGCTAATACTTGGTCACCATCATATTTAGCTAATATCCTATAGTAAGCATCAGCAACTAATGATATTCCAAACAAATGATGTTTAGGGTCTGAGTCTTTATATTTAGCAGGGTCAATATGTAAAGCTCCACCTGGTGCTACTTCTACTTCATATCTCAATACAGAACCTGTAGGAGCAGCAAACTGTACTAAACCTCTAATAGCTGTAAGAACAGTAGCAGTGCTTTTAGCTTTCTCTAACATATCTGCTTGTTTCTGAGGAGTACTATCATCATACAATCCTGTAGTTACAAACATCTTTATAACATCTTTGTATGTGTTGTGATAGGTTCTAGCAAACTCTGGATTATCACTACCTATAGATAAAAACTTTTTTGCCCATGATGGTATTAATGCTTGTACATACTCTAAAGGATTTAATGGGTTGCCTGTTTCTCTACCATATGGAAAAAATACTTTGTCTATCATATCACTACTTGGAAATGCTTTAGATGCAGGATATGCAACAAGAGGTCCAAGACCAGGAGCAGGGTTGCCTGCAATCATGTTAAGTGATGATACATAACCTTTTAATCTTATTTTAGCGTCTGGTGCATTGTCCATGACTTCTCCTGTTACAGGGTTTGTATATTGTCTACCATCTCTGTTACCTTCAAACATCCAATTAGATAATGCTTCTCCTCCAGGAAAGAAAAACATTTCTTCTCCTGTCATATCATCAACATGAAAAAATCCTTCATCTTCATCTTCTAATCTAATTTTTCTAGCACCTTCTACACCACGTGATATCTTACGTGTTGCTAAAAGTTTTTTCTTATTTAATAATCTTGACCATGTACCTATAATCTCTAGATAAACTTCTGCGAAAGGAAACGCAAGTCTTAACATATCTGATACAACATGACGTTTGTTTAGGTCATAAAGTAATCCTTTTGTTTCTGTAAGTGCGTATGCTTTGGCAGCATCATCAAGTTCATCTATGTTATCTATTGTAAGTAACCTGCCTTCATCAGCAGATACTTTTCCTGTTTTAGCAATTTTATCTGCATATTTTTTCCCAAGGTTTGCTTTCTTACCTTGTCTTAATAATTGTTTTCTTAAAGTATCGTCAAAGTATGCAGCATTCTCTTCTATAAATCTCCAGTAGAATTGTCTAAATGCAGGTGACCTAGATAATCTATTTGTTGGAGCTGACATAACTATTGTAAATAATCTTTCTATAGCAGCGTCATAAGAATTAATTCTTTCTCCATCTAAATCAAAAGCAGATTTTTTCATAACATGATATTGTTCATATGGGTCTTTGTTCTTTAACCATGCTGCGTAATGGTTATGGTCTGCAATAGTCATATCTCTACCAAATGTCACTTGTTGACCGTTAAGATTTAAATACACAGGTTTTTTAGATTGTCCTGCTTTTACTTGTTGTAGTAATTTACCTTGAGCTATATGTTCTAATATTTCACTATCACCTTGTTTAGTTAATTCAAAATCTATAGTTGAGTTAGGACTTCTTCTTGTTCTATATTCTCCAGCAACATCATCAAACAAATGTCTAGTTCCATCTGGTAATACTTCATATGCTTTGTAAGAACCACCAGCTTTGTAGTGAACTCTAGCTAATACAGAATCTATGTATGCATCTGCTTTAACTCTATCATTCTGCATTTTAAACTTTTGATATTTACCAACATCATCTGAACCATATGACAATGCTGTTCTCCAATCAGATAAATCTCCATCCCAGAATCTTTGTTTAATGTCATCTACACCAGCTCTAAATGCTTTATCGTTTAATCCACCTTTTATCATTGCAAGTTCTGCTGCAATAGGGTCATCAGCTAACTGCATAATTTCTGATGTTGCAGATGTGTAATATCTTTCTTCACCTTTTTTAACTCTCTTAAATGAAAATGTTCTTTTAAGTTTGTCAGAATCTAAGATACCTCCATGTGATTTTGACATGGCTGCTTGATGTTCTAATGAATCTGCAAGTAACTGTTTATCTCTTATATCTATTGCACCCTTAGCTCTTTTAATTACTTCATCTACATCTAGTTCACCTTTACCAATTCTATCTAATACTTTCTTTCTTGGTTTACCAGCAATCCAAGCAAATGCTGATAGTGGATGTGTAAATACATTATCTAAATCTGCAGCCCACATACGTATTTGTTCTTCACCAACAACACGTGCTGTCCACGCACCTCTAAGAAGTATGAAAGGTTTCCATGCTTTATTCATGTAATAATCACCTAATAATCCAACCCAACCTTGTGATAGTTCTTTTACAGATTGTTCATCTTTACTTAATCTAAAACTTCTTCTAGCAGACTTAGTCATAAGTCTTGCTGTTTCAATAGCAGTTCTGTCATCTTTCATCTGTAATTCATAAAGATTTTTTACAGGTTTAGATAACATCTTTTCAAATTCATTTACTTGTATTTCAGATTTATTTTGTAACTTAACTGTAGATTTAGCTTGTATCAACTGACCTCTACCTGCAAGCCTCATCCAAAACTCTCTAGCAGGACTAAACACTCTTAAAAATAATCTTGCATCAGGAAGTGGTATATTACCACTAGCTAGATACTCTGATATAAGATGTGCTGTAGGTCTGCCTGTAACACTAGCAACCTCATTAAAATTTGCTTCTTTCATTAATACATTGATAACATCATCCATAGTTTCTGCATCTACACCCTTATCTTCAAAGAACTGCAGTATTTGATTAGGCGATATCTTTTCGTCAGCTAATACTTTAAATCCATTTTTATCTTTGTATCCTGGTTTAGATTTTATAAACAATGACCTAAGTAATACTTTTAATCCTTCTTTGTCTGTATAAGTTCTTGGACCAGCAACATTTACATTTTTGTATTTTCTTAATAATTTTTGTGCTTCTTGTATAAGTTCTTCAGTTACTGTTTCTGCTGTATCAATAACAATTACAGGTTTATTACCTTTTTGTATTCCGTTTTTAATTTTAGCTTTAGAGTTCCAATTACCATTAAGTGCGTAATTGTATGTACCTCTAGTGCCTTTACCTGCAGGATTAGTAGCAGAGTTATAAACAATAACTGTAATATCTGAATCATCTACATTTCTAATACTTCTTCTTGCAAAGTATTTACCCTGTGGCATTACATCTCCATAATCAGGTCTTTCTAATTCATCAACTTCTTTTTGTAATTTTCTAACTTTCTTTACTAAAGAGTCATCATCTAAATCTGCTTTTCTAGTTTCTATATCACTATTAATTTTGCTAATTTTACTTTGTATTTGATTAGCCTCTTTACCCATTTCTTTTAATTCTTTTTGATATCCAATCATATCAAAATCTTCATAATCTAATTCCTGTATTCTTTTAGCAGGATTGTTTGGGTCTATCTTTGCTTCTTGTAAATTTCTTACAAATCTTAATATTCTAGATTCTGCTTCTAATTGTGCTATATCTCTAAGTACATCTCTATCTTTACTAGGAACTTGTACTGATGTTTCTTTAATTCTTTTACCTGCTTGTGTAACACCTCTAGTTAATTTACCTGCAAGTTTTACATTTAAAGCTTCTAATGCATCTCTTGCAACTATACCTTTTTTAATACCCTCTAGTATTTGTTCCTCTGTTGCAGCAGGAGATAGTTTAGAATTTTTTATACCTTTTAACAAACCTTCACGTGTTCTTGTTTGTCTAACAAGTTGGTCATCTAATTGAGGTAATACTTGCCTAGCTACTTTTCTTGTGCCTTTTCTAGCAAGCTGTGTATTTTCTAAAGATTGTATAGTTCCTTTAAGTTCATCTATTTCAAACTGTCTAGCATCTTCTACACCAAGTTCTGTAAGTTCTGGTGCTAAATCGTCATACCTACCTGTCTTAGCTCCTTGAGCTGATACAGTTAATCCTGGTGTTCCTTTACCGCCTGTTTCTATATTTAAATCTTTAGCAATTCTCAATGCTTCTATATCTACACCTGTATTACCACCAGATATAATTTTGTTTGGTAATACATCAGCTTCTGCTATATCAGTTGCTATTCTTCCTACGCCTTCTACTTCATCTATAAATAATTCTTGTAACTGCTGATTATTCTTTACACCTTTAATTTTTAGGTTTACTTCATTTACAACTCTATTTAAAGCACCGATACTATCTTTTAAAGTAAAATCTATTTTATTTAAGTCATTACCTAATGCATCTTCTATATCTATCTTTTGACCTGACCATGCTTCTTCTCCGTACTTTGTATAAAAGTATTTACGTGCTTCATCTACTGATGCAACAAACTTACCAATTTGATTAACTACTTCTTTAGGTAAACCTAGTGCTTCATATTTATCCATTATGTGTCTAAGCACTCCACCTTCTCCTGAATATATATCAAGTACCATATTTAATTTTTGTAATTCAGATGGCAATCCTTCTAATTCTTTTAGTGTGTCATCTTGTATTGCTTCTGCTATTCTATCTAATGCTTTATTAGCTACATCATCATCTACTTTTGAAAACTTCATCCAATCTTTTAATTCAAAAAATGTATTGTTTAAATCTGATGTATTTAAATTCGGTGCTGGAAACTCATCAAACAATCTATTAAACATACTTGTTTGACCCTTTAACTTCATAGCAGTTTTCATACCAACTGCTTTTTGTGCATCACCATATCTAATGCCTGCACCAAGTCTTGATAAAGAACCTTTAAATAATAAACTGTTAGCATCAAATCTATCGTTTATACCTGCTAATGGGTCTTTGATAGCTTCTATTAAAGTATCTTTAACTACTTGTTTGTCATTAGTATCTCTAAGTTTTTTATATAACAATGCATCTGTTTTGCCTTGACCTTTCATAAGAATATCTATTTCATCATATGATTTAGCATCAGCAAACATTTGTGCAATGTCATCTCCTACTTTTGTACCAAACCAAGCTTCTGCAGTTGGAGTGTGTACAACTTTTCTTACAGCTTTATCTATCAATCCTGCATTTTGTAATTCATAAGTTTTATTAAAAGTTCTACCTACTTTTCCTGCTTTTGCAAAACCTGCACCTACATATGTTGCTGGGTCTGTAAATATTGTGTACGCTGCATCAATAATACCTGACATAATATTAAAACCTTTTGTTCCTGGTTCAAATACTTCTACTGCTGTAACACGACCAGGAGATAACTTAACAGTACCTTTTCTACCTCTATAAGTTCCTGACTCACCTTCTCTTGTATCAAACTCTAACTGTGATATAGGTTTGCCATAGTAATCTTGTATAATTCCTTTTACTTCATCAGGGTCTGCACCTCTACCTACAAGTTCTTTGTATATCTCTGTATCTTCTGCAACAGTAGAGTTACCAAAATATCCTTCTCCTAAATTAACTTTACGTCCAGCTCTTAATTCTTCTATAGCTCTAGATGCTAATGTAGGACCTTGGTCTTTTAATGACTGTCTTATTTCTGCAACACCTGCTGGGTCTATCAAAGGAATAAGTGTTCCTATACCAGAAAATGCTAACATAGGATTCATTTCTCTTTTTGCATAATATTTCATAGCACCAGTTCCAAACTTCTTAACAAACTGTGATGCTGACTCCATACCTACTACTGCAGTTCTAACTGCACCTCTTGTAATAGCTTTTGTCTTATCCCACCAAGATGTTTCTTTTTCCATAAACTTATCTATAAGTGCAGTAAACTCTGGACTCTCTGCTGTTAATCCCATCAATGCACCTGCAACTTGTACGTCTTTAGGTAAGAAACCAAAGTTCTTAGAAATGTTAGACATGTTTTGTGGTATCTGAGGATTTTGTCTAAAGTATTCTTCTACTTGTGCAGCTTGTGCTAGATATGCTTCTTTCCAGTCTTGATTGTCGTTATCTTCCCAAGGAGCATCAAATGTCCATGTATAGCCCATTTATCCCCCTGGTAAAATATCTTCGTCCATTAAAGCTAATATGTCTTTGCTTGGCAATACTCTATACATTGCACGAAGAATCATGTTAGCTTCCATTACTCCTGACTGTCCTAATCCAGCAATATTATTGCCTGCTACATCTTGTCCTGGAAACTCAGTAGGTCTTTTTATATCTTGTACAATATTACGTGCATTTACTACAGGCTCTGGATTTACATTTGCTTGTTGTAATCCTGTAGATATACTTTCATCTACAAACATTTCTGCACCTGATTGTAAATCGTCTAACTGTTTACTTTCTCCATGAGATGTTGAATAAAATTCACCTTTATTAGTTGTAGGTTTAAAGCGACCCAAAGATACCTCCCATATCATCTTTTATAATTACTACATCTAATCTTCCTACATTAGGAATATAAGCTAATGTAATTACATCAATTATTGTTTCGTTATCAAATATAATATTTTGTTCATCAACTTTTTTTAAATTTTCTGTAGCAGCATCCCACATAGGTTGTTCTTCTACTGAGTAATTATTTGCAATAATTTTAGCAAACTCAAAATTTGTATTATCCGCCAATAGCTCCTCCTAACATTGCAGCTAAATCAGGTGGACCAACTTGTTGTTGCATAGCTTGCTGTTGCATTAATGCTTGTTCTTCTGGACTTGGCTCTTCTCCTGATGCACTAAAGAACTTTTCTAAAACTTTACCAATATCTTTTGGATTATTATATATCTGTACTACTGCCATCATTGCAGATTTATCACCTTGTTGTGATTGTTGTAACAGCATCTGGTATAATATATCTTCAGTCTTTTGTTTTGTTATTCTTTCATTTATCTGACTAAGATTTTCTAAACCATCCATCTCTTGTTGAAAAGTTTCTTTATCTATAATACCTGCTTGTAATAATTGCAAACCAGTAATTATTTTATTAGGTGCATCAAATGAAGCCATAGCTCCATACTTTCTTCTTGTAATATAGTTTTTGTCTATATCAGTGCTAGGAGTATAAGACTCTGAGAAAGAAGCACCTTTGTATGTACCTGATATAGGTTTTCTTTTTTTACTAAATAATGCTTCATCTAGTTCTAATCTTTTGGCATCTATCTCTTGTAAAGCATATTCAAGTATTGTGTGATACTCATTTACCATTTGACTTACGCCAGACTCCAGTTCTTCTAGACCTCTTCCTGTTACAAATGAGTTTGGTGAAATAGCGTCATCTTGAACTGGATATCCAGCGACAACTCTAAGCTGTCTTTCTAACCTACCTACTTGCTCAAATAATTGATATGGCAAGTTTGTAGTAGGTTTCACTACTTGTGAACCTGGTGTTAGATAATTTATTGAATTTCTACCTTTACGGTATTGTCCTGATTCTATTTCTCCAACTATGTTTGTTTCTGTAAATACTGCATCTTCCATAGCAATAACACTAAGTATGTTTATTTTTGCCATAGATGCCATAAGACCTATAACTTGGTCAAACTGTCCTTGTAATCTATCAAAACTAAATCTTTTAGCAACAACAAAAGCTGGACCTGATTTAAGAGGATTAGGTACAAAATCAACAATCTTCTTAGATGCAACGTGTACAACGTATGTACCTTCTATATTCATGTATTCAAGTATTACATCACCATTTTCATCTTGATTTTCCCAACTACCATCATTTGAGTAATTCATATTGTAACTGTTGTATGATTCACTTCCTTCTGATTCTTTTGCTTCAAACCATGATTTAAGCTCTGGATACATATCTATTAAGTTTTTAATAGGTACTTTTTGTATAATTGCTAATTCTTGTGGTTTTTGTTTATTACCAAAATAACCAGGAAAACAATCGTATGGATTTCTTAGTTCTGCACATGGGTACATGTTTCCATTCATATCCATCTTTGTAGTTATAACCCATACAGCAAAACCATAGCCAGGTAGCCATCTAGCTACTTGAGGCAACTGTAATTCTAATTCTTGCATTTTATCGTATGCAGTAACGATTCTTTCTAATTTATCTTTTTTAACTTTGTTTCTTTGGCTATCTCTTGCATTTGTAATATGTACATCAAGAGTAGGTACTTTACCTATCTTTTGAGATAATCTATCTAAAGCAGACAACATAAGGTTTGGAGCTGGTATAGTATACGCTTCGTTGTTATCTAGACCTGGTCCAAGTAATTGTCTTATTCCGTCTTCTCCACCATTTAAAATTGCTCTATATCTCGCTCTATCTATTAATGCTTCATCATGCATTCTTTTTAGATAGGACGCTCTCTCAATAATGTCTTGCGGTTTCATCTATCTCCAAGGTGTTTCATTCCATTGTATACTATTATAACCATCAAAGCTAGGAGTGTAGTCAATTCCTATATCAGCATAAGTAAGTTTTGTCAAGGTTCTAACAACCTTCATTGGAAACCAACTAGCCATAACTATGTCACTCTTGTATCCCTTACCACCTTTACCTTTAGAAGCAAAGTAGGTAAGTTGTTTTGTATACAATGTAGTTTTATCTTGTGCTTCTCCATCTGCAAATGGTAGTTCTATCATACCATCATTAAACATAGGAGCTAAACTTGTAACACCAAATCTTTCATCCCATTTGTTTTTATGTGTTTCATGTCCTTCTAGTTTTATTCCATGTACATTACAATATTCTTTTATTGTCTTATCTTGTCTAATAGCTTTTTGAAATCCATTTTCTTCAATAACCCAATGGTAACAATTATATTGTTCGTACCATCTTCTTATTAACTCAAATGCTTCATCTAGACCACCACCAAGATGATTGTCTAAATCAACCATTGTAAGTTTAATTTCGTGATTTAATGTTTCTACTGCCCATAAAAAGCCTGCTTGATAACCTGTAGCTGCAGGGTCAAGTCCTGCTACTAAGTAAGCACCCTGCGGTATTGTTCCTATTGACATATTAGGTACATAACACTTTGCTATCATTTCAGGATTAAACAATCTAGCAGCTTCTGAGAACGCTTTATTTAAGTAAACCATTTCAAAGTTCTTTAAACCACCTGTAGTCATAGAATCTCTTTTACGATTCATTAACCACTTGAATGTTCTTTTATTACTCCAAAGCATACAGTCAACATGGTCTTCTTCTTCTAACTCTGATTTAGAACACATAGAATCATGTGCTTCTTCTACTATAGTTTCCCATGCTTCGTTTTCTAACAAAGCAGAATACAAATCATCAGGATGTTGTCTTGACCCAATAATCACCATTGCTGTATGTTCCTCTTTACGAGAGCCAAGAGTTGTAGTCCACCAGTTCTTTGTATTGTTTCTTGATGCAGGTTGCATTGTAGAACTGTGGTCTTCAATATCGTCTGCAATAATTATGTCACAGTCACGAGAAAGTATCTTACCACC
>CEPE01000862.1_pt1 | contig 14639 bp, 12 predicted proteins | sample 530531 | NCBI WGS metagenome assembly CEPE01 (sample SAMEA2620273, study PRJEB7988) | marine metagenome | biome: marine biome (ENVO:00000447); feature: deep chlorophyll maximum layer (ENVO:xxxxxxxx); material: "saline water (ENVO:00002010), including plankton (ENVO:xxxxxxxx)" | depth 80 m
TGAGCTTTTTTTTGAAGTACCTAACGCCTGTCCTGATTGCGAGTTTAGCGTCAGTTTTTAATTTATCTGGGTCAACACCCATTTCTTCGGCTGTGCGCGGCATTACCTGCAACAAACCAAGAGCGCCCTTTATAGATTCAGCGCCACGCTTGCCTGCGCTTTCCTGTAGCATCATTGCTTTGATTAACTGCCAGGGAATCTTGACTTCTCGACCGTCAACCTTAACAGGACGCTTATTCGCCTCTTTGACGTACTTCTTTATCAGATTGTCATAACGAGACGAAGTAGCCACTATTATTGTCGCTCAAGTTGATTTCGGTAACTGTCGGTCAAAGCTGCATTGTACAAGCGCTGGTAGAAACGAATCATTTCCATATGCTCGTCGGTAATACCTGCTTTTTTTAACGCCGCAGGGTCGGACAACTCTGCTTTGCTGCTAAGATTGTACCGAGACCGTAGTGATTCTAACATGGCATTAGCTTGTGCCATCTTCTGTGCAGGTGAAACGCTTTGGTCTATTAGTTTAGCACCAACACCCTTAACAAGGGCTGACCCGGCTCCCTGGCCAACCTGAGCCCCAAATTGACCCCCAAGTTGGCCACCTAAGTTTTCACCAAACGAGCGCAGGGCTGGCTCCATAACCATACGCAATGGATCTTCGTCGTAAGCTGCAGCCGTAACAGGACGAACAGCCCCACCACGCTGCCTTTGGCCGCCGCCAGGAGTGCTTGTAACAACTGGCATTTCTCTTATAATAGCCATTATTTTATCCTACCCCCATAGCACGACGCATTTCGTCCGAGTCGTACATGTATTGTGTAAGCGTATCTGATTGATAAATGTCTCGAGCAGCAGCCAAATAAGCCTCGCGGGCTCGGCCGCTAGTGTTTTCCGCTCTACGCATAAGAGCGGTAAAATAATCAACATCCATGTAATTTTGTTTACGCAAGCCTTCCATGTCGGTTTGAATGTTTTGATCAATATCATCTAAAACCTGACCTTCAAGCTCTGTCTTAGCCGCAGCTACATCGGACATCTCGCGATCCCGTGCAGCCTCTCGTTCAGCTTGCTGTTGCTCCATTTGCACTAGACGGTCCGCAAAGGAAGAGCCTAGCTGGGCTGCTCTAGTTTGCCCCAGCATTGAAGCTTGTGACGCCGCTTGGTTCTGACCCCCGCTATAAACACCAGCCAACCCGGTTTGCGCTTGCATGGAATACACAGGCATTAGCGCACTTGTCCGCGCTCCTTGCATAGCTGTTTCTTGAGCCTGTTGTGTAGCAAGCATTCCTCGGTCGTAAGTTTCTCGATCCAAAGCGCGCTGTGCGTCAATATCTTGAGCGCGCCTGTCTAAATCAGAGAACCTTTGTTCAAACATACTTTGCCGGTCAGCAGGTATACCAGAAAAATCTCTGGTTCTATTTCTTGAGTTGCGATTAGAGCCTCCGCCCCCTGCGCCTTGAATCGTAGTCATAATTACTCCGTAAGTGCTGACTTGCCATAAATATGCACGAAAACACCCCCTCTTGGAAAGGCGGTGTACGTACCTAAAGAACTGTCGCTCAATGTGGTTCCCGCTAAAGAACTAAACGCCGCTCTAACTTCAATAAACTGTTCTGCCCCATTTGTCGGTGGGTTAATTAAAGCGGCTCCGTTTGCGCTATCTGGCGTCTGTGCCCGCTGAAGCGCTCCTGTGCGGTTTTGGGTGCCAAGCTCTTGCCCAGCGAAGATCGGCCTGCCTTGCGCCGCCCAACCAATTCCGTCTGGAGTGCCAGGGTAAGACAAAGGAATAGACCACAAACCCGTGTTGCTAATTTGATTAGTTTTATTGTTAAGAGTGAAACTTGCAGGTGTTCTAGCAATCTGGGTGTATACCCTAGGCCCCCAGTCTGTAATTTGAAAACTTGCAGCTACTCCTAGCTCAAGCTCTCGATCTGACAATGGAAAGTTACCCAAGGTTAAAGAGTCTTTATCAAACGACAGTTGAACATGATGAATAGCCATCGGAAATACGATTGGAATAATAGCCCGATCAATAACTGCTTTGCTTACCGCAAACGCAGAAGTCCTTTTGCAATAAGTCTCAATGTTTGCGTTAGTAATAGCGTCCTCAAAACTAAACAAAGGCACAACCATTGAAAAATAATTTTGGTCTTCAAGAATGTGTTCGTTGTGCAAGATTCTGCTGTAACGGTCTAAACCACCTTTAAGACGGCTGTTTACCGCTGTATCTAAAACTTCAATTTGCGTCTGCACCCCTTTAGCGCCTGACGCATCGACAGAATCACCTGACGCTGGCGCTGTTAGGGCGACATGAGAAGCAACTCTTGTGTTGTTGTGCAAAGGCAGGTTGCGAGGAGCTAAAGGTGTTGTGTTGTATTTTTTTAGGGCGGCGTGATCTCGCTCAACTAACTCATGCGTAAATTCGGCCTTAACAACTACACTGTAAATAGGGTGCGACGTAAACGGCGACTGGACCTCAACAACATACGGCTTGTAAGGATCAATAGTAATGTTTAGCTGTTTAAATTTAGGCATAATGTCGATGAAGTCTGTTTCATCTGCTAGGCGGCCGTATTCTTCTTTGCTAATTTGAACTTCTGCGACGACACGCTCGTCAACAGCGCCTGCCTGGTAAATTCTTACATAAGCTGTTTCGTCAGGTGTTTCACCTAATTTGTATCTGTAATTTTGTAATAATGAAGGAGCCGTGCCGGTGCCCTTAACGACCCTAGCTCCTTGTTGCCCACCCCGGTCCCACGACAAGCAAAGTGAAGCTAGACGAATAACCGGTGTGTTTACCGTTGGCTCGTGCGACTCTAAGAACCACTCTTGCAATAAAGGTGTGTTAAAATAATTACGCACCTTACCAACTACGGTTCCCATGTTCCAAGCTAGAACAAACCGGCCTTTGGTAAATTTTTTATTATCGTTGTCGAGGTATGCACTTGCGCCAGCCCGAAGGCCGTGAATTGTGTCGTTTACTGTCTCAAGGTTATCGTAAACCTGAGTGTGTGTAAGAACCGTTCCTCTTGCTAGATTTTTAGGGGTCAGCTTAGTCAATGATCTGCTCCCTGTAAGTTATCGTATAAGTAACAGACGGCACCGAAGACGGAAAACAAAATTTTAGTGACGGATGCCCAAAAGCCAAACGAAAGTTTACTGACTGCGCTGCCGGCAGAGCTATGTTTAAATCTTCATTGTGGTAATACAAAGCCGTGTTGCCTGCTACCCATCCACTTAACGGAAACCCAGACGGAAACATGTCTACTGTTGCTGCAGAGTCATTATTAAGGTTTTGATAAGCGTACATAGATTCAGGAAAATTATTTCGATCAAACGCCTTTGCGTTCAATCGGCGATCTGTTGAATACTGCAGGTAGGGGCAGTCTATAATAATTCGCATTACCTGGCTGTCTTCAGGCCCTCCAACGCTTGCGGCAGTCAAAACTGCTGATCCATCTTTATTGCTGGTGGTTAAAGGGGCGGCACCTACAAACCCCAAGCCGGGCGAAGAGCCGTAATTACCCCCTACCGAGGCATACCAGATAACCTGAACTGATACGCTGTTAATTACTTTTACAACTCGAAACGCCTCACCTGTGGTGCCAATCGGGCTTCCGTGGACATCAACAACCCAACCATTGTTGCTCAGTGTTTGAATCTTGTCTCCCACAGCTAGGCCGTGAGCACCTGTGTAAGTAATGGTCCACAACTGAGTAGAGAAAGCTGTGTAATCGTCAGCATCAATATGAACGGTCACGCTTTCAATAGTAACCGGCCGGATAAATTTTGTAGACGATGTCCACACAAACGACTGCGCTACATCTGGCTCTGGAACCCCTTTAGCCCTGTAAACAGCCGGGTCTGAAGTAGCGTCAACATTAATCATAGCGTGGTCAATAAAAGGAGCTAACGGTCGATCAGATCCAGTAAGAGCGCCGCTTGGAAACGACGCTAACATCTGACGCGACGGGCCGCTGCACTTAAGAACCAAGGTTTGAAGTGTGTGTTTTTTTTGTAAATCTTCAAGCTGAAGGTTGTTGAACCGCTCATAAATGTCGTCAATTGCTGACTGCACCCGAGTGCCATCAATAGCGTGGTTTTGGCTAAATTGAATATTAGTAAGTCGTCTTGTGCTCACGTGATTTCCCCAACAACTGCAACGCCTGCGCCGTGATTTCGACCTGTAACGTTTAAGGTTCCTGTAACGCCTGCATCGCCACCTGCTGTGCTAACAACACTGCCGCCGCCCGGAGCGCCGGTAAACATACACCCATTTGCTTGCAGCTTGCCTGTGGCGCTTACGCTAACATAAGAACCAGCGCTCGTACCCTCTTTACTGAGAATACAATTCTGTAACAGCAACTTACCTGTCCCGCTTATAGTTATAAGCGCACCATCGCCTGAGCCTGTAAATATTGCTCCAGATATAATAGCGCTACCGCTAATTAATACCGGTTTTGTAAACACGGTGCCTGGAGCGCACTCAAGAACGTACTCTTCTTTTTTTACCTCTAAACCCTGCCTGCTCCCTGCGCCGAGCCGCACCCCCAAATGTTTTGTTTTATCGTTATTTAAATAATGATCAGCTAAAACATGTCTGCTTCCCAACAGCGCTTCATGCCTTGTTAGCATTGCAACAAAACGATCTTTTACAAACGGGTCAAAATACGTCATCGGTGCGTTTTCCGGCGACGGCCACCACCCCAGGCTACAACACTCATAAACAACTTATGAATCCGCAGGCGCTGCGCTTTGTCGCTAACAAACCCAAAGATCATTGCTGCAATTGATGAGCCCCTTGCTGAGGCGCTAGTAGCAATTATGTTGCGTTCTGGTGAGTCTACAAAATATGCATCCTGCACACTTGTGCTGCGGTATTTAGCACCGCCGCCGAACGTGCGCTTGCCTGCGTTTAGCCGTTTGCGAATAGTAGCAGACTTGGAAATCATCACCTCACCCTTGCCTCGACCACCGGCTTGGCCAACGTAATCTAAGTATTGTGCAGACATAAGGCGACGGTCGCCGGCCATGATAGTGTTGTATAAGCCGAAAGTCGGGGCGAGTGAGCGGCTAACATCTGCTTCGCCCGATGATTCCAAAAGAGCATAGATACTACGAGCGCGCAGGCTTTTCTCTTGGTCGATACCAACCATGCCGCTTTTGTATGCGTACTGCACAGTACCCGCTTCTTGGTTTTCAAATTGCCTAAAAGCTCCAGAGGTCAAAGAGGTTGCTGCTGACCAAGCATAGGCAGGTAATTGGTTGCCTGCAGCGTCATAGGCTACGGCGGTCTGGTTTGGTGACACCAACCAATTTGCAGTAGGAATTAAAACAAGATTGGTATCTGTAGCTGCTAGTGGCAAATTTTTATAAAACCGCATCTTGCCGACTTTAATAGTTTTCCCATAGGAAGTCATGGGTTGCCCTGCTGTTCCGGTGGCGTCGTTGTAGCTTATTGTAAGAGTTTTATTTCCAGACGGCGTTGCTGCTGGCGCAAGCGATACTGCTACATTTGCTGCCCCACCAGCGCCCTGAACTGGGGTTTTGCTCACATAAGGGTCCGTATAAAACCCATCCCAAGTCCACGATCCATCATACTCAATAGGTATAACAACTCCTGTGTTGCCCGCTCTGTTAAACGCAGCATAAAAAAGCGACGTAAACTCTATATCAAACTCTACATACGCTCGCGCTGGTGATGTTAAATCTGATTCATAATAGGTAGGAGGTTTAATATGCACCACAAAATTAGGGTCGTTGTTTGCCAGTGTTGCAGTATCAGCAATATACGGGCGGGTTTGGTATTGACCAAACAACCTTTTGTCGTCCGTTGGTTTAGCAGATCGGTCTAATCCACCACCCCTTGTAAACTCGAGTACGTAAAACGAGTTACCAGCAACGTAATTGCCTGACACTGTTTGGTTGGGGTCAGTAAAACCGCCAACAATGTAGGTTCCCTCGGCATCTGCTAAAATATTTAAGCAGTTAATAGGTTTGTACTCACGTACGTTTTGTGTGCTGCCGTAGCTTAATTTTTGTAATGATTTGAGCGGCCAAACACACCACATCTTTGTTACTGTATTGTAAGCTAAAATATGATCTTCGTACGCAATAAGCAGCGAATCGTCAGATTTGTTAAATGCCAACGTCGGCTGCCCTGAGTGGCTATAAACTGCCGATGGCTGATCAGTTGCGCCAGGGACGGCGCTAATATGAAAATTTGTTACTGGGTCTTCTAAGCCGTCTTTCCAATATTGAAATATCGGATCTGAAATAGTTGCAACCCGCCGTTCAGAGGCTAGAGCGTGAACCCCTGAACTCGATACCCAGCACAACCCAATAGGAGTAGCGCTAACCGACCTTGGCCCTACGCAGCCTATTGACTCTGAAATTCTAATTGCTGACGCTACGATCTTAGCCGGTTCATCAACATTAACCGTGCTGTAATTAACAGTTACCAACCATGTTTCATTGGTAGTAAAAGCGTAAAGGTTTCCACCCCACGCTTCTAACGCCACAATAGGTGTATCAAAATTTGCTACAACAAAGTTTCCACCCAGAATTGAACCAGCGTGTCCGGGGTCACTAAAGAAAATTGCGCTGTCTGATGCATAACACATAACGTTGCCTAAAATGGCAGCCGCATTGATTTTTGGAAACTCCGTGTCGTCAAAATAAACAAACTGCCCAGCTTTTCCCCTTGTGCCCACGATTGGCACCAACGCAGAAGACTCTGACTTTCCTGAACCAAAAAAGTTGCAAGGCGGAACGTATGTACCAGGCGCTGCTTTAGACAAATAAACCAGCAATTGACGATCTGGATTAGCGGCTTCAACTCGTGGATTGTTTGGGCCTACTGGGTCGATTCCAAAATATTGCCAAACACCAAAATCAGGACTCGAAATAACAACTGAATCCATCATCTGCTCAAAACTTACAGGTGAAGCTTCGTCGCCCGAGTGAACACCCCTAAAGTCGCCGCTGTCGCCGGTTGCTGTACCTGAAACACCAAAACCACGACCAGAGGTATACGACTCAAAATTCCCATGCGCCGTTTGAATCATCTCATTAGTACGGGTGGTTTGCGCTGTGTGCAGAGCAAACACTTCTTCGTAGTGCTCATCGGTGGTAAGGTCATACACACTAAACACGATGCCGTTTCTAAACCCGTGCAGCGTGCGACAAGAATAAAACAAATTAGCCGAGCTAGCCATGTATCCAACACCTGGCTGTGTTGGGTCTAAAGTGTCGGTCAAAGAAAGTTTTGCGCTAAAGACGCTAAGAATTTGCCGGTGACCGTACAAAGTGTTGTACAGGTAACTGCCTAGATGCTTTTCGTACCCATTTGCACCAACGGTCCACGTTGTTCCGTCGATAACTAATGAGGTACTTGCTTGTGAGCTAAACTGAGCCCGTTGGCCAAACCCAGGGCGCACTTCCATATAGCTAACCCCGTTAGGTTGCCAAAGATTTGAAATCCACTCTGGCTTTTGGACCTCTCGTACGTCCATGCCTTCTTTGGGGTATATGTCTAGCTCTGGGTATTTTGCTGCCATTAGAACACCGTCGTAGCTTCAACGGACCTTCCGGTGCCTTTGATTTGAGCGTCTTGAAGAAACGGAATAAACCGATTTTCATTTCTGCGGGTCATCTCATCAATTGTTCTATTTTTTGCGTCATCACGAACAAAATAACGACGACACGCCAGCAGGACAATAAGCTCGTGAAACTCCGCTAGCCTGCCACCAAATATAGCTGCGCCATCAGCATCTGCTGTAAAGTTGGTTACCCTATTTGGAATATAGTCGATTGCAATCCACGTTGGCGGCTGCGCAGGAAAATACAGAATGTTGTTTTGAATGGCTACGCCGTGCATTTCAGGCTGCCATTGCAGCGCTGCTCGAGACGGTACGATAACAAAAGGCATCATCCGTAGCTCATTACCCTCGTCGTACTCGTAAACGTTCAGCAGCATATCTGTAATGCCGTTTGCTCCCATAAGAGCGCCAGCACCACCAGTCTTCGGCTGCAACGTAGCTTGAGACAGATCCATACCGTAAAGATGGGGTTTTACGGCTGCTGGTTGAGCAGTAAAGCTGTACTGTTTTGAATCAGCTACTACCTGTGGGCCGTACTGACGGATAATGCCAATCCACTCCTCTAGGGCCATATTCAAATATGTGTTCACATCTGCGTCGGTAAGCCAAACATTGTCCGGCTCATCTACATAACTCCGCAACAGTGATCTAGCTTCTCCGCAATTCATTATACCCCCGTGTTTGCTCGTGGATCAAAGCTCTCGTAAGTTGCTGCTTGTTCTTGGTTCTCGGCTCTTTGCGCAGCCCCCTCTACAGTGCCGCCCCCGCCAACATCAGGCGGCCCAGGCGTTACGCCTAAAGGGCTGTTAGGATCAGCTTCTGGCTGCGCCACTGGATACAGAGGCGTCTGTAGTGCCTGCGCTGCTTGCGGGTTACCTTGAGCAATAATTGAAACAAAGATGCTTGTTACATAGTCCCTTGCTTCATTGGTCATATCTAAAAATTCTTCGCTATGCATAAAGTCTTCAAAGACCTCACGCATTTCATCAACTGGATCAGTCGGTAAAATAGTAATTTGATCACCCGCAACTGCGGCTTCAAGCGTTTCTAGGGCCATGTTGTAGTTGCGAATGGTGCGGAACATCTGGTCTTCAACACCATTAAAGTTAATAGCCCGACGCGCTTCCATTGGATCAAGCAATCCAAGCTGCAGCATTTCAGCAGCGCGCCGCTCACGATCTTTAATCTTAGAGGCAAACAAAGAACCAGCTTCAATAAAGATATCCGGCTCGTCGCTTAGATCGGTATTCTTAATCATTCGGTAGAACATGCCACCATCCTGCTTGAAGATCCGAACCATACGACTTTCAGAAAAGTGCGTCTTTGCTAAACTTAAAATTTGTTTCGCTGTTTCTACTGCAGACCGCTCAATACCATCTAAAACATTTTGCAACTGCGCGACATCCTGATCGACTAGCGCGTTGACGGCTGCTCCTGATTCGATGCCCGCTACACGCTTACCTAACGAAGCCCCGTGGACGCCTGCCATGTCAAGCATCTCACTATGTGTTCGATTAACGTTGTCCATAACGTAGTTAGGAAGCGGAGACAGGCCAGCTTGTTTAGGTGCAGGCGCAGCAGGGTTGTACCTAATTACGCCGCCGGGCCGATTTGTGATTTTATCAACACCAGCATTTACAGGAACAAGCCATTGCAGGTTACCCATAAGACGGATGTTTGAAATAATAGCGCTTCGTTGCGCATTGTATTCTCGCTGCGGACTAATCAGAGGCTCTAACGCCCCCATGCCCCAAAACCTTCCAGGCAATTTGTGGAAGCGTATAGCTCGAATTGGATAACCTTTAGCAGGGTCGTACTCTTTCTTATCGCCGTTATTGTCGAACAGAATTTCGGTCCCGCTGTAAATACGGTGGCGTCCGTCTTTATCCCAATACTCAAGAACCTCTACCCGCTCATTGTGGCGAGGCGGGTTTGTAATTGAAATGTTGTATTGGCTTACGACGCTCTGAACGTTCTTTAGCTCAACAATATTGACCTTTTCCATATCCACGTCAGGATAAGCGCGCCGCAAAGCGTGTGGCGCAATATAAACACGACGAAATAAATATTCGGACTGGTCAATGTCATCTACGTTTGGCTCTACAAACATGTCGTAAGGAGCTACTGCTTCAACAGCGATGTCTTTTTTATCGGGATCGTAGAAAGTGTGAATACCCACTGTGCCGCACGTAATTAGCCATTCAAATGCCTGGCGATACACATCCGGCACTTTGGCTTTTTCCCAGATGTATTGAGCTAAAGCTGCGTCAGTCTTCGCTTTTACTAAATCAGCTTTGACGGTTGATGCTGGCCTTGCTGAAATCGAAGGAGTAACAACAGACAAGTTTGCTGAGATTCTATTATAAATAGGAAGCAACAAATTAATGGTCAGCCGAATCATGCCCGGCCCCATACCTTCATTGCGGTTATACGATAAACTTGGTTCGTCTCGAAGATAATGAATACCACGAAGAAAACGTCGGCATAAATCCCACGTTTGCGCATCAACAATCATGTTGTCTTTTGCCATACGCAAGCGATCGTCTATGAGCGTTTTTAGACTAGTCTCGTCTTCATCGCCAAAGTAGTAATCACTCATTCAAGACCATCTCCAAAGAAAATGTGACTAGAGTCCTGCTCTAGTTGCTGTACATTTTTATATCGTCGGTACTTTTCCCACACATCAAAACCAGTAGAAGCGATGTATGTTAACATCGCTAACCAAGCTATAATATGGGTGGCGTATTCCATGCCCTCTCCCCCCCGCTAAAGGCCGAGGGCCATACGGCCCCCGACCCCTAGGGAGTTAGAAAGCTTACGCCTTCTTGTACTTGATACCCGCAATAACACCGATGGCTCGTGGGCACTCAGAGACAAGCTGGAAGTACTGCTTCCAGAAGCCTTCTTTAGCATCCACGAAATCACCTGCGCCGTTGCGAACCTGAGTAATCACCTCACCGTTGTGGAACGTTTCAAATGAACCGCTCTTAAGGGTGTAAGTGTTAATCGAGTCACGGTTGAGCAAGTAGATGCAGCCAAGCGGCACATCTTTGGAAATCTTGATCGGAATACCGTGGTAATTAAGACCACCAGGCTCATGCACCAGATCCGTGCCGGGCTCATAGACATAACCCGGAGCGTTTTGATTCGTTGCGCCTGGGTTGTTAATGCCCATAACTTCACGAGACGCTTGGATAATGCGCAAGAACTCCGCACGGGTAAAGCGGTGCATGATCAAGCAGTCGGTTGGGTAACCTTCTACAAGCTCAGCAAGGCCGTCCATGACCAACTGCACATCTTCAAGGTCAAGCTGGTTACCAGCAGAGTAACCACCAACACCCGCACCACGGCCAATCGTAGTGGTTTTGAAGCCCTGGCCACGAAGGATGGTGTTGTTAGTAGCGTGGCGGTCGTTGCTAAACGCACCTGCCGAATTAGGCAAGAACGCCAAGGCATTCAAGCCAACACACTCACGTGACGCCGTTGCTTGAGCGTTAGCAACTCCAGCGTCTAAGAACACGGGAGTGATCGTGGTGCTCAAATGAGCATTAGCTTCACCTGCAGCAATGCAAACGGCCGGGCTGTTACCTTTAACCATAACACAAATTTCGGTGTCACCAACTCCCGAAGCATCGGGACCGTGATTGCCAGCTACTGCTGCGTCTACATTGCTTAACGACACCAATGTGCAGGTTCCGTTGTACTCGTCTTTTGCTGTGCAAAGAAACGATGTTGCCAACGTACCACCAACAGCGTTGTTGAGCAGCGCCCAGTCAGCGGCAGGATCACGCGGAACGTGTACAATACGGAACGTGTCACCAGCAGCAGTAGTTGCCCCAGCGGTAATTTTGTTTGTTCCAGAAACAACACGGTTGACGTGCGTGCCTGCGCCCGAGCCGCCTTGGTCTACTAAGAACGCTACTGCACCGTGCCCAGTAAACATATCGGTGTTCAGCTTGTTCTTAATATCCCTTTGCAGGCCGTTCATCTCACTCCACATAGCACCGATAAACGCATCTGCGTTTTCGCCTGCTTGCTGCGGAGCTTTCGCCATCGCTTGGCCGGTAACCATGAACGCTGCGTAAAGATACGCACTGTCCACAATAAACTTGCCGTACTGCTGGCTGCTAGCAACTGCGCCGATCGAGGTAAGCGCAGCGCGGTTAGCGCCCGCCGTCTCGGACGAGTAAGTGATTGCGGTACTAGCAACACCACCGACATGCGTCGGAATAATAATGGTGTTACCTTCCCAAGAATGCGGACCCTCCGAGAAAAGCTGGTAAATAAGCGCTTCCCGATTGATCTGATTGCGAATCGGTCCCTCGTACCCCTGTTTCAGTACGTTTGAGACCGTTGTAGTTGAGGCTGGAAAAGCCATTGGATTTTATCTCCCACGCCTTTTGCTAAGGCGCTTGCGTATAGCATTTAAACTCATGGGCTCGTCGTTTTCTGACTTACCCGAACCAGAAGAAGCACCACCCCCGCCGCCGCCGCCGCTTAGGCGTTTGGGTGCTGTAGACTTAGGTTCTTTTGCTTTGGCTTCTAATTTGACGCCGTGTCGCTCAAGAACCTTTTGCTCGTACTCGCTTTCCCATTGAGTCCAGGCTTCTAATGCGGCTGTTAAGTTAGCATTGGGGTCGTTTTGAACAGCGTGAGCCAAATACATTTTAGCCCCCCGTTCGTCATGGACCGTGCTTTCTTTCATTACCGCATCAATTTTGTTACCTAATTCTATGGTTGCTCGTTCAAGCTGTAGCTCGGCAATAAACTGATCATTGTTGGGTTTACTAACCTTGCTTGCTAACTCCTGCATAAGTGCAGCAGCCCCCTCCCCGATCTCACCTTCTTCAATCAAATTATTGATCTTGTCAGAAAGACTTGGTTCGGCTTGAGTTGTCTCACTTTGGTCTGATGTGTTAGCTGACGCAGCTTCCAATGTTTGAAACCTACGCTCAAAGCCCGCAATCGTTTCGTGCGCTTCTTTGAGTTTATCGTTCACCTCTTTGAAACGGTCGTAAGGAACACGATTTTCGGGAGACTTGGCTTGTCCATCCTCTGCCGCAGCCAACGGCTCGTTTCCTTGCTCTACCTTTTCTTCAGTAGGTTGCTGATTATCAACTTCCTCCACCTTCGGTTGTTCTGGCTCTGAGGCACCAGCTTGAATTTTACTCAGATTCTCAACAATCTCTGCGACTTTAGGAAGACCTGCCATGATTTCGCTCCTGGCGTGCGTGGTAAATACGACGGTTCAATGGCACCGAAGAGCCAAACTTGCGCGGATACTATTCAACATCTTTTCAAAACTCAAGCCCGTCATCAGTCAGCCGGTGTTTTGAAAACTGTTGAACCTCTTCTCTTTCTTCACTTAGCGGTCTAAATGTTTTCCAAGACCGACCTGTTTCTCGCTCAAACGCCACCATTTCGTCCGGTGTTTGCGGTTTGTAATTTTCCCAATTTTGCTCAGCAACGCCTTCCATCTGCGTTTCGGCTTCCAAAGCAAGCGCTACAGCAAAGATCATGTCACTGTGGGTGCCTGGCGCATGATCTGGCATACCCTTTTCATTGTATGTAAAGCTCGACATCTCATTAATGAGCACTTGAGGCGGCTGTACAAGTGTTTGATCAGCAATATAGCGTCTCATCCGAGTCAAAATAAGCGGCCGAGTCTGCGCTGACGTGTGAAAACCTAGTTTTTCGACGTATTTTTCAGCCATTTTGTCGTAAACATAGCGTCTATACAGCCTTGCGTACGCTCGAAGCTCCATATCCTGCATAACTGCTGCGCCAACGTTGTTTACCTCAACTACGGCAATGGCTTGATTGTATTTTTCCGCTGCTTCAGCGACTCGATCGGCAAATTTGTGTATTGGAACCCGATCGTAGTGCCAAGCGACCACTTTATACGGCTTTTTTGTCATGTTTAAGACGGCATAAGCAGAATAATCGCCGGTTTTTGACCCGCTCGCTGTATCAACGCCAATCGCATACACATTTCCAGCTTTTGGGGCCTCAACTTCGTCTGAAATTGCGGTAACTTCTGCTGGGATATGGTCGCCAGGGAAGAATTGATCGCCAGTTGTAAGGAAAGCTTCTACCGGTGACGCTGGATACTCTTGCTGGAAGATGCGTTCGTCGCTTTCGCATTTGTTTAGTATGCACCATCGTCGCCATCTGATTTGAGCATCGTTTAAACTAAACTTTGATTTGTATCCTTCTTCATCTTTTGTGAGCGGTTCCGATAAAGCGTTGATGCTAATCGGGTCCAGCTTCAAAACTTCGCCTGTAAAGTCGTAATACTGCCCTTCATCGTCTTTGTCGATGCGGTACGAAGACAAAGAATGCCAAGGCAGAAAGACTTTTTCGTATGCGCTCTTTTCTTGCCACCATCTATAGAAGTGGTTGAATGAGTTTGCGGTTGTTTCAACAAAGCACAAACCTTTATCGGTAAGCGCCTGCATCGCCGCAGTCATCACTTCCTTTTGATAAACCCAAAAGGCTACCTCTGAGCAGTGCAACAACTGGACCGTTCTACTACGTAACTTGTCCGGGTTCTTTGCTGTTGCGATTCGGATGTACGAACCGGAATTAGCAAACACCAACTCAATACGTGTTGAGTGCTTTAAGGGGTAGTGAGCTTGAATCCATTCGCTTTGGTTTTCGTAATAGGTCTTGTAAATGCCAAACAGCATTCGGGCGGGTTCATCTTCATGTGCAAGCACTACGCATTTAGTGTTTGGCTGAAACTGAGTACACCAAAAGAAGTACGCAGCAATAAAAGTAGACATGCCCATTTGCCGGGCCTTCAAGACCCCAAGCCTAATGCGCCCAGCGTCGATTAGCTTCCATACTTCTCGCTGCGGTTCATTCCAAACAAAGGGCACAAGCTCCCCTTGCTTGGTTACGATCTTAAGCTCATGGGTACAAAAAAATTCAAAATTTGTAATACAGAGATTAAGGTATTGTGACTGAGTTTCAGTTAGTGGGCGTTTTGTTTTAGCCTTACGCCTCATCCTTGATTAGCCTTGTTTACAAGCTGTA
>CEPE01124645.1_pt1 | contig 14556 bp, 25 predicted proteins | sample 530531 | NCBI WGS metagenome assembly CEPE01 (sample SAMEA2620273, study PRJEB7988) | marine metagenome | biome: marine biome (ENVO:00000447); feature: deep chlorophyll maximum layer (ENVO:xxxxxxxx); material: "saline water (ENVO:00002010), including plankton (ENVO:xxxxxxxx)" | depth 80 m
CAACTCATTAAATTATATGATCTCTTAAGAGATACTGGTATGATTGATGATCTACCAAAAGAGATCGAAACATTCTTTGAAAAATTAATGGACTAAACTTATGAGAGACGATTTAATGCCAGATGGATTTAATGGTGAGATTAATTACAATGATGACGGAACCATTAATCTCAATGGTAACCTACTACCAGAGGATTTAAGAGTAGTATCAGAAATTATATTTGATACTATTGCAAATTGTGGTCTATTTGATGACCACGACAAATTTTCATTTCAAATCAACATTAAGGAGGAAATTGACAATGGTTGAAATATTTGTTATTGTTGGAGGTGCATACGCTCTTTATGTGTGTGGTGTTGCCATTGCAACAAACTTAGACTATTGGAGGATTAATGAACGTGATTAGATTTGTATTTGGTTGCTTTTGTATCCTGATGGGTGCTAACATACTCATCAATGTACTTAATAGCACAATGGTTGACACTTGGGAAGATAGGAACAGGACACTTGAAGAACTGACACACCAAAACCCCATTCAACCCTAAAATCAAGTATATTAATAAATGTGGGGGGTGGTTCGATTCCACCACTAACGTGGATACGAAGATCTAGGTCTAAAGATCCGTGAACTGCTTCTAAGAAGAGAAAGCACGGAATTACTAGGTCATTCCCACACTTTAATTTCACAGGAGTTTAAATGAATTTATTTGATGCAGTCCCAACAGTTGTAAGAAACAATTTCTCAGGATATGACAGAGGTGATTCTATCTCAGTCAAAGAAATATCCAACACAGTCAACCAAGTAATTGACCTATGTGACAACTTTGACAGAGATAGCATCAAGATTGACACATTTAGACAAATCCGTCTTATGGTCTCAAATGCAGTTGATATGCTACTTGATGACCCTATCCAATTCAATGAGGTGATGTTCTAATGAATGTTATTATTGAGAAGATGCAATCACCCGAAGCAAAGTATCAACAACTGTTCGAAGCAATGTATCAACTTTGCGAGGAAAATAACTGGGGAGATCCTTTCAGTTATGCACGCAGCAGAGAGATACATTTAGCGAGCATACTTGGGCACCGAGTTAGTGATACTTTATCAGGTGCAGATGCCTATGATGAGAATAACTTACCAGTTGAATATAAGTCAACTATTGGTAAGAAACTCACAGCAACATATAACGGCATAAGTGTACAAAACACTTGGGAGGATCAGGTCAAATATCTCCAGGAAGATAAGATAGGAAAGTATCACAAACATTACTTTGCACGTTATCATTTAGGCAAGGTAGTTGAGATTTGGGTTATGAATGCTGATGACGTATTACGCATTTTAATTGATAACCTAGAGAGACAATTTAAGACAGTTGGTAATAAGAAAGACCCCAGACTTGGGTACACTATTTCTAACAAACTCATCCAACAATTTGGTACTAAAGTATTATGAGCACTCAAAAGTTAAACCCAGAGAGAGAACAATCCATTGATCTCATTGCTGAAACTTATTACAATCGTATGAAAGTACACGTTGATAATAATAACCCACGCAATGCAGAAGCACTATGTTTAGAATACTTAGTGGATGGAATTGACCCAGAGGACGGTAACTATAGTTGGATGTTTTTAGAACATTTAGAGAGTATGTTTGAGGACTAATTAACATTTAACAGAGTGGCATTAGGTGAGGTCAATATACCGATCTCTATATGTAAGTCCACTAAATGTAAACTTGCATCTTTAAAATGACTGAATCAATTCTTGAAAACAACCCTTATTTACTTGAATTGTTTAATGAATGTGATACAGGTAACGACATTCTAGCGTTACTTGATGAACTCTACCCAGTAGGGTGACAGTTGAATTAGTGCACACTAACCCCTCTCAACGAGGGGTTTTTCCTTTATAATAAGAGAGTAACAAACAAGGATTCAACATTATGAGAAAGATTGAAGCAGCAATGAACAGAGCAGCAAGAAACAGAGTTAACTGGCAATCAGGTAACACTAGGGTTGAAATCACACCTGAAAATGATGCTCTTGTTTATCTTCATTCTAATCTAATCGGTAAAATCTCTCAGTCAGTTGTTACACTATTTGATGGCGGTTGGCAGTCAAACACCACGAAATCACGTCTAAACGCTCTTTGCTACGAATTTGCTTATGGCACATCCGTATTTCAAAAGAATTGGGAGTGGTTCGTATCTACACGCAATGGATCTGAGGATTTCATTTCAGGTTACGAGGTGGCAATCTAATGTCACAGACTTTTGATCTATATGATGCTTTCACGGATGAGGAACTTGAAACAGTTACTGACATTTTCCTCGAAGCATATGCAAGACAAAATAATACTCAACCTGAAGTATTTGAAATTGTCACTAACATTATCATTGACTAATCACTAACCAAAATGTCACAAACTAATTACAAAATGACTGAAGAGACTTACAAGCAACTTTGCAATCCTACCCCAATTATTAAGTATTACTTCTTAATAAATGATCGGGTTAAGTCTAACAAACGTTGACAGGGTTGTAAACTATGATATATAATGAGGGGTATAAAACACCCCTCTTTTTTATTATTAACGCATACTCAATTTATGACTGATCCTAACATTTTATCGGACGATCTTTCAACCATAAGTGATAAGAATGCCACTACAGTTTATGGTATGTTTATGACACCAGTAGGGGTAAAATCCCTTACTAATCATCAACAACATAAAGCAACTATTTTAGATTATATCAGTAAATTATCCCCTGAAGATGTCACAAACAGTTCCAGGAAAGATATTAACTCAGGAGTGCTACAATTAGGTCAATTAGGTTTACTTAACCTAGAACAGTTTGTAACACTTAAGGAGGATATAATTGAAGCAGTTGTTGATATTAACTCTAAAGCACTATGTTATGATCTAGGAGACAATCCTAATATAATTGATGATACTTTAGAATTGACAAATAAGGGAGGAATGTATGCACCACACGAACAAAGTAATTGCCTTTATAGTGCAACTTATTTTGTAAATTGGGATGTTAATTTACATTCGCCTTTGCAATTTAAACGCAATGTAACATCAACTCATTACCCAGTTATTCAATACAATCAAACACAAATTACCCCTTTTAATATGTTAGATGGAACAGTACCAATTACAGAGGGTTGTTTATGTTTATATCCGTCAAATATGGTGCGAGGGTATCAACAAAACAACGAAGGTAACCGTATTAGTTTAACATTTAACGTAGGACTTTGACCCCTTAATTATCATTTAATGCTATGAATCCCTTTAAAAAAATTGATGACAATACCTATCAAGATGATGCTGGTATTTTATACAAACCTATCCCTAATTACGAGGACTATTTTGTATCTAACGAAGGACAGATATATTCAACTAAGTGGGGAAAATGGAAGAAATTAAAGATACATTTAAACGAAAATGGATATAGACGTGTTACTTTAAGACAAAATGGTAAGACAGTTGTTAGACGTTGTGCACGATTATGTGCTCTTGCTTATCATCCAGGCGGAACTAATTTGCAGAACGTTATTCACATTGACAAAGACAAATTAAACGACAATAGTAATAACTTAAAATGGGTATAGTTTGTATTACTTTTCCACAGGATTTCCACAACAAAGTAATATTTTGTGGATTAAATAAATGGTTAAAAAAACATACTTTAGTGTTTTATATTGATGCTCTTAAATGTTATAAACCCCACGAGGAATAGCAGAGTTAGGAGTATATATAAGAACGGAACAGTTGTCAACACATAGGGGACACACATATTTGTGACACAAACCATTGACAATTTTCCACAATTCGTTTATACTAACCGTATGAACACTAATTAACACAAACTCGCTTTAATTTCCAATGGGAAGGACTTACAAACGTAACGACACGTATGTATCAAATAGACCCAAAAGTTTGAGAGAAAAGAGAAACAAATCAAGGCAAAATAAAGCACTTGATTATAAACAATCCAATTCACAATCATTCCAGGAAACTAACACAAATGGACAAAGAAATTAAACCGTTTAATAGTAAAGAATGGATCGACAAAATGGTCGATAAAAATGATACTTTAGACGCTAATCTGGTCGAGGTTAGTGATAGTTCCCACGGAGATTTGGATATTGACTATACACATTCCCAGTAAATATGCGATCTATTTGGATCTATTAGACGAGGGTAATTTGCCACCTGATGAACAAATAGACCTCGCACAGTTCTTAATAGATTGTGGACTAAATAACGAGTTGCTTCAGTATCAACAATTATGCGATTATTTCATTGCGGAAGGTTTATGTTATGACGTGCAATATGAGGAGGAAAGTATTAACAACTCGTAGCGTCACTATCTAACACATAGTGAGACAAATGTCAACACTTAATTAACACAAACCCGTAGCGTTACTAATTGTTAACAATTCGCTTGCAATTAGCACCACTATGTGATAAGAACTCTATATTAATTTTTGCACTAATTGTAACCTACAAAAGTATAGGGACAGGCATATTATTGAAATTCGTTAAAATGGTACCTAGATATGTAAAAAATTCCGCAGGAAAAAAATGACCAAAAAGGTTAAAAAGAAATTAGAAGACCAGTACTACCATTATATCGGTAGAGAGTGGTCCCGTACGAGGGGTGGAGGTTGCTTCACCCTTCTTTATGATATGGGGAAGGACATAGGTTACCACACCTGCAAAGAAGACTACAGTTTCACCGCCAAAGAGTTCCTCAGAGACCTGTGGGAGGCAGAGGGATGGTCTGTACTGAAGACTTCAGAAATGGGAGAAGTATTCGACACAGACGATCTGAAGAAGTTTGATATATTGGTGATGAAATTAGATAAACGTCTCAATCACTGTGCAGTATATCTCGGAGAAGGATATCTGTTACACCATCTAGCATTTGATGTCTCAAAGATAGAGTCAGTTCAGTCCTATATACCGAAGACACTGTATGTAATAAGAAAAGATGCATAGGTTCACAACTAAAATCCTTGAGGATGACCATACAGGGGAACTGTATGTTATTCTACCTGATGAAATATTCGCAGAAGCTGACTTAATGGCAGGCGATGAGGTAGAATATAGTGTAGATAATGAAACAATTCTTTTGGAGAAGACTAACAATGAATGATTTTACTTTACAAGAGGAAAAATTGTGTTATGATGCTGTTAGGTATTATCAAATGAATCACATTGGTCCTTTCAAACATTCGAAATACGAGACTTGCAACAGCATTCTCAAAAAACTCGACCACACCCAACCTCATTATGGACACGAACCAGTCGGAACAGCAGACTGAGTGGACCGCTACATTTACTAAGGAAGAACGTCAGTTAATATGCAACTCTGGCAAGTGGTGTTTGTTATACAAGGCTGAGGTCTGTGGTGGCAAACCCCTTGAAAGAGTACAGAATACTTGGAGAAGTATAAGAGAGAAATTGGAAGCAGGTGACGATTTCTTAGAGTAGTAAACCCTTAAAAACCCCTCCCCCGCCGAGCGACGCAACATTATGGAAATTATTGATAGATTCTTAGACCCGTATGAATATGATCATCTAAGGACTGCTTTCTTATCTGATACGTTCCCGTGGTACTATGGGCGAAAGACAACTCATATTGCTCAGATGATAGATCCTGACTTAATAGCCAAGGAGAAATACAACTGGCATATGTTTAACTTAATGTACTCTAATGGGGTTCCTCAGACCCCTGAGTACGATCATATATTGGGTATAGTTAATAAACTTCAACCGAGGGCAATTATACGAGTAAAGGCGAATATGACACCAGTTGCGGAAGAGATCCGTGAATTTGAAATGCATAATGATATAAACGATGACAAAAAAGGGGAATCAAAGACTGCAATCTACTATATAAACAGTAACAATGGTTTTTCCTTATTCGAAGATGGTACGAAAGTAGAATCTGTAGCGAACAGGTTAGTCATTTTTCCTGAGTCTACGATGCATTGCGGAACGACTTCGACTGACGAAAGACGATTGGTAATAAACTTAAACTATTTTTAAAAATGCAAATGGATCGCTGTGTCATCTGTGGCACCACCGAGAACCTACATCACCACCATATTATACAAAGAAATTCGAAACTAGCCGATGATATGATCGGTAAAGAGTATGAAGGTTCTACTATAGACAGGGACTGGATTGATAACCACCCTCATAACCAGATTACAGTATGCGTCCCACATCATAAGTGGGTACACGGTTTGAGATATTCATTAAGAGACAAAGCTTGGTCTGAAAGTGTTAAAAGAGGTCAAGCAAAGGCAAGAGCAGAAGGTAGATTACCTGGTGCACCTAGACTTGCTGATGAAAAACGTGATATGATCTATAAGTTGTACGATGAAGGAAAGAAATGGATAGAGATTAGAGAAGAGGTTGGAGTAGGTTTTAACAGTATATCCAAATGCTTACGAGCTAGAGGAACACCCCTTAACCGCATTAACCGTAAATTCAATGATACGTATTGGGACGGTAAAGCAGACCTATGGTTTAAGGAAGAACAAGAAAGACTGAAGAAACCACGTATCAAGCGTGATTTCTCAGATTTAGCACTATTAAGTTAATTATGGAAATCCCTGAATTTGAATCGTATGAAGCCGAGTTGGAATGGAGGTTTGAGAGGATTGCCGAATCCATCAAGACTCTTGCCAGTAAGACTCAATCTCACGAAGCGTTTTTAAAGCGTGGAGCAGAGATGATACAGTATAAGATACCTGGTCAGGACAAGTATTCTAACCTAAAAGAGGTATTTGACGATCTATATGACCGACTAAATAAGTTGGAGGTACATTACCTAAATGCCAGCTTACCTGATAGAGACAGGACGTAGTTATCAGAATCCCGTAGATTCACACGAATACTCCCGTTCATATACAACTGAAGACCATCAAGCATTTGCCCAGTTCGGTCCTGGTGGGTATCAGATTAAGGTGGAAGGAAGTGGTCCTGGATCTTATGAGTTTGGAAAGGATGAAGTTTATTATATCGGAACACAGGTTGAGACTTGCGTTGCTAACTGCGATGCGGAAAGAAGACCTATATGGAGATGGTTCTCTTGTAGGAGAGTAGATCATACTTGGCATTACTTAAAAGAACTACCTGATAGCGTTCCTTTTAATCCTAGACGTTATAATGCAGAACCTAGGAATAAGAGGGAGGTTTTTTATCTTTCAGAGTCAAGTCATAGTGGCAATTCGGAGTTATTCTTATTATATGACCCTGTAAATTTTAATAGTTACTTCTCCACAGTTAGTGGTGCTAGTACAGTAGCAGCAACATTTGATGCAAGTGGTAATCTAGTCTGTACAGGAACAGGTACTGCTACAATTACATTTAACTTTAGTTGGAACGATAATCCTAATACTGCTGGTACTGCATTAGGAACATATGCAATTCCTAGTCTGGATATATCATTTACCCAAAGTGGAAGGACTGGTACTGCAGTTCCGCAGACTGCTACGATTACAGGTGGTCAGACATACAACTGTACTATTACTAATGGTAATGCTGCAGGGTTTACCTTACAAGATGGTAATACTAAGATCTGTTTTAAAGATGGAAGTGGTAGTGATTGTAATGCTTCTCTTACTACAAGTATTCTTAATGACCCAGGTAACTCAGTTGCTAGTCTAGGATACATTTGGACTTCATCAGCCGCTGCTGTTTCTGCAGGTGTAACACATCCTAATGAGTCACTAATACCTCTGTATCATTATAAGAGGTTAGATAACCCTGATGACTTCTATACCACAGACCCAGCGAATGAGTACAACCTAGAAATGGACATTCCTGGTGTCCCTAACTGTAAGTTACCACTAGATCAGGATTACAAGTATCAAGGCATATTAGGGTATGTGTTCTCTAGAAATGCACCACGTAAGAAAAAGCAGGTTGTTGAATCAGGCAAACCTATCAATACTGGAGAGGTAAATAGGTCAACTTGGTACGAATGGGATGAAGCTGGAGGCTATGGAGAGCAAGATTATAACGAACAATCACCCCCTGCAAGCACTTTAGGTTGGGGAAACCCCGATAATGCCGAATTAATCGATGAAAAAGGCAATTTTGAGTGGTATTATGGCAAAAATGGTGCTGTAAAGGCAGCTTTACCCCGATTTTTGGGTTTTCACGACGCTTTTGAGGGTCAATTCGTGTATTATTTGTATGATACCGTATTTCCCTTCTCTGGACCCATATATGGCATCAATTTGATCACTACTGATGCACCTTGTAATCCGTCTACTGCTGACTGTCCTCACGACCCGCATACAACTTACCACTCTTATTACTATGAGATGCGTCAAGATGCGTGGGTAACCCAAAAAACACATATTTCAGTCGATGCACCAGCTGGAAGTGGTCTTCAAGAGTCATTTTGGGCTGTAGGAACCGATGATTTGATGATATTCTTCCGATATACGAACGAAGAGGGGTTCTATACCATTGGTGAGACTATAAATGGGTGGTTGATTCAAAATGTAAGGTATTTTGGTGATGAATTAAGATGTGGTTATATGAGATTACAACCTATAGCAGGTCAAAATGGCAATACTTTCCAATATCAACAGACATTTAACTCTGCAAATGGTGCAGTTGCTTCAATTTTAGCTGGATATGGCATAAAAGACAAAGCAGCATTCTTTGGAGTATATGAATTTCCAAAGAAATTGTCATATTATAAGGTAGAAATTGACAATGAAGCAAAGATACCTAAAAGAGACTTTGATGAGGCTATATTAGAAGCAACAGTTAATGAAGCAGGACAGATAGGATCTATTGAAATTATCAATGGTGGTAGAGATTATACCGATCCACAGGTGGTTATTTCTATTCCTGACCTTGCAAGACAAGAAGGATACTCAGATACTGCGTCTCATATACCAGAAACCTTTGAAGATAACGTATCTGGAGAGATTGCAATCAGTTATGAGACTAATGATGACTTTGAAATGGCAGGTTATGACGCTGCAAACGTTGCAGGTAACGTAAAAAACCAAAAATACATCACTGAAGCAGGTTATACTGGTACTATTAAGCAAGCAGAAGCAACAGTTACCATTGATGCATTAGGTTGTGTCAAGACAGTAACCATTCTTGACCCAGGTGCTGGTTATCAACCTGGCGAAGAAGTACAAATATCTGTAGCACAACGTGATAGAAAGACTCGTTCAGACACATATGTGGGTGAAGGTGCTAAAGGTATTGAAGATCAGCTCTCTAGATCACTAGAATCTGATACTGAAGGTGAAAATATACCAAATAAAGAAGCAAATGACGCTTGGGGTGAAGGATTAGGGTACGCTAAAGAGTCATTTAAACAATTTAACACACCTATTCAGACAGATTATGTGTCTGGATACATTAAAGCGACTGATTATAATGCTGATGAGAAGGTAAAATTCTGTGATCAAGTACCTGTGAAGTGTTTAAACCCAGGTGTAGGTAAAGATTGGACAAATTTAAGCACATATATGGATCCTAAAGAATATTCAAGTCAAATTTTGAATGCTGATGCTACTTGGGGACAAAATGATGCGTTTATTTCTGATGCTGTATCACATTCTATAGAAGATTCAGCGTATGTTGAGAGTAAAATGGCTGCTGGAATGCCTGGAATGTTTGGAGGAGAGTGTTTAGAGACATTTCAGACCAATTTTTATCAAGTTAGGCGTTTCTTTGACATACCTTGTCCATATGTTGCGTATGATCAGTACGGTGATGAGAAGACTTATGGTTATCTACCTTACAAATATTGCGGAAGTAAGGAAGAATTCGCTCAAGTACGTGTATCAATGTGGTGTGAAGGTGATGTTTCTCAAAAAGGTGAGGTAATTAACCAGAGATTCTTAGATTGGTTGGAGTCTTTACCCAAACCTTCTTACACTAGACCACGCCCTGCTGGTCCAAATGATAAATCTCACTCTTGTACACGTGGTTCTACGGTAAAAGGACGTTGTTTTAGTTCAGGTGGTGGTAATTATACGTTCGTTCCTAGTGCTGGTGATGAAACTACATTCGATTTCTATGGGACAGAGCTCGAGAAACTCGCTACTTGGGTTGGTCCTGACAACTATACGGCGTATGGAAGTGGTACAGTGAGCATATATGACACAATGAACGGTCAAACATATACTCACACATACAATACTATCCAGTTAGATAGCTGTACTAACAACAAATTCCCAGATCTTTGTTGGCATAACTTTGTTGCTGATGGTGTTTTGGACGTATATAGTGGATATGATGAGAATGGTAATGGATTGGCATCAGATGATATATGTACAGGACAACCTTTCTCTGACCCCTCCACGTGGGTACAGAGCAGCAACCTTAATGAATATGGTCAATGTGCTGCACTACAGAACATTGTGCACTCTACAGTAGCATTTGATACAGGTAAAACTTCAGAAGATAATCCATACATAGAATTAGGACCGTGGAATGGCAAAATGCACTGGGCAAACTATTTGCCTGGAGCGACAAACTTATTAGAAGATTCTATTAAGAGATGGGGTAACCCCTATTTTGATGAATGTGACTTAACTAATCAAGATCAATAATGGCATTAGGACTCTTACGACCAGTTGCACACCATAATGGGTTACCCTGTTCAGGGCACGGTGTGCCTATTCCTTCAACAATACATAGTACACAGTCTTGCGGTACTCCACCGATTCAACTGCCTATAGTTGTTAAGGAGAAGACTTGTATGTGGCCTCCTATGCCACTTACCCCACTTACTGCTCTAAACCCTCAGAGGGCAACGGTTCTAGTAAATGGTTTACCAATTATGATCTTTGGTGATCAATTTATACCACATTTATCGCCAACAACCAATATTATCAATTATCTTTGTCCCTGTGGTAAAGCAACTTGTATTGTTCCTACACCAACTGTTTGCAGTCTTATTACAACTGAGGATATGATGGGTAAAGGACACTGGAGACTCCTTTATGCTACTACAAAGCAAGTTCTAGCATTCAAGATCCCAATAGGACGTATTATGGATCCTCTTGGTTATGGAAAACCAGGTAAAAGTTGGCCTTGTTCATCAGTGGTTGCATTTGGCAGTCCAAATGTGTTAGCATCATAGAAACAGCAAACGTATTATGGCAGTTAAAACCAAAACAGGTGCTTGGGGTTCTACGAACCTTGTCGAAGCAAGACCCAAAAAGACTCGTCAAGGGTCTAGTATGAACACAAAATACAGTGCATCTTCACGCAATAAAGCGAAGAAGAAGTACCGAGGACAAGGAAAGTGACTAAATAGACTTATTAAGACAATAATACCGCCAAATGGCGTATCGGTTTAAAGCAGAAAGGAACCTTTCAAGACAGTTCCGTGACCTCAGTATAGGGATGAAAAACAACCCCAATACTGAGGATTTTTCTGTGGTTAAGAATGAGAACGCCATTAAGCAGTCCATCAAAAACCTTGTCCTGACTGGGTTTGGAGAGAGACCTTTCCAACCAACTAAGGGATCAAGGTTACGTCAGATGCTTTTCGAGAATTTCGATGTCTTTATGTCTGAGGAATTGAAAGAAGAGATCTTAAACGTAGTAGCACGATTTGAACCACGTGTTGTTGTTAATGAAGTTAGGTTAGAGGTAGATGATACCAATAATCTTGAAGTTGAGGTTGATTACACTATTATCGGTGAAACTCTTACCCAAACTGTAGACTTCTTGTTGGAGAGAACATAATGGCAGCAATACCATCAAATTTAACGTCTTTAGACTTTTCAGAGATACGTGAATCTATTAGATCATACCTGAGAACTAGAGATGAGTTCACAGATTATGATTTTGACGGGTCTGCTGCATCATATTTGCTTGACGTTTTATCATATAACACATACTACGCTGCATTCAACGCTAATATGGCAATGAATGAGGCGTTTCTTGAGTCTGCAACTATTAGAGATAATGTTGTAAAGATTGCAAAGCAATTAAATTACACACCTAGATCAGTTAAAGCACCAAAAGCTTGTGTGCGATTTGCTGTACAAACAGAAACTGTTGGATCTGGTACAACCTATCCTGGTACAGTAACTTTACAAGCTGGTGATGTTTTTGTATCTGCTGTAAGTGGACAAGGATATACATTTACTTTACCATCGGCTTTACAAGCAACAGTTGATCAAAGTACTGGAATTGCTACTTTTAGCAAGGTAGTTATCAATCAAGGTAATACTTTAACGTATCAGTACACTGTTGATGATGTTAAGAAGCGAGATTACTTAATTCCTTCTGATCAGGTGGATACAGATCTTTTATCTGTCTCTATTTCACCCAACGCACAGTCTGAAGAGATTGATACATATAATTTGGTTCAGAATATTGTTGATGTTGATGGTACTACTCGTGGATATTTCCTTGAGGAGACTGATGATCAACGTTATAACGTAGTTTTTGGTGATGGAGTTATCTGTCGTCAATTAATTGCAGGTGAAGTCATTAAATTAAAGTATGTACGTACTGAAGGAACTGCTGCTAACGGATGTAAGCAATTTAGTTTCATCGGTCGTGTGATAGACTCAGAAGGTCGTCACGTATCTTCGTCTAACATCTCTCTTGTGACCATAGACGGTGCTCAAGATGGTGAAGACGTAGAATCTACCCTAAGTATTAAATTCAACGCTCCTAGGGCGTTTAACAGTCAGAACAGAGCAGTAACTGAATCTGATTACGAATTTATTACCAAAAAGGTATACCCACAGGCAAAATCCGTTACTGCTTACGGTGGAGAACGTTTATCACCACCAATTTACGGAAAAGTCTACATATCCATTAGAACTAAATCAGGTGCCCTACTTAATACAACAACCAAAAAAAGAATCAAGAATAATCTGCTTAAATACTCGATTGCAGCAATCGAACCTGTTATTGTCGATCCAATTACCTTATACATTAGACCAAAAACTTGGGCGTTCTTTGACGGTAATAAAACTACACTCTCAAATAATGAGGTTGCGTCTAAAGTTCTGGGAGCTGTCGATCAATACAATTCTCAAGCAGAATCTACTAGATTCAATGGTCGCATTGACCTCAGTGCTTATCAATCGATGATAGATTCCTCTGATCCTTCGATCAGTGGCAACATTACCCATATGTCTTTGGGTATGAACATTGAGAACTTCAATTTTGGTCAAACATTTACACAGTGTATTGACTTTAATAATGAAATCGCAAATCCCAATGACCTTTCAGGTGGAGCAAAAGACTCCTCTGGTGCTGGAGATGGGACTTGTGTACCAAAATATTCCTCAGTGAAAACAGGTACCTTCTATTCCACAGGATATACGGAGGGACTTTTAAGTATACAGGGTGGTGCTAATGCTAATCAAATATCATCAACAAGTTTACTTACGAATGATACTTCAGCACTATTGCCTGTAAATATAAGAGATGACGGTTACGGAAATCTAATTATGGTAACTAAAGTCGATGAGACTGAAGTTACTCTTAAAAAGAATGTAGGAACCGTTGATTATAAGAGTGGACAGGTCTGTGTTGGACCTGTTGACATTGCAAGTACCCCTGATGGTACTAACAGGGTTCCTGTTACAGTTATCCCTGCTTCTGGCAATATAAACATTGGTACAGGTCTAGATCCTACGATCTTTAACCCAACTGTACAAACCATCGACTACACAATTGATGGAACTAACGTTCCAACCTTCGATCCGTTCGATTTCAACGCTATTAACTTCGATGGAACCTCAATAAATATTATTGATTACCCAACTACAGTCTTTGAGATTCCAGAATTTAATTCTTGTTTCTAAGACAATAAAATAGCAGAATAACAGCAGATGAAGGCTATTACCGTCTCAAATAGGGTGCAGGATCAGATACCTGCATTCATCAGAGAAGATAACGAACAATTTGTCAATCTTCTTTCAGAATACTACAGATCTCAAGAGAAATCAGGTCGTCCGTATGACATACTGAATAATATCTTAAGATATACTGATATTGGTTCTGGAGAGTTTGATCCTAATTTCCTATCTTCACAATCTGCTGTGTTGGAGAAGGTTGATCCTACTCAAAAGGATATTATTGCTGAGAATGTTAATTATTTCCTAGAGAAAGACGGTACAATACAAATTGATGATGAGGTAATCTATTACGAGACTGTTACTCATTCTCCTGACATTGTATTCACTCCTGGTGTTAATAAGGCAGAATTTGATCGTAAAATACAAGAATTTGAACCAATATCTTCACAATTTGATAATAGTCAGACTTTATTTGATCTTAGACTCTTAGGTAAGCCAGTTTCACCCCAAACTGCTGATCATCTCTTAGTTGTTGTAAATAACGAGTTTTTATTCCCAAATATCGACTATTTTATCGAAGGTGATAAGATACGTCTGCAGACACCCCCTGCTCCCCCTACAGGAGAACTTACAGGTGCAATTAATACTATTCGGTACCTTATTGGTTACACAAGCATTCCAGTACGTTCTATAGACCCTATTAGTGTTACTG